>Ga0134126_10013822_pt1 | contig 10188 bp, 8 predicted proteins | sample KB31752_FD_96881 | JGI IMG/M metagenome (GOLD analysis project Ga0134126, IMG submission 96881) | Terrestrial soil microbial communities with excess Nitrogen fertilizer from Kellogg Biological Station, Michigan, USA - KB3-175-2 | ecosystem: Environmental > Terrestrial > Soil > Unclassified ...
AAACTGCCCATTCGCCGCCGCCAGGTGCTTTTCCGGGTCCGAAACCTTCGCTGGCGGATACGTCATCGCCAGCTCGCTAAACACCAGCGGCATTAACGCCCGCTGCCACAGCCCGCGCACGATCTGCCGGGGAGAATACGACAGCAGCGCCACCCCATGCCGCTCCGCCTCCACCACCGCCCGACTGGCGGACCCAGGCTCATGCACCGTGTCCGCGTCGGTAAACAGCAGCCACTCGCCCCGCGCCGCCTGCGCCCCCGCCCAAACCGCGTTCGCCTTGCCCGTCCACCCATGCTCCAGCTTCGGAGCCGCCATCACTGTAACCCCCGCCACACCCTCGGCAATCGCGCAGGTATTGTCGGTCGAGTGGTCATCGACCAGCAAAATCTCCCACTCGGAACCCAGCCGCCACCCATCCTCCGACTGAGCCACCAGCGACCGCAGACACGCCTCCACACAATCCCGCTCATTCCGCGCCGGAACCACAACCGAAAGCTTCATCCCAGTCCCATCCATCCATAAAATGGTAACGCCCCAATCACCGTTGCCATTCCGAGTGAGCGAAGCGAACCGAGGAACCTGCATTTCGCTTCGGTTGGCACAACGACGGTGGCCCACACAAGCCGCATTCGCTTCGTGGGAAAACACAGCCCCCGACCAATCACGATGTCATTCTGAGAGAAGTCCGCGCAGCGGACGCAGCCGAAGAATCTGCGGTTCGTCTCGGCCTGCACGAACACGGACGCCGAGCCTTGCAATGCGTTTTGTTTTCAAGGGGTCTGACACACAGCCGATCGCCTCGCCGATACATTCGGCTTTCCAGAAAACGCAAGCCCATTTTTCGATATCGATCCTGTCCCTGCGCCCAAAGCATCTTCGATGAGCGCGTTGCCCTGTACTCGTCAACTGGAAACTAGATCGCTGAAGGCGGGCCGACTTATCGGTACCGATTGCTTTCTGCGAGTTAGTTTGAAGCATGTGCTTCGGCTTGCTGGACGAGGATCGTGTCGAGGTGAGAAAGCGAGGGCGGAAGCCGAAAACTCAGGTGTAGAAGTTCTGTGTCGATGTCAGGTCCTATGCTGAGCAGCGCGAAGCCGGAGATGGGCTGGTCGGACGGCAGGAGCCAAGACATTGTGCCGAGCCCTTTCTGATGAGCAGGGGTAATGTACTCGACGAGATTCCTGCCTCTGTAGATGAGAAGGTCGGCTGGGAAAGGACCGAAAGGATAGTCCGAGGCGGGACCGAAGCCCTCAGCAATGACTTTGCGAGCATAGTCACGGTGTGCCGGAAAGACGCGAGCTACCATCTTAGCAACTTCGAAGCGGCCAGATGTACCACCATCGGAGACGGAGAGCTGTATGGCTGGTCCCGTAAAACCTTTCCAATTCTTGTGCTCCAAGAGTTTGGCAGCATCCAGCATCTCAGGAGCGATATAGAGAGTCTCACCGTTGGACCCGATGGTGACGAAACAGTTCCATCCCCGTGGGCCGAGTGTTCCTATATGTCCTGCCTCACCGTTGAACTCATACCACGCGAGTTGGTTAGCTATCGCAGACGGAAGGTTGACCGGCTTCGGAGAGCCTTTTGCTGCTGCATAGGGCCCGGTCTGGCCGTCGCCAGGGCATCCGATGTACGGTACAGAAGTCTGAGCTTTTGCCAACATGCTGGCCATAGCGAGGATCAGCAAGAAGGCGAACGAACAGACGCGATAAGGCCTCATTTTCCCTCCGAATCAATCAAAGACAGAATAAGTCATAGGGTACGGGCATCCATCCCGGAATCCCTCGACGGGAGTCAACGAGCGCATAATCGCCAATGCACTCACCGAGACCTGGTTGGTAACGAATGAATGAACTACAACATTTCAGAAAAAGACTTGAACTGCTAGTACGCCTGCAACTGATCCACCGGCAGCCGTACCTCAAAGCAGGTTGAGCCCGGTTCCGATTGGACATGGATGAAGCCGCGATGCCGCCGCACGATACGCTGCGCCGTGTCCAGCCCCAGCCCGAGCGCGCTGCCTGTCGGCTTGGTCGAAAAGAACGGCTCGAAGATGCGGTCCTGCAAATCCGTCGGAATCCCCGGTCCGTTGTCCCACACCTCGATCAGCAGCATATCGCCCGTATGGCGCGCCACCAGGATGATCTTGCCGTTGTCGTTGATGGAGTCCAAAGCATTTTCCAGCAGTGCCGTCCACACCTGGTTCAGCTCACTGCCGTAGGCCGCAATGGTCGGCAGCTCCGGCTCGTAGCGCCGCTCAACTTCCACATGAGCCAGCCGCGATTGCAGCATGGCCAGCGTGTTTTCCAGCGCCTGCCGCACGTCCACATCCTGAATCGGCGCCTGGTCGAGGTAGGAATAGTCCTTGATGGCCCGAATCAAATCGAAGATGCGCGCCGTCGAATCCAGCATCGCCTCGGCAATGCGCTCCGCGCGCACCGACGATGCGAACTGCCCCAGCACCACTTGCAGCGCTTCCGCGTCCAGAAACTCGCCCAGCGGCTCAAGCTGCGAGGCCGTTACACCCAGCTCGGCCAGCTCGGGAGCGATCTTCCACGTTTGCGCGACGCCGCGTTCTTTCAGCCAGGCCTGCACACCGTCCTCGCGCGCCGCGCCGCCAATCGGGTCCGCGTCCAGCAGCTTGCGCTGCCCGCGCGCCGAGTCCTGCCAATTGCGAATGCGCAGCAGGTGCGCCTCATCCAGGCACAGCCCGCCCATGCGGTACTTCTCATGACCGTAGACGCGCAGCTCATCGAGCAGTCCGGAGGCCGCCCGCTGCGCCGCCGACGCCGGGTTGTTCATCTCGTGGGCCAGGTTTCCGGCCAGCTTGCCCAGCGCGTTCAGCTTCTCGGCCTGCTGCTCCAGCCGCGTGATCTCACGCACGCGGTCCAGCAGCACGCTGACGCATCGCTGCGTCATCGACGGAACCTCCGCCGTCATCTCCGCAAACATTTCGCGCGGATACTCCAGCCACCAGATATCGGTGACGGCAAACCCGTGGCCGCCGTAGGTCTTCATCCGCGAGAACGGCAGCAGCCCGGTGATCAGCCCGGTGCGCCCAATGAACAGCGCCGCCGGCCCGCCGCGTTCCCGGCGAACATGCGCTTCACCCTTCAGCAGGATCATCATGCGGGTCGCAGGGTCGCCTTCATGAAACAGCGTGGTCCCCGCCGCAACCTTGTGCTCAATTCCGTGGGTGGCCATCCACTCCAGTTCGCAGTCCTCCATGCCGTGCAGCGGAGCGACGCGCTTCAGCGCTTCTATGATTTCCGCAACAGGGGTTGGACTCGTGGCAACCGTATCCAGCGTGGGCAGGGGATTGGCTGTGGTCATGGCTCTGGCCTCTTTTCTGATGCTAACCGATGCGCCGCCGCCGCGTTCCACAGCGCGCGGTCAATTCGCGTCCCGCCGCCGCATCTCGATCTTCCGTTCGGGCAGCGCGTCAATGCGCCTGTTCAGCCGCGTCACGTCGATGGGCTCGTCGCTGCGCAGCAGCACTCGGCCTTCTTCGTCCAGCAGCAGAACCTCGAAACGGCCAGCCGGAACCCGAAACCGCGTCCGAACCTCCCGCATCGCATCCGCCTTCAGCACGATGTAGGGCGTGTCCAGCGGCGTGCGGTACTTCTTCACGTCCGGAATCACCGGCGTCAGCATCACGAAGCGGTCCATCATGTCGTCCGCCGCGGCGTCAAGAATTCCACTTTGCTTCTTCAGTCGCGCGTCCGTCGGCGAAGGACTGAAGACCAACAGGGGACGGAAACAATGCAGCATCGCCTTCAGCGACGCGGGCCGCATCTGGCAGTGCAAACTTGCCTGCGCCATCAGCAGAGGCGCGGGAGCAACCAGGAGAACCAGGCATACGAACAAGCAAACCATACAGGAAAATAGACTCGCTCCCCGGTCCAGGGTAATCGCCGGCCGGAAGCGGTTTCGCGACTGAGGGTGCCCCATGTCTCGCCTTTGAGACATGGGTTCTCACCCCCGTTCGCTGTTCAGAGTCGCAATTAGGCCGTCGCCACTTCCGACTGCGGCCGTCCGTCCTTCACCGTTACCGGATCGAGAAACGGCATGGCCCCGCGCAGCCGTCCGCCGACTTCCTCAATCGGATGGTTCGCCTCGTCCTGGCGCATCTTGGTAAAGTGCTTGCGTCCCGTCTTGTTCTCCTCAATCCATTTTTTCGCAAACGTGCCGTTCTGGATTTCGGTCAGCAGCTTCTTCATCTCGGCGCGCGTCTCGTCCGTCACAATGCGCGGACCGGCGGTGTAGTCGCCGTACTCTGCCGTATCGGAAATGGAGTAGCGCATGAATGCCAGCCCGCCGCGATACATCAGATCCACAATGAGCTTCAGTTCGTGCAGGCACTCGAAGTAGGCGATCTCCGGCTGATACCCGGCATTCACCAGCGTCTCAAATCCAGCCTTGACCAACGCCGAAGTTCCGCCGCAAAGCACAGCCTGTTCGCCAAACAGATCGGTCTCGGTCTCCTCGGCGAAGGTCGTCTGGATGACGCCTGCGCGCGTGCAGCCGATGCCCTTCGCATAGGAAAGCGCCGTCTCCAGCGCCTTGCCGGATGCGTCCTGATGAACGGCGACCAGGCCCGGCGTGCCGCCGCCTTCGGTAAAGACCTCGCGCACGCGATGGCCGGGAGCCTTGGGCGCCACCATCGAAACGTCGATGTCCTTGGGCGGATCAATCGCGCCAAACCGGATGTTGAACCCATGCGCGAACATCAGCGTCTTGCCCGCCTTCAGGTTCGGCGCAATGTCCTTCGCATAGGTCTCGCCCTGCGAGTGGTCGGGCGTCAGAACCATAATCACGTCGGCCCAGGCTGTCGCATCGCTCACCGAGTTGACTTCAAGCCCCGCCTTCTTCGCCTTGTCAATCGACTTGCTGGTCGCAGGCAGGCCAACGCGCACCTCAACGCCCGAGTCCTTCAGGTTCAGCGCGTGCGCATGACCTTGCGAACCATAACCAATAATCGCTACTTTCTTTTTCTGGATGATGGACAGGTCCGCATCCTGATCGTGATACGTCTTCGGCATTTCGTTTCCTCTTGTTCTTTCTGTATGAAATTTCCTGCAAACTCAGCTTTGTCATCCCGACCGGAGTCCGCGTCAGCGGACGGAGCGGAGGGACCTGCACTTCTCTGCGTCTATGCAGCGGAGGGTGGCCCACTCAAGCGCCTTTGCTTGAGTGGGGAACACCCGCATCGCACTCAAACCTGCTCCTCGGCGGCGATCTCCAAAGGAGCCTCGTCCCCAGCCTCGTCCTTCGTTTCCTCGCCAGCCACGCGCATCGCATCCAGCACCCGGCTGGTGTGCTGGCCGCGACGCATCACCATGCGCCCGGTGCGCGAGACTTCCAGAATGCGGTCTTCGCTCTCGTTCAGCACCTGGAGCAGACCCTCAATCTTGCTTTCGACCCCGGTAATCTCAATCATGAGCGACTCTGGAGCAAGATCAACAATGCGCGCGCGGAAGACTTCCGCCAGCTCGAAGATATGGGAGCGCGACTGCGGCGTCGCCGCAACTTTAATCAGCGCCAGCTCGCGGCTCACGCTCGAATACTGCCCGATGTCATCCACCTGCAAAACATTTTCCAGCTTATACAGGCTGGCCATAATGCGGTGCCCCGCCGTCGGCGACGCTTCGGAGACAATCGTCATCCGCGACGTGCCCGGCTTCTCCGACCGCCCCACCGTAAGCGAAACAATGTTGATGTTCAGCCGCCGGAACAGCGACGCCACGCGCGTCAACACGCCCGGCTTGTCTTCCACGAGTGCAACAAATGTATGCAGCATACGAGCCTTCTAATTAGCCAATTCTGGCGATCTATTGGAGTCTTTCACATATGAGCGCAGATACCTACTGACTAAGTCCAGTATTCGACCTTCATCGTTCGAGAGGGTATAGCGGTTGTAATACATGGCGTTTCTATATGAAGCATGGGTCAACATCAATGAGGCGATTCCCGTCGGTATGCTCTGACTATCTCTCAGTGCCAGCACCCTCTTACTGAAACCTTCCCTTGAATTATTTGGATCCAGATAATTTAGATAATGAATCATCTCGCGTCGAAGCTCGTCCATTTGATTAACGGTAACTACACAATCTGCTTCTGCAATCTTGCTCGCTAACTGAATGGGTACGGGTTTAAGGCGATTAAGATAAATGGTTTTTCCACAACAATCGCATTCTAAGGAGCCCTTCTCCCTGACGAGTCGATCTTCGTCACTCAGGATGCGACAAATATTATTAACTTGCGGACGCTGCTTGGCCCCAGTCTTCTTGAGAAGGCAGCCGTCGCACAAACCGTTCGACGCGTCTTCGAGGATGTCGAGAATCTGTCGCCTAAGAATCATCTATCCTCTGCTGTTTCCACCAACGGGTTATGTCCCGGCCGCCGAATCATCTCATGCAGCGCCTTCCCCGCCGGAATCATCGGATAAACCGAATCTTCCTTCTCCACCAGAAAATTAATCAGGAACGGCCCTTTGCGCTCGCGCGCCGCCTGCACCGCCGGCAGCACTTCGGCCCGTGTGCGCACCGTCGCGCCCGGAATGCCGTGCGCCTCTGCCAGCTTCACAAAATCCGGACTCAGAATCGGCGACGACTCATAGTTCTTGTCGTAGAAAAACTCCTGCCACTGCCGAACCATTCCCAGATATCCGTTATTCACAATCGCAATATTGATGTCCAGGTTCTCCTGCGCGATGGTCGAAAGCTCGGGCGAAGTCATCTGGAACCCGCCGTCCCCGGCGATCACCCAGACTTCCTTTTCCGGCTTCGCCACCTTCGCGCCAATGCCCGCCGGCAGCGCAAACCCCATCGTGCCCAATCCGCCGGAGGTAATCAGCGTGCGCGGGTCCTCGTGCTTGTAGTACTGCGCCTCCCACATCTGGTGCTGGCCCACATCGGTGGCGACAATCGCCTTGCCGTTCGTCGCTCGCCAAAGGTCATGCATCACGTGCGCGGCGTAGAGGTGTCCCGTGTCAGGCAGGTTCTGGATATCGCGCACCGCGCATTCGCCCTTCATGGCGTTCACTTCCTTCACCCACGCCGAAGTCTTTCGAGGCGAAAGATGCGGCAGCACGCTCTCCAGCACCTCCGCCAGATCGCCGATCAGCGCAATGTCCACCTTGACGTTCTTGTTGATCTCCGCCGGATCAATCTCAATGTGAATCTTCTTCGCGTTCACGGCATAGGTCGCCAGCGTGCCCGTCACGCGGTCGTCAAATCGCATCCCGCACGCAATCAGCAGGTCCGATTGTTGAATGGCCTGGTTCACCCACGCCTCGCCGTGCATGCCCATCATGCCCAGCGACAGGGGATGCGAAGCCGGAAATCCGCCCAGCCCCAGCAGCGTCGAAGCCACGGGAATCTGCATGCGCTCGGCAAGCGCGGTTAACTGCTCGCGCGCATCGGAGCGGATCACGCCATGCCCGGCCAGGATCACAGGCTTTTTCGCCGCGCGAATCATCTCCGCCGCCGTCAGCACCGACTCGCTCTCCGCGCGCAGCATGGGATGCGGGCGATGTGGCCTCGGCGCCGCCGCCGCAAAATCAAACTCCGCCGATGCCTGCTGCGCGTCTTTCGTGACGTCCACCAGCACCGGACCCGGCCTGCCCGCCTTCGCGATCATCAGCGCCTCGCGAATCACCGGCGCAATATCTTCCGCCCGCGTCACCAGATAATTGTGCTTCGTCACCGGAAGCGTAACACCCGTAATGTCCACTTCCTGAAAGGCGTCCGTGCCCAGCACTTTGCTTGAAACCTGCCCGGTGATGCACAGCAGCGGGACCGAATCCATCATGGCCGTCGCAATGCCCGTCACCATATTCGTCGCACCGGGGCCGGAGGTCCCAATTGCCACTCCGACCTTGCCCGAAGCCCGTGCATAGCCGTCGGCCATGTGCGTCGCGCCCTGCTCATGGCGCACCAGGATGTGACGAATCGGAAACTTCCGCAGCGCGTCATACGCCGGCAGAATGGCGCCGCCCGGATACCCGAACACTTCGCGCACGCCTTCGCCCTCAAGCGTCGCCCACAAAATCTCGGACCCCGTCAGCCGCGTGCCTGCGTTTTTCCTTTCCGCCATATTCTTCCTCCAGTACCCTTCTTCTGAGCCCTGAGCCCTGAGCCCTATTCCCTGTCTTCAGTGCGTCACTGCGCCCTGCGCCGCCGATGAAACCGAATTCGCGTACTTGGCAAAAACGCCGCGCTTGAACTTCGGCTCCGGCTTCTTCCAGCCCTTCAGCCGCGCCGCAATCTCCTCGTCAGAAATCTCAACCGATAGCTTCCGATTCGGAATATCGAAGTGGATCGTGTCGCCTTCGCGCACCGCCGCAATCGGTCCGGCCACTGCGGCTTCCGGCGCGACGTGCCCGGCCATCAGCCCGTGCGTGGCTCCGGAGAAGCGCCCATCCGTAAGTAGTGCAACCGTTTCGCTCAACTCCGGAATGCCCGCAACCGCCGCCGTCACGGCCAGCATTTCGCGCATTCCCGGCCCGCCCCGCGGCCCTTCGTAGCGAATCACGATCACGTCATTTGGCTTGATCTTCCCCGCCTCAATCGCATGGAACGCATCCTGCTCGCAGTCAAACACGCGCGCCGGGCCGCGATGCTCCAGCCGCTTCTGCCCCGCAACTTTAATCACGCAGCCCTCGGGCGAGAGATTGCCCTTCAGGATCACCAGCCCTCCGGTCTCCTTCAATGCGGTGTCGATGGTATGAATCACCTTCTGCCCCGGCGTTTCTTTCGCCGCCGCGGCTTCCTCCGCCAGCGTCTTGCCGGACACGTTGAGCCCGCTGCCATCGATCAGCCCGGCATCCAGCAGCCGCTTCGCCAAGACGCGGCTTCCGCCCGCCGCGTGGTAGTCCGCCGCCACATATTGCCCACCCGGCTTCAGGTCACAGATGAAAGGAGTCGCGCGGCTGATGCGGTCAAAATCATCGACCGACAGCGGAATCCCCATCTCATTCGCAATCGCCAGGAAGTGCAGCACCGCGTTGGTCGATCCACCCGAAGCCGCAACACTGGCAATCGCCGTCTCCAAAGACTTCCGCGTAATCAGTTGGCTCGGACGAAGGCCATGTTTCGCTGCTTCCATCACCAGCCGTCCCGCCTCGCGGGCCGCAGCGAGCTTCGCCGGCAAAAACGCTGGAACTCCCGACAGACCCATCGGCGAAATTCCCAGAAACTCGCAGGCCATCGCCATGGTGTTGGCGGTGTACTGGCCGCCGCACGCGCCCACTCCAGGGCACGCATGGGCCTCCACCGCTTCCAGCCCCGCATCATCGAGCTTGCCCGCCGCGTGCGCGCCGACCGCCTCGAACACGTCCTGCACCGTCAGGTCCTTGCCATTCAAGTGTCCCGGCGCAATCGACCCGCCATAGTACATGAGCGAAGGAATATCCAGCCGCGCCAGCGCCATCACCGTGCCGGGCATATTCTTGTCGCATCCGGCAATCGCCACCAGGCCGTCAAACAAGTTGCCGCGCGCGACCAGCTCCACCGAATCAGCAATCACCTCGCGGCTGATCAACGAGGCCTTCATGCCCTCGGTGCCCATCGTAATGCCGTCGGAGATCGTGATGGTGTTGAACTCCATCGGCGTGCCGCCGGCATCGCGGATGCCTTGCTTCACCGCTTCCGCAATCGCGCGCAGGTGATAATTGCACGGCCCAATCTCCGTCCACGTATTCGCAATGCCGATAATCGGCTTGCCCAGATCTTCGCGCGAAAATCCCACCGCCCGCAGCATCGCCCGCGCCGGCGCCCGGTTCGGCCCTTCTGTCAATGCAATGGAATTATGCTTTGCCTGCCCGTTGCCCTTTTCACTGCTCATGCGTGCGCTGTCCCTTCCGGTTTGGGAGCGACCCAGAAGGCCGCGTTATGCTGTTGTTCAAATTTGTCGAGTTCGTCCGCATGGCGCAACGAGAGTGCGATATCGTCCAGCCCCTGTAGCAGGCAGTCGCGCCGGAAAGGGTCGACCGTGAATGACGCCGAAAATCCCCCTTCGTCCTTCACCGTCTGGTCTTCCAGCGAAACCGTAAGCTTGTAGTGCGGCGTTTTCGCCGCGCGGTCCAGCAGCGTCTGCACCTGATCCTCAGGCAGCGTGACCAGAAGAATTCCGTTCTTGCCCGCGTTCGAGTGAAAAATATCCGCGAAACTCGGCGCAATCACGCAG
>Ga0134126_10013823_pt1 | contig 10188 bp, 8 predicted proteins | sample KB31752_FD_96881 | JGI IMG/M metagenome (GOLD analysis project Ga0134126, IMG submission 96881) | Terrestrial soil microbial communities with excess Nitrogen fertilizer from Kellogg Biological Station, Michigan, USA - KB3-175-2 | ecosystem: Environmental > Terrestrial > Soil > Unclassified ...
TATAAATTAGTTTTAGTTCTGTCTATTCTGGCCAATAATTTATTTATTACCTTTTCAATATTTCTTTTATGAACTAATATAACTTTTTTCTTAAATCTATTTTTCCAAATCTCTTTTTGTTTTTTTGTTTCTTTTGCCATTTTTATCCTTTAAGAACGCAAGATGGCCCGACACAAATATGCCGAGCCACCCGCCCTTGTCGATGTTCGAGTCTGACCCATCGAGATGATAATTTTAAGAAGTATAATTAAATCCTAGAGCATTTTGTATAGAATATGGATTACCAGAAGTCCATCTATTAAGTGGTACTCCGGCTTCAATTGGAACAAATGATTGAGGAATTAATTTATTCTTTTGTTCTGTATCATATTCATCTAAAGCAGCAGCGGTAAATTGAGTAGGTTCCCCAACAGTTTCATTCAATTTAAATCCACCAGTTTCATAAGTAGAATTCAAATCAAAAAAATGAACAGCCAATCCCGGAATCTGACGAGCTTGAACTACGGTTGGTGCATTTGAGTTTAAATATCTTGTAAGCATATCAACTGCCATTTGGTTTCTCCAAAATTAATTATCAAATCTTATTACAAATGTTTGTTGAGAATTAACTGCTCTTCTTATTGGATAAGGAACTTTTCCAATAGCAACCAATTCTCCGGCTGCTGTATAAACTCCTATTGTTGTTATATATGGAGTTAAAGAACCACTTGCAAATAAATCAGCAACTTTGATTTGTGTTCCTTGTGACGAAGACGGAGATAAAAATGATGGGTTACTTGAAAAGTTCATTTCTCCACTATCCATCGTGCAAACTATCTCATATTCATAAATAGTTAGAGTAGCTTGGAATTGAACATTTAAATTAGACCCTGTTATCAGAGATAATCCATTAGAAGTTATAATACCTCCCATACTACTACTATCATATTTTATTGCAGCAATACCAAGACTATAATTAATAGTTCCAACACAATTAGTAGTTCCACTTACAAATATATTACCTTGTCCATCATCGGTTAAAATATTAGGAGTAGCAGAAGAAAATATCTGAAACGAATTAGGTTGAATATTTTCTCCATATGCCTGTTCAGCAACATTTAAAACATAAAATTGAGCATCAGTAGGTCTAAAAATATATCCTAAACTATATAGTGAACCAGTATTATATAGAATATTTAAAATTGAAGAATATAATGGACGCTGATAAATATTGTCTAAATTAATCGGTTCGTTTGAAGCAATAAAAGCCCAATTAGTGGGAGGCTGAATAGCAATATCAATAGAAATCTGTTCCGGATTATTATCGGCTAAAAAACTATAAGAATAAGTTTGCGTTTTATGTGTTCTTATCTTTCGAACTACATAATCTTCACTTGGAATAGATTTCATAAGTCTTTATATACCAATAACTTAGAAGTCCAAACGAACCCGCGCAAGTAATTCAGACGCAAAAGATTTCTGAACTGGCCCACTTAATTTAGCTACTGCTAGTAATTCATTATTATCGTTATACAATCCTATTGTAGTTGGATAGACGCGAGGGTCTTGAATAAAATCAGTGTTGATAATCGCACCATTTGAATTATTGTAAAATGTAGGATTATTAGAATAACAAAACTCTTGATTTTGTAGTCTCACAAAATAATGAGTAGAAGAAATAGTTTGTGAACTACGAGCTTGAAAATCTCCGCCTAATCTAATAGCGTTAAATATTCCTGCCTGATTATATTCGGTTGTAATAGTACCAGTATTTGGAGCAAATGGCGCAGATGAACTTACGGCAAATCCACCAGATACCATTCCTATTGTTGCAGCAATTGCATCTGGACTTAATATAATAATTCCCAATTCTGGATAAACTAATCCGAACCCACCTTTAGTAGCAGATTGTGACGTAGCTATTGTAGAACCAGATGCGCCAGTCAATGAGCCAGAAACAACATTAAAGATTTGGCCAGTTTTTCCGAGTGTAGGACTTAATGTCTGACCGCTATCATCAATAAAAGTAAATATACCATTAGTGCCTGACAAAAACAGTTCCCAATTACCGGGGTCTAATTGTTCTTTTAATTGTGCTCTTTCAATATTAATAACATATATATGATCGCTGTTATAATTTCCCAAAAATGTGAATTGACTATCACCGGGGTCCAATAAAATATTTCTATATTGAAGGTATGTCGCTTCTGTCGATAAAGTGGCCAAATTATTAACTGTTAAACTTTGATTTCCGCCGCCTGTTCTATGTCCATATGCTACTGCAAATTGAATTAATGCATCTGATGAAGTTGGATTAATATTATATACATTCCAATAATATTGTCCGCTTGTAGAACCAGTAGTTTGTGACCCTAATGTAAAAAATAAAGTCAAGCTACCAGTATCACCGGCCCACAACCCCTCTGTTACCGTAGTAGGATTTCCTAAAACTATATCAGTGGACGCAAATCTTTTAAATGTTGCCATACTTAATTATCTCCTATCTTATTTTATACGGTTGGGGCCGGATTTACTGTTACAGGGATTACAACACTTGCACCTGTTTCGTTTCCATAAATTATCAAACTTGTAGTCACTGTTGCAGGAACATTTTTTGGAGTCAATGTAAAATCTGTTCCAACGGCTGTAACAGAATTAGCATTTGTAGTATCTCCAATGAAACCGGGAGTAGTAGGAGCATTTGTGGCGGGCAATCCAGTTCCTACCAAAATAGCTGAAGTTCCATCAAATAATACCACAGTATATCCAAAACCGGGACCATTAAATCCACCAGATGTAGTAGGACGGAATGGGAAAGCATTTGTTGCGCCTGCTGTAAGCACTATACTAGTAAATCCAATAGAAATAACAGGGATTTGATTGGTGCCGCGTGGCAATGTAACTAACTTATATCTCATATTCTGAGTTTCATCTGGAGATGCTTCTAAAAGGGGCATCGTTTCAATAGCTGCACCATAGAAATTAGTTCCTAATGGATGAGCAGTATTCCAGAGCGAATAATCTACTTCATCATCGGCCACTGCAAATTGTGTAATATTAAAAGCACTACTACCCTGTGCTAATAATTGTCTTCCTTTTTTAGTAAGTCAATATTGTTATCCTGAAAACTTTTTATTTTTCAGTTCCTACATTTTTATTCATATAGGTTCGGCATATATTTTTAACCTAGTATTTTATAGGTTATCGGACACTCGTGGAAAAATTATTGTTGGAACTCATTTTCTATGCTCTACACTACTTAATTTACTCAAATCCTTATTAAGTTAGCACGGTATTAGCGTTTCAGCTTTCACCGTTTTTGCCCGAATTATTACTCATCTGTTACCAGATGAGACGACAATTACTTTATCGCGTCAATTACTATGGAATTATTGCTGCTGAGATACGCCATTTATTTTTGCTCCGTTAAAATTGAACTAAAAAATTGTTTAAACTTATTATCGCATTCTGCTTTAAACTTTACACTATTATGTAATTTAGTATGAACACTTCTATTTAAATAAATTAAATTGGTTTCATTAGAATTAGATTTATTTTCATCAATATGATGCAAAATTAAATCATTTGTTTTACCAGATATAAAACATTTATTACCTTGTCTATTTAATAAATATTTTCTATATTTTTTATTAAAAAACTTATCATCATAAGCGTGCATTTTATTTTGAGGATTAAATCTATAATGGTTTTCTCCAGCCCACTTTTTAACCCTATCATCATCAAATCTAGTTATTCCCTTGTTCCAAGTGACTAATTCCCCAATATTAAATAAACGTCTTTTAGTTTTACTTGCCTTATTTCCTATTTGTTGATATATCCTATTTACTTCTTCAGTAGACAACTGTTTAGTGAAATGTCGTTGAGATAATTGCCCACTATTAGATTGCATTTGTTTTGTTTGCTTCATTTTCTTACTTCTATCCGCAAGTTTTTCAGGATTATTTCTATAAAACTCTCGCATATGTTCCTTGTGAATATTGGATTTAGTCTTCCCTATTAGCTTTTGAGATAAATATAATCTTAATACATCCATATTCATAGCAGATTTATTATCTCTAATTTTAATATTACTTTTGATTAAAGCCGATTTTATAGTTCCTCGACTACAACTCATTATTTTAGCTATATAGGTTAAAGAATACCCTTTATTATACAAGTCTATTATTTGATTTATATCTAATTTTAACATATTTTTTATTTAATTATTCCCCTCTCTCTAATAAATAGTAGTTTATTGACAAAAACAATTATTTATTGAACAGTTAAAATTGGACCGCTATTATCTGTTTGTGTTATAATTGGTGTTCCAGATGGGCGCACTACCAATCTTCCGCCAGAATCCGTAGACAAGGTGGAAACTACTGGCGGCTGACCATCTGTAGTTGTGTTTTGTGTTTGTAAACAACCTAAATATTGATGATTTAATATTCCTCTTGCTCTATTATGAGTAAATCTATAATGATTTGGTAAATATCCAAAAGCCAATGGAAATCCTGTACTACTTGTTGGAACAAGAGAAACACTACCACTTATTACAAACGCTTTCTTCAATTGGAGTGTGTTGACTGGAATATAAGTAGCTGGCGTCCAATTTCTTGTATCCACATAGGGTTTGACAAAGCTTACAAATGTTTTGTCAGGCGAGATACAAATATATTCTATATTATCACCAGTCGATACAGACCCAGATATTCCCATTTGATATACTTTATCATTTACTGAATATTGTATTCCGGACTGCCATATTCCTCTATCACGAAGTATATTGTTATTAATTAATTGGTATTGAGTTTGGATAGTTTCTACTAATCCGTGTAAATTACTAAAATATGTATAATCCTCTATTTTATTAAAATCAGTCAACGGCTCAATAGTATCAAATATAAAATCATCCGCCGACGCAGACATACTAGCTTTTGCATCTGAAGACACTTGATTAACATTTACCGTACTAGGCGATTGAAAAATAGATATTAATTGAGTATAATGCGCTAATTGGGCAGCAGATAATTGTAGTTCACTCGACACATTAAATTGTTGCAATAACAGACTTTTGTATGCCAAATAATTACTATAATCATCAAAGGTATTATAAGTAGTAGAAATAATAATATTATCTGTATTATCAATAGTAGCGGAATAATTATCTATTTCTCCAACAATATTTTCTTGTAGTGATATATCTAATGTTCCGTCTATATTATCTAATTCGGAAATTAATTCATACGATGATTGTATGGATAGTTCTGCATCCGTCACCAAATAATCACCGCTTACATTATCTGGTATATCATTATTAACAGTAGCATCTAAGTTATACGTTTCATTATTTATACGAGTAAACTTTCCTGCGCTGATTTCTGGGGCACTATGTGCAATTTTATTTCTTTCTAATATATGAGGTTCGTGAACTATACCAGTTAACAATTTTGTTCTAATAGGAACTAATTGTCGTGCCTGAGTAAATAACGCATCTAATAGATTTTCGACAAAATTAATAAATCTTGTAATATCATAAGTATAAGAATAATTCGTCCAGTACAAGTCATTCAAAAGATTTAATTCAGAATAACTATTATTATAATAATCAGCGGGATCACCTATTAAATCTTGTAAATCTAATTTACCAAACGATCTAATAATACTATCATTTATAGCGTCAGTTAATGAAAAATAGAACCCAACTAAATTAGTATTTTTAGATTGTTCTAATTTGTCTTCAATAGATAGAATACTATGATTTGGACTCAAAACTGGTATGGTTGATCCAGAAATAAAATCCAACGACATTGAGTTCAAAATCTTGATCTTATTAGTAGAGAATATACCGCCCCCGCCAGAATTAGGAGAATATCGTAATACATTTCTATTGATTATATCCATATTATATGGGAATACACTAAAGTCTTCAAAATTGGAAGCAGAAATGGAATTATATAGTGGATCGTGTGTATTTATATCTCTGACATACGGAGACTCGTTATTCAATGTCAAAGAGATAAATAGATTTTGAGGTTTATTAAATGATAATCGTAAATACAACGAATTGCGAGGATCATCTACAGCATTGCCATTATATAATCCGGGATTTAATGTATGGTCAGTGAATGTTTGTTCATCTATTGGTACTCCCCAAACTCTAACTTCATCAATTAATCCAGAAAACATACTTCCTGTTCCAAAATAAGAACCAGATGTTCCAATATATAAGTTATTAGGTTGCCAAAAAACCGATGCAATAGAGGACTCTGCTACATTTGTAGATGAAATAAATGTTCCATCTGCTAATACAGTTCCATCAAAGGTATGTTGACCATCTGCAAAAACTTGATTAAACTCGGGTGTGAAAATAGCGCCAATTTCAAATGAAATATCATTAATAGCTAAACTTTCTGGATTACCAATAGTAGAAGCTTGTTTTATAAATAATCCAATTCTCGAACCTACTACAGATGAAGACGCAATAGATGTCACACTATCAGCAAAAAATTGTCCATCAGCAAACTCCAATCCGTCTGCAACAATAAATGCACCACTTCCAGTATGGTCTACAACTAGAGAATCAAGTCTCATCATTGTACTTACAAAATCACCTGTAAATAATGGTAATTCAGATGATGATATAATAGGAACCGATCCACTAAATAATGTAATGTTACCGTTTGATCCAGTCGTTGGAACTAATACCATTGCCCAATCAGTATCACCGTGCATCAATATTGTCGATGATGTTGTATTAGTTGTAGCAAATCTTATTTCTATGGTTGAAGCTGATACAGTAGCTTGATTCGCCCACGGAACAGTTAAATAAGCTCCCGGAAGAATATTTAATGTATTAGTTTGTTCATCATATTGTTCATAAGTTCCGGTTGGGAAAGCAGTTCCCGGTATTTCACTTTCTCTTATGCGTAATGTTGTTGGTAATAATCCATAAGAATTAGCCAATGCTCGTAAAGAAGTAGCAGTTCCTTTTGTTTTCATTAAAAAGATTTGATTATGTAAAAATCGTTTCCAAGTTTCCGCTGCTACTTTTCTGTATATAATAGGATTTAATTCAGAGCCACCAATGGTATAATCTACCAACGTCTCTATTGCATATTGATTAGGTAAATCAATACCTAATGATTGAGCTATGTCCCAAATAATATCCGGTGACATTCCAATAATAGGATCGCTATTACGATCATACATAGAAGTCATCTGGTCTATATACAATTTTATAATATCAAATTGATAACCAATAAGATTTAAGAATGTCAAATAATCTTTTGAAGATATATCATTTTGTAAATATACGGGAGTTCCATTAACTAAGGAAGAAACATTATAGGTATCATATGCAGAGGCTATTACTGATATATTATTATACCAATCACTAGCTGACGACACCGGAACAACAACACTTGCACTCTTTGGATATGTTATATCTGACATAACATATACTTCATCTTGATTATCCTTACTAAAAGATGAAGAATACGCGCTACCAGTAGTATAATATAAAAATTGTTCAAATGGATCAAATGATCTTAATAGATTTATTCTGTCATCGCCTAATTTCTGTAGTGATGGATATAAGCTTGATCCAGTTATAACTAATTGTCCTGTTCCATTAAAAGACCCGGAGTTTAATAATAAAATAGAATTAAAGTTTTCAAGAGCTAATAATTTTTGGACAAACGCATCTATTCTAGCTTGTGCCGAGCCAAAGAATACAAAATTAGAAAAATCAGTGTAATCTACATTTAATTGACTACTATTAAAATCATCAGTATACCATTGTTCTAATACTGGATCGGTTGGAATAATAGGATTAAATGATGTCGAAGAAAATAATTTTGTTAATGTTATATTTTGACTTGATATACCAATTCTATTATTTACTTTTATATCTCTATCTGGCGGACGTAGGTATATTAATGGGGCCGGAGACGGGGTAAACTTTGTAAATAATCTATCAACCACTGGCGGGGATAATTCTCTGGATATCCAAACTTGCGTTTTTGGATCAATAACATTCGGTAATGGTTCATACAATTTAACTAGTATAGACGACCCCGAATTAAATGAAGAAGATGGATCAAATGGGTCATACATCCAATTAGTCAATAATTGTTGAAAATCTCCACCGAAGTTTAATAAAGTCTTTAATACTCTATCCTCATCATAAAAAGTTTCGATAGAACCTGACAACAAAGTAGTAGCATCATTAATTAGAGCACTAAATAATGGAATAGAGATAGGAACTAATTCTAAACTGCTAGATATTATAAAATTATCTGGGGCGAAATTACCAAGAGGCGGATTTACATTTATAACAATAGGGAATATTTTCTGTGCTGGCCCCGGCGTTTCACTAATATTTAAAGTAATAGGAAAAGTTATAGACACAGGGGTTATATTAATATTATATGACCCTGATATTCCCCGTATTAATGTTGGAGTTGAACCAGTAGCAACCAACACACTAGATGGATAATAGGTTCCATCTGAAGCTAATTGCCAGTCAGACGGAGGTATTCCTATTATTATTTGTTTTGTTAATCCATCAATCCAAGTCATTGTCATAATTCTTAACCCGGAGTATGAGGAATAATTTGTGTTCCCGGTATTCCACCAACAGGGGATGGAGGTTCCACGGTTCCACCACCACCAGAGGGTGGGACGCTTCCTGTTGGGTGCGGCACATTACTTCCTGTTGGAATAGTAGATATAGAACCACTAGAAATCGAACCAGTTGCAGGAACACTAGATGTAATAGGATTTTGTAATCCATTTATCAAAACAAATATAGGACTGGTTGTATTTAATGGAGTAATTTTGAAATCTACTAACCCAGAATAATTTCTTACAGTTGTTAAACTTTGTTGTTTAGCATAATCTTCATTAAATAGTAAATCTACATTAATACTGGAAGTTGTAGCCAAAATAAATGAAGATGGTTTATCTACAAATATATACGGAGGGGTTGTGATATCAATTCGTATATTAGAATTGACAGCATTATTCCATATGGTTATTATATAAGTAGGAAATTGCGGAGGCACCCCTATATTATATGTATAATTTATACTACCACTAGGAACTTCTCTAATAGCATATATATCTTTTGTTTTATCTGCAACAAAAGTTCCGGATGGAGGCGTAAAAGGTATATTAATAATAGATGGGGTGGTCACTAAATATTATCTCTCTTACACAATTTGTCGCGGAGCGGACGGTACTCCGGGAGTTATAGGTGTAATTGTTCCTCCACCCCCTCCACCTGTTGGCGGATTAGTTGGTGTAGGAGTAGGACTAGTTGGTGTTGAAGGTATAGATGGTGCTGTTCCTCCGCTTGTAGTAGAAAAGTTTATAATAACATCTAATATATCTACACCATCCGGTAATTGATTTATTTGAGCTATATTGTAAGCAACAATTACATTTTGCGAGGTAGCTTTTTGTAGAGTAAAACTATTTGGTGTAAACGAGATTTGAGGTAAAGATTGTATACCAATTATTATATCTATATCATTTGATAAGTTAGTAAAACTCAAAGTTGTAGACGGAATAGAAGTCATCGAGTTTTTCCTATAATCAACAGTAGTATTGCTAGGACTTATCAATACTAATGAAGACAAATCATAAGTAATAGTTACTGGCGGTACCGTTGGTTCTGGTATAACAGGAATGACTAAAGAACCAGTAGGAGTAGGCGTCGGTGTAGGAGTTGGTGATGGTGTTGGTGTTGGAGTCGGTACTGTTGGCTCCGGTATCGGATTTGTAATAGAAGTTCCGCCACCAGAAGAAAGTTGTGTATTTAATACCATTATTATTTATCTCATATTAGTTGAAAACGAGTATCTATTTCGCCACTTTGTATCATATTAAAAATAACAGTTGATAATGCCGTTTGTAAATAATTCATTAGTTCTATTCTCTGTATATTTAAATTAAATACGTCCGCCGCCATTAAATCCAACGTTAGGGTCCAAGTTCTTAATAACATAGTATTTAACATAGTAGTAAAGGCTAATTCTGCATTTGAATAATTAATTTTTTCAATTACTCCGGGATCAATTGCCTCTAAATTATTATCTATATTATTAATATTAAATTGTTTAGTTATATCTTGATTTATATCTTGCCCGAATAATTGGTCAATTAATCCATTTGCAAACTCTTTGGGCACAGATGGAACGACAA
>Ga0134126_10013824_pt1 | contig 10187 bp, 8 predicted proteins | sample KB31752_FD_96881 | JGI IMG/M metagenome (GOLD analysis project Ga0134126, IMG submission 96881) | Terrestrial soil microbial communities with excess Nitrogen fertilizer from Kellogg Biological Station, Michigan, USA - KB3-175-2 | ecosystem: Environmental > Terrestrial > Soil > Unclassified ...
CTCCATGGCTCCCCTGTGGGAGCCGCCGGCCGATATTTTCACCGACGGCTCCGAACTTCAGGTGGTGGTCGCACTGCCCGGCGCCCGCGCTGAAGATGTTGCCGTGCAACTCAGCTCGAACGGTTTGCAAATCGACACCCAGGTACCGCCGCCGGGCTCACCGAATTCACGCTCGCGGCTGACGGTCGTTCGTTTGGAGATTCCCTATGGTCGCATGCGCCGCCGCATCGATCTGCCTTCCGGACGCTATGCCCTCCTCGAGCGCAGGCTCGAGCGGGGTTGTCTTTATCTGCGGCTCACGAGGGAGGCTCCATGAACACCCCTGAAGACGTGCTCATCATCTTGCCGGTCGCCAACGCGGTGTTGTTTCCCGGAGTGGTGTTGCCCATCGTCATCACCGGCGATGCGGCTCTCGCGGGCGCTCAGGAAGCCGTGCGCACGCAGCGCCGCGTCGGCCTGTTGTTGCAAACCGATCCCAGTGCCGGTGCATCGGGCGGTGGCGGTGCATCGGGCGGTGCCGGTGCATCAGGCGGTGGCGGTGCATCGGGCGGTGGCGGTGCATCAGGCACCCCAGGCCCGAGTCCCGATCTTTTGCACCACGTCGGAACGGCCGCCAGCATCGTGCGCTTCATCACGGCGCCGGACGGCACCCACCACCTGATTTGCCAGGGTGAAGAGCGCTTCACGGTGCTGGATTACGTCAGCCGCGACCCATTTCTCGTGGCGCGCATCGAGGCGCACAAGGAACCCACGGTTCTCGACCGGGAGGTGGAGGCGCGCGGACTCAGTCTGCGCGAGCGGGCGCTCGAAGCGGTGCAGCTGCTGCCCCAGGTGCCCGGAGAACTGGTCAACGCCATTCGCAGCATCGAGTCCGTGGCCACGCTCGCCGACATGGTGGTGAGCTTCATGGATTTGAAGGTCGCGGAGAAGCAGGAGATTTTGGCGACCTTCGATCTGAAGACCCGGCTCGACCGCGTGCTCGGCCTGCTCGACCGGCGCATCGAAGTGCTGAAAGTGTCGCGCCAGATCGACGAGCGGACCCGCGAGGCCTTCGATGAACGCCAGAAGGAAGCGGTGCTGCGCGAGCGGCTGCGCCAAATTCAAAAGGAACTCGGCGAGACCGACTCCTCCTCCGCCGAACTCGATGAATTGCGGCAGAGCATCAAGGACGCAGGCATGCCTGCCGAGGTCGCCGAGCAGGCGCAGCGCGAACTCAAGCGCCTGGAACACATGTCGGATTCTTCCGGCGAATACTCCATGACCCGGGGCTACCTCGACTGGCTGCTCGCCATGCCGTGGTCGAAACTCGATCCCGAGACCGTCGATATCGAGCAGGCCCGCGCCATACTCGACCAAGATCACTATGGCCTCGACAAGGTCAAGCGCCGCATCTTGGAATTTCTCGCCGTGCGCAAGCTCAATCCCGAGGGACGAAGCCCCATTCTCTGCTTCGTCGGGCCGCCGGGGGTCGGCAAGACCTCGCTCGGCCAGAGCATTGCCAAGGCAATCGGCTTGAAATTCGGCCGCGTGAGCTTGGGCGGCGTGCACGATGAAGCGGAAATTCGCGGTCATCGGCGCACCTACATCGGCGCCCTGCCCGGCAACATCGCGCAGGCCGTGCGCAAGGCCGGCCGCCGCAATCCGGTGCTCATGCTCGATGAAGTCGACAAGCTGTCGGCCAGCTACCAGGGCGACCCGTTCTCGGCATTGTTGGAAGTTCTCGACCCGGAGCAGAACAACTCCTTCCGCGACAACTACCTCGCGGTGCCCTTCGATTTGTCGAAGGTGCTGTTCATCGGCACCGCCAACGTGCTCGACTCGATTCCGGCGCCGCTGCGCGACCGCATGGAAATCATCGAGCTGACCGGCTATACCGAGGAGGAAAAATTGCAGATTGCGACGCGCTACCTGCTCGCGCGGCAATTGAAGGCCAATGGCCTCAACTCCTCGCAGGTCGAGATCTCGGAGGAAGCATTGCGCCGCGTCATCATCGACTACACCCGCGAGGCGGGAGTACGAAGTTTGGAGCGCCAGATCGCAGCGCTGCTGCGCAACGCCGCGGTGACCATTGCTTCCGGCGGCGCGCAACGCCTGTCCATCGGTCCTGATGACGTCGCTCGAATCCTGGGAGCGGCGCGCTTCGAAAGCGACGTGGCGCTGCGCACCAGCGTGCCGGGCGTCGCGACCGGGCTGGCATGGACGCCGGCGGGCGGCGACATCCTGTTCATCGAATCCAGCCGGATCAGAGGCAGCGGCAAGCTCATCTTGACCGGGCAGCTCGGCGATGTGATGAAGGAGAGCGCGCAGGCCGCGGTCACCTGGGTGAAGTCGCAGGCCGATCGCCTGGGGATTGCCTCGAGCGCTCTGGATGACTGCGATTTGCACATACATGTCCCCGCCGGCGCCATTCCCAAGGACGGCCCCAGCGCGGGGGTTGCCATCGCCACGTCACTGGCATCCCTGCTGTCGCAGCGCACGGTGCGGGCCGACGTCGCCATGACCGGAGAGATCAGCCTGCGTGGCGTGGTCATGCCGGTCGGCGGCATCAAGGAAAAATGCGTGGCCGCGGCCCGCGCCGGCATACACACGGTGATCCTGCCGGCACGTAACCGTCGCGATCTGGAAGACATCCCGGAGAGCGTGCGCGCCAAGCTCGAATTCGTGTGGGCGGAGAGAATCGAAGACGTCCTGGAGCGGGCGCTGGAAGAAGCACCTGCGCAACGGGCCGCGGCCTAAGCGCTGCGCCGCCACCACCAGATGCCGTCGTCGAGCTCGCGGGTCGCGCGTCCGGCATGCCACAAATAGTTCAAATGCGCGACCGCTTCGCCGGTCGCCATGCCCAGCACGCCGGCCTTGATGGGGCGCGCGAATAAGGCGCCGAACACGTCCACCGCGCGCTGCGGCTGTATCAGCACTCTCTCCAAGCGCGCCAAGCTGTCCCGGTGCGACCGGGTCAGCTCGTCGATGCGCGCATGCAGCCCCTTGAACGGGCTGTTGTGCGCCGGCAGCACCAGCACATCGTCGGGGATGCGCCGCTTGATGGCAGCAAGCGACTTGAGCCAGTCGTCCAGAGGATTGCCGTCCGGCTCGGTGGGATACACCGACACATTCGACGAAATCCGCGGCAGCACCTGATCTCCCGAGATGAGCAGCCCGAGTTCGGGACAATAGAGACAGGCATGCTCGGGAGAATGACCGCTGCCCACGACCACCCGCCACTCGTGGGCGCCGATCCGCAGCGCATCGCCGTCCTCGAGCCGCCGATAAGAAGCCGGCAAGGGATAAATCATTTCGCCGAAAGAGCCGAATTTGGCCTTGTATCGTTCGAGCGCCTCCTCGTCCCAGCCCGCGGCACGATAAAAGGCGACTGCGTCGGCGGGGGCGCAACGCCCGGTATCCGCCGCCATCAGGCGGCAGCTCAAGTACTCCAGCCGGCTCATCCACAGGCGTGTCTTGAATCGCTCCGCAATCCAGCCCGCCATGCCGCAATGATCGGGATGCATGTGGGTGACTATGACGCGGGTGACGGGAGCGGCGCCAAGGGTCTGTGAAAAAGCGGTGTGCCACGCATCGATGGTGTCGGCGGACTTGATTCCGGTGTCCACGATGGACCAGCCGTCGCCGTCTGCGATGGCCCACACATTGATCCAGGGCAGCGCGGCGAACAAGGGCATGCGCAGCCACAGCACGCCCGGGGCCACGACGATGGCGGAGCCGTCGCCGGTCTGCGGCTCCGCGCTGAGCGGGTAGACCAATTCAGAGGGCGGCGCGCTTTCGAGCATGGCTTCGCAGTCAGCGCGCGGCGGAAACGAGGTTGTTCAATCGGCCGATGCGCTCCAGCGCCGGCGGGTGGGAATCAAAAAAAGCAGAATGGAAAGGATCGGGAGTGAGCGGCGCGGCGTTGTCGCGAAACAGCTTCACCAGCGCAGCGGCCAGCTTGCCGGCATCGGCATGTTCGGCGGCGAAATCGTCGGCCGCCCGCTCATGCCGGCGCGACCACCAGGACATCAGGGGAGTGGCGAAGAACGCGAACACCGGCACGATGAGCATGAACAGCAGCAGCGCCATGGCGGCGGACGGCACGGGCACTCCCAGGGCGCCGTAGAATTCCGGCCGCGCACTCAAGCCCGCCAAAAGCGCCAGACCACCGAATGCCAGCAACACCGACACCGCCAGCCGCTGGCGCACATGATGCAGGCGAAAATGCCCGAGCTCGTGCGCCAGCACCGCCTCGATTTCCTCCGGCCCGATGCGCGTCAGCAGAGTGTCGAAAAATACGATGCGCTTGTTGCGGCCTATACCCGTGAAGTACGCGTTGCCGTGCGCCGAGCGCAGCGAGCCGTCCATCACGAACACACCGCCGCGAGCCGCGAACCCGCAGCGCACCAGCAGGGTTTCGACGCGCTTCTTGAGCGCCTCGTCGGCAAGCGGCGAGAATCGATTGAAGAACGGCGCGATGAACTTGGGGAAAGCCCAGGTCAGCCCCAAGGTCCAGCCCAGCCAGATCAACCACACCCACAGCCACCACCAGGTTCCCGCCCGGTCCATGAGCACCAGCACGGCGAGCAGCAGCGGACCGCCGAGCAGCGCCGCCAGCAGCCATTGCTTGCCGGCATCCACGGCGTACAGCCGCGGTGAGATTCGATTGAACCCGAAGCGCGCTTCTATCTTGAAGGTTCGCCACAACGAGAACGGCAGGCCGACGAGTTGCAACAATAGCATCAGGGTCGCGACCACCAGCACGCCGCGCCAGGGCTCGCCGACGGCGGTATGGCGCCAAAGTGCATCGACGGCCGCGAGGCCGCCGCCCAAGGTCAATGCCAGCTTCACGCACGCCTCGACCAGGGCCGCCCAGCGTCCCAGGCGCACCCGGGCCGTGGTGTAGTCCGCCGCCTTCTGCTGATCCGCGAGCTGTACCTGCGCTCGGAAGGGTTCCGGGACCTCGTTCCGGTGCGCCTGCACGGCCGCGATCTGACGCGACCCCAGCCACAGGCGGGTCAGCGTCTCCGCCGCGAGGGCGATGAGAAACGCCCAAGTCAACCATTGCATCGGCTCGCCCTCTTACTGGGAGGACAGCGTAGTCGAATTGCGCGCGCTGCGAAATACCAGGGGCTTGTCCGTGGGGCCCGTATTGGGTTCCGGGTGCCCGGCCGCCGCGCGCCGGTCTGCGCGGTCCACCGCCTCGGTCACCCGGTGATGGTAGGGGGACAAATCGCACACCGGGTCCGCGTTCGCGGCATCGCCCGTCAGCAGGTACGCCTGGCAGCGGCAGCCGCCGAAGTCGCGCGTCTTTTCCGGGCAGCTCCGGCAGGGCTCCTTCATCCACGCATCGCCGCGAAAATGATTGAAGCTCTGCGAGTCGTACCAAATCTGCGCGATGCTCGCGCTGCGCACATTGGGAAATTCCAGACCGGGCAGCATGCGCGCGGCGTGGCAGGGCAGCGCGGTCCCGTCGGGCACGATGGTCAGAAAGATCGAACCCAGGCCGTTCATGCAGGGCTTCGGCCGGCTTTCGAAGTAATCGGGCACGACGAAATAAATCTGCATGCGCCGGCCGACTTTCTCGCGGAAACGCTGCATGGTGCGCTCCGCCTGTTCTACTTGTGCGCGGCTGGGCAGGAGCTGTTCGCGATTGTGCCAGGCCCAGCCGTAGAATTGGGTGTTCGCCAATTCCACGTAGTCGGCGCCCAAGCGCAGCGCCATCTCGAGGATTTCCTCCACATGATCGATATTCAGCCGGTGCAGAACCACGTTCAGCACCATGGGATAGTCGTATCGCTTGATCAAGGAGGCCACGGCCGATTTCAATTCGAAAGTGCGTGTACTGCTCAGGAAATCGTTCATTTGCCGCGTGCTGTCCTGGAAGGACAGCTGAATATGATCCAGGCCGGCCTCCTTGAGCGCGCGTAAACGAGCCTCGTTCAAGCCCACGCCCGAGGTGATGAGGTTCGTGTAGAAACCCAGAGTGTGCGCCTCGGCCACGATGACTTCGAGATCATCGCGCGACAGCGGCTCGCCGCCGGACAGACCCAGCTGCACGGCGCCGAGCGCGCGCGCCTCGCGCAGCACGCGCAGCCACTCCTCCGTCCCGAGCTCCGCGCCGGTATGCGCGAAATCCGTCGGGTTGTAACAGAATACGCAGTGCAAGGGACACCGGTAGGTGAGCTCGAGCAGCAGCCACAGCGGCGGACCCGGCCGCGCCGGCGCCGAGCCGGTAGCGGGTGCGCCCGCCGGCACGCCCGTCGGTACGGCCATCGGGCCGCCCATCGGCGGCGCATTCACCGATGACGCGTTCACGGCAGTATCCGCAGCCATTTCTTTTCCACCGCCATGCCCACGAAGCGCAACACGTCCTCGCGGAGGTTGGACGTTGCGAAGGCACGTTCCAAGTCCGCCGTGATGGCGGCGATGGTCGTCGCCCCGTCGCAGCGCCTCAGTATCTCCCCCGCGCTGCCGTTGAGCTTGACCATCCCTTCGGGGTAGAGCAGCACGTGCGCGTTCTGCGCGGGTTCCCACTGCAGCCGGAAGCCGTGTTCGACCGCCGGCCGCGAACTCGCGTCGATGCCGGGGGGAATGCCGGGGTTTTCGCCGGGGTGACTAGCATGCATAACGCAGCGCCATCGCATCGCTCATCTGCCACAGCACATCGAGCTTGAACTTCAAAATATCGAGCGCGCGTTCCTGCAGCGGGCGCGTATCGAAATGTTGCAGAGTGACCGCGAGACTGAATTCCACATCGCGGCGTGCCAGGCCGACGCGGCTTTGAAAGTACTCCAGCCCGGCACGGTGAATCCACGGATAATGCTGCGGCCAATTGGCGAGACGCTGTTTGTGGATTTCCGGCGCGAACAGCTCGGTCAGCGAGGAGCACACCGCTTCCGTCCACGGCGCGCGGCGGGCGAAATTGACATAGGCATCGACGGCGAAACGCACGCCGGGCAGCACCTCCCCCAAACTCTCGACCGCATTTCGGGACAACCCGACTGCCTCGGCCAGGCGCAGCCACGATTCGATTCCGCCCGGATCCTCGCCGTATCCGTCATGATCCAGAATGCGCTGCACCCAGGATCGGCGCACGGCACGATCCGGGCAATTGGCGAGAATGGCCGCGTCCTTGATCGGGATATTGATCTGGTAATAGAAGCGGTTCGCGACCCAGCCGCGAATTTGCGCAGGGGTGGCCGCGCCGGTATTCAACAACACATTGAAAGGATGATGAATGTGATAGGCGCGGCCTTGGCCGCGCAGCTGAGCCTCGAACTCCTCCCGGTTCCAGGCGGCGGCGATCACAGCACGATTTCCATGCCGTCGCGTGCGACTTCGATGCCGCGGCCCGCGAGCTCGGCGTGTTGCGGCGAGGCTTCGTCGAGAATGGGATTGGTGTTGTTGATATGGATCAAAATCCGGCGGGTCCCGAGCGGCAGGCGATCCAGCCACTCCAACATGCCGCCCGGACCGGATTGCGCCAGATGACCGATATCGCGGGCACGCTTGGATGAGATTCTCAAGCGGATCATTTCGTCATCGCTCCAGAACGTGCCGTCCACCAGCACGCAGGCGGCGGCTTGCATGGCGCGCCACGTCCGATCGTCGATGGCGCTCAAGCCCGGCGCATACACCGCGGTTCGCCCGCTCGCGCGGTCTTCGATTACCAGCGCCAGATTGTCGCCTGGGACGGGAGAGTCGCGGTTCGGCGAATAGGGCGCCGGCTTGCCCGCGACCGGCAGCGCTTGCCAGCGCACTCCCGGCACCCCATCGACCCTGAAGCCCGTGTCGTCCAGGGCGATGCGCCGCCGGTCCACGCCGCAAAAATGGCTCAGCACGCCGAGCACCGGATTGCCGCCGGTCAAATCGGCGAAGGTACTGTCGCTGCACCACAACGGCCAGGGGCGGACCGCTTCGCGCAGCATATACAGCCCCGTGGTGTGATCGACCTGGCCATCGACGAGGATGATGGCCGCGATGGCGCTGTCGCGTATCGCGCGCCCGGGTTGCAAGTCGGGATTTGCCTGCAACTGGCTCAAGATATCCGGCGATGCGTTCACCAGCGCCCAGCAATCGCCGTCGGTGACGGCAATGGACGATTGGGTACGAGCGCGTGCCCGCAGCGTGCCTGCGCGATAGCCCGCACAGTTGGGGCAATTGCAATTCCATTGCGGAAAGCCGCCGCCGGCAGCCGACCCCAGCACCCTGATTTTCAAGGGAAGATGAGCGCGGCCCGCGGCTGCGGGCGCGCGCCCCGCTATTCAGCGATTGGCCACATACATGGTGATTTCCATGCCGAACCGTAGCTCAACGGCTTGCGGAGTTTCCCATTTCATATCGATGCTCCTATATGAGGTACGGATGCATGCTGCTCCCGCTCCCTGCTTCGCCGAATCGTCGGCATCATGAATTTGGGCTCATGATTTTCATGAGCGGGGTCGAAGGAGGGGCGCGCCTGCCGCCGGCATCGCCCTTCGGAATGCGCCCGGGTACCTGCTGCCTGGTACCATGGTTCCAATGAGACTGCGGACCCGCCTGAATCTCGTGGTAGCGGCCTTGAGCGCCGCGTTCTTGATCGTTCTGATCGCAGACGAGCTGCAGAGCACCCGCAGCTCGGTGCGTGAGGAAATCGAGGCCGCCAACCGCGTGGCGTCGCAGCTGCTGGGCCGCCTGGTGGGGGTATATTCGCGCGTCGGGGGACCGGATCTGGTGCTTCAGTTCCTGCAGCAACTCGGCCGCGTCCGCGCCAATGAAGTCACGCTGCAGTCGGCCACCGGGCAGATCCTGTATCAGTCTCCGCCGGCCACCTACAAGGCCGGACGCGAGGCGCCGGTCTGGTTCGCGCACCTGCTGGCGCCGCAACCGGCGCGATACATATATCCCCTGCGCGGCGGGGTATTGCTCATCGTGCAGGCGCAGCCTTCGCGTGCCGTGCTCGATGGCTGGGATGACATTTCCCGGCTGTTCGCCATCGCGGTGGTGATGTTTCTCATCGTCAACGGACTCGCGTTCTGGCTGGTGAAGCGGGTACTCGAACCCTTTCCCGTCATTGCGGCCGGTCTCGAGCGCATCGAACAAGGAGACCTCGCCTACCGCTTACCGGAGCTGCCGGGCAATGAAGCGCACGCGATCGGTGCGGCCTTCAATCGCATGGCACAAGCCGTACAGGACAAGGTCCTGGCCGAGAGCAAGGCGCGCGACGCCGAGACCCGCCTCGAGGAAGGGCGCGAAATGGCCTCGCTCGCGGATCAGCGCGTCGAAGAAGAGCGGCGTTTGATCGCGCACGAACTGCACGATGAATTCGGCCAGTCGGTGACCGCCATCCGCAGCCTCGCCATGGCCATCGCGACCCAGGCGGGCGTCCGCGATCCGGCCACTGGGGAGGTGGCGCGGCTGATCTCCACGGAGGCGGCGCGCCTGTACGATGCCATGCACGGTCTGATTCCTCGGCTCGCCCCCCTGTCGCTCGATACGCTCGGACTCTCGGCAACGCTCGATGATCTGGTCCGCGACTGGCAGCGGCGCCATCCCTCGATTGCCCTGTCGCTGCAGCGCGAGCTGCCCGTCGAACTCGGGCCGAGCGTCACGCTTGCCATCTACCGGGTGGTGCAGGAAGGTTTGATCAACGCACTGCGCCACGCGCAGCCCACTCGCGTGGACATCACCGTGCGCTGCGATGCCGAGCGCATCGAAGCGACGGTCATCGACGACGGCGTCGGTCTGCCGGCCGATTGGACCCGGCCCGGTCATTTCGGCCTGCGGGGCTTGAGCGAACGGGTGCGTCAGTTGGGCGGCACGTTCAGCGTCGGCAATCACGCCGATCGCGGAGTGCGCCTCAGCGCCGACATTCCCTTGGGGAAGCAGGGGTGATTCGCGTTCTTTTGGTGGATGATCACGCCGTCGTGCGCATGGGATTCCGGCTGCTGCTGCAGTCCGTGGCGGACATATCGGTGATCGCGGAAGCCGACTCCGGCGAATCCGCCTGCCGGCAATATATGGAACTGAATCCCGATGTCGTGATCATGGATCTCGCCATGCCCGGCATGGGCGGCCTGGAGGCGCTGCGCCGCATTCGCGCCCATCATCCCGATGCCCGGGTGTTGACCCTGTCGGCGCACGATGACCCGATGCACGCGCGGCGCGCGCTGCAGGAAGGCGCACGCGGTTTTCTGTCGAAGCGCAGCGCGCCGGAAGCGCTGCTC
>Ga0134126_10013826_pt1 | contig 10186 bp, 6 predicted proteins | sample KB31752_FD_96881 | JGI IMG/M metagenome (GOLD analysis project Ga0134126, IMG submission 96881) | Terrestrial soil microbial communities with excess Nitrogen fertilizer from Kellogg Biological Station, Michigan, USA - KB3-175-2 | ecosystem: Environmental > Terrestrial > Soil > Unclassified ...
AATTACGCTGGGAAGATGGAAGGCAACCTTACATCGCTTTATCAAATTGTTGCCCGCCGAATGCCGTTCGCACTATTGCTGAAGCAAGCAATTACATGTATGGATTAAGCGACGAAGGCTTGTATGTGCATTTATACAGCAGTAATAATTTAAATGCAAAATTAAAAGATGGATCTGTTATTCAATTACAACAACAAACTAATTATCCATGGAATGGAAATGTTGTCATAACGATGAAACAAGCTCCGGCAAAGGCTTTCAGTTTATTCCTTCGCATTCCTGGTTGGTGCGATAAAGCAACTATAAAAGTGAATGGACAAATTGTTTTTAAGGATTTGAAGGGAAGTAAATATCAACAAGTAAATAGAAAATGGAAAACCGGTGATAAGATAGAATTGGTAATGGACATGCGTGCAAAACTGATAGAAGCAAATCCGCTGGTGGAAGCCACACGCAACCAGGTAGCGGTAAAACGCGGCCCTGTTGTGTATTGCCTTGAATCTTCTGACCTCGACAAAAATGAAAGTGTTTTTGATGTGGCCATTCCTGCTAACATACAGTTTGCGCCTGAGCCTGAAGAGATTGATAACAGCCACCTAATGGCACTAAAAGGAAAAGCGCAATTAGTTCAACACACAAAATGGAATGATGTGTTATATCATGAAATAGACAACAAGACAAAAACCGCAACTATAAAATTGATTCCCTATTACGCCTGGGCAAACAGGGGCAAAAGCGATATGACGGTTTGGATGCCATTGATAAGATAAATATGGAAAGAATAACAGCCGCATATTATATAGAAACACCGTATCCGCCGGAAGATGCCGCCCTGGTATTGGCAGGCGAACAATCATCCGGAACGTTTGTAGCAGTGCCGGGCGAAACGGAAGAATTAAAGCAACGTTTTGCTGCGAGGGTGGAAAGTGTAGAAAGGCTTGAAACTGTTAGTAATCCTGCAATTCCAGGTGCGATAGCAAGTAATGGAGCATATCAAAGGGCGATGGTAAAGGTATCATGGAGCCTTGAAAATTTTGGTTACAACCTGCCGGTAATGGTTTCTACTTTGCAAGGCAATTTATACGAGATAAAACAATTTACCGGGCTTAAGTTAATGGATATTGATTTGCCATCTTCTTTTGCAGAACATTTTAAAGGTCCGGCATTTGGCATTGATGGTTGCCGTTCATTAACCTATGTATACGACCGTCCTTTAATTGGTACAATTATAAAACCTTCCTTAGGATTATCACCTGAAGAAACTGCCTCTATTGTTTCAGAGTTGGCAAATGCAGGCATTGATTTTATCAAGGATGATGAACTTTTATCGTCATCTGCCAATTCATCATTCAATGACCGCGTGGATGCTGTGATGAAAGTGGTAAATGAAAATGCTGATAGGACAGGAAAGAAAATAATGTATGCCTTTAATATCAGTGGCGAAATGGATGAAATGCTGTTACGCTATGAAAAGATTCTAAACACCGGTGGCACCTGTGCCATGATCAGCATTAACAGTTGCGGTTTAACTGCTGCTAAGAAAATATGTGATCAAAGGGAACTTGCTATACATGCACATCGTAATGGATGGGGTATGATGAATCGTCATCCATTATTAGGAATTGACTTTAAGGCGTATCAAAAAATATGGCGCATTGCCGGTGTTGACCAGTTGCACGTAAACGGTATTCAAAACAAATTCTGGGAATCTGATGATAGCGTGGTGAATTCTATCGAAGCTTGTCTTACACCGCTTTTTCATCATCATAAGATTCTACCTGTTGTGTCTTCCGGACAATGGGGCGGACAGGCATTTGAAACGTGGCGCCGTACACAAACAACAGACTTATTATACATGGCCGGCGGGGGCATCATGGCTCATCCTTCGGGTACTGCTGGCGGAGTAAAAGCGTTACAACAGGCATGGGATGCGGCGGTAAGCGGAATGACACTTGAAGAAGCGGCGAGAACATTTACAGAGTTTAATCAATCAGTTGAAAAATTTGGAAAGAAAAAATAATATACTACTTGCTTTCTATGGTGATGATTTCACCGGTTCCACTGATGCATTGGAGTTCATCTGCCGTGCAGGTGCAAAAGCCGTGTTGTTTATCCATCCGCCGACAAAAGAGCAATTAAATAAATTTTCGCATTTGAACGCATTTGGAGTTGCCGGTAAAACAAGAGCATTATCTCCTCAACAAATAGAACAAATATTGGTGCCTGCGTTGGAACAAATCAAGTCAACCGATGCAAGGCATGTACATTATAAAGTCTGCTCAACTTTTGATTCTTCGCCAACAACAGGCAGCATCGGGAAAGCTATTGATTGTGGCGCTAATGTTTTTAATAATCGAATAATACCTGTTCTTGGCGGCGCTCCGGCATTGGGTCGCTATTGTTTGTTTGGAAATCTTTTTGCACGCATGGGCATTGGCAGTAACGGAAGTATTTATCTGTTAGATATACACCCCTCTATGAGCAGGCATCCTGTTACGCCGGCAACGGAAAGTAATTTATGCGAGCATCTGGGTAAACAAACAAATAAAAAGATAGGACTGATTAATGTATTGCAATTGGCTTGCCCGGTTGATGAATGGGCAACGCAAAAAGACGATGAAGTAATAATGATGGATGTACTGGCTGAAGCTGATCTTTTAAAGATTGGCGAATGGATGGATAAGCAGCGTAATAATAAAAATGCATTATTCTCTGTAGGTTCTTCCGGGGTAGAAATGGCACTGGGAAAATATTGGAATCAAACCGGTTTATTAGAGCCGGTAACATCATGGCCTCATCCGGGAAAAGCCGATTCAATGCTTGTAATTTCAGGGAGTTGCTCACCTGTTACAAAGCGGCAAATTGAATGGGCGAAAGCCAATGGTTTTGGAGAATTGATTTTGGCGCCTCATGATTTGCTAACGAATGATACTGCCGTACACGAAACTTTGAAGCAGGTGAATCATTTTCTGCAAAATAAAAAGCACATTATTATTCATACAGGACACAGGCAGGACTACAATATTCCATCCAGCAAACTGGGTATGGCGTTGGGAACAATTGCAAAAGAAGCTGTTCAGGCAAATCATATACAGAGAGTGGTGATTTCCGGCGGAGATACGAGCAGCTATGCCGCTGAAGCTATGGAAATAGATGCGGTGGAAATGATTGCACCTTTGATAAGTGGTGCGCCACTATGCAAAGCTTTTTCGAAACATAAATCTATCAATGGGCTTGAAGTAAATTTTAAAGGCGGACAGGTTGGCGGTGAAAATTATTTTGCGGTATTGTCGACCGGGTCAGTATAATATAAATCATTAAACAAAATTAATAAGAATGGCACAAAAAACTTTAGCGGTAATTCATACATCCGCAACACTGGTACCTGTGTTTGCAGAACTGTGTGGTAAATATTTACCGGGTATTAAAACGTTTAACATTGTTGATGATAGTCTTATAAAAAACACGATTGCAAGTGGAAAGCTGATGCCTGATACGGCAAGGCGCGTAGTAAATTATGCAGCTTCGGCTGAAGATGGTGGTGCAGATTACATACTCTTTACATGCTCGTCGATCGGCGCTGCTGTTGAAACTGCTGCTACACTAACATCAGTGCCTGTACTGCGTGTTGACAAGCCGATGGCTGACAAAGCGGTGCAGATTGGTAAAAAGATTGGTGTTATCGCAACTTTATCTACAACACTGGAACCAACGGCAGACCTGGTTAAAAGAAGGGCAGCGGCAGTAAACAAAGAAATAACTCTTTTTTCTAAATTATGTGAAGGAGCTTTTGATGCGTTGATGAATGGTGATCCGGCCAGGCACGATAAACTTGTCGCAGATGCATTAATAGAATTATCATCAAAAGTCGATGTCATCGTGTTGGCTCAGGCATCAATGGCAAGAGTTGTAAATACATTGCCTGAAGAAGAAAAAAAAGTACCGATACTTTCCAGCCCGGTTACCGCCATGGAATTTCTTGCCACTGTTTTGCAACCATAAATAAAGTACCAACGCATGAAGAAATTGAGCAAATGGTTATTATTATTAAGCGGTGTTGCATGTATCTGTTTAATAGCAGGAATCGTGTTGCAGCGAGCCTATATATGGAGACCTTTTGCTTTGATAACATCCATCTCACTGGCAATCGGCCTGGGGGCTGTGCCTTCATTAAAAGGATATCGTTACACCGCGTGGATTATAACAGCTGTTGTTGCTGGCATGATTTATCCCAATTCATTCAGTACCTGGGGAGGTGTCAATCTGCGTGATAAAACGCTTATACTGATCATTGTCCAGTTGGTGATGTTTGGTATGGGAACACACATGAGCCTTAAAGATTTTAAAGGTGTGGCAACAACTGGAAAGGGTGTGATGGTTGGGCTCTTTTGTCACTTTAGCATAATGCCGTTAATGGGTTTTATGCTTACCCGTCTTTTTCATTTTGATCCTGAAATTGCTGCAGGTATTATTCTGATTGGAAGTTGCAGCAGCGGCCTGGCATCGAATGTTATGGTATATCTCGCAAGGGCGAATCTTGTCTTATCGGTTGTGGTTACAGCAGCAGCAACAATGGCTGCGCCTTTTCTTACCCCATTGCTCATGAAGATACTCGCAGGAACTTTAATAAAGATACATTTTGTGGACATGATGACCGAGATCATAAAGATCGTTCTGGTGCCAATTGGCGCCGCTTTACTTCATGATTATCTTAAAAGAGCCACATCCGTAAACAAGAAAAAAATATATGTCATTGGCGGCTTTTGCCTGTTATGGTTGCTTTTTGTATTAGTCTATTTGCAAAAAAATGTGCAGGATGAAACATGGCTGCAAAGCATTAACCTGTCAGGCTTTTTTGCGGGCGCATGGATTGCAGGCATTCTCTACCATGAATTGTATAACCGGTGGCCTGTTGTTGACAAAGTGATGCCTTTATTTTCCATGGTTGGTATTATCTATTTTACCACGGTAACAACAGCTGCTGGCAGAGATAACTTATTGCAGATAGGCTTTTTGTTATTGATCGCATCTGTAATTCATAATTCTGCTGGTTATTTCTTCGGCTACTGGCTTAGCCGTTTGTTTGGAATGGATAAGAATTCCTGTCGCACGATTGCCTTTGAAGTGGGCCTGCAAAATGGAGGTATGGCAACTGGCATTGCCGGGAGCATGGGTAAGCTGGCTACAGTAGGCTTAGCGCCGGCAGTGTTTAGTCCCTGGATGAATATCAGCGGTAGCATATTGGCAAACTACTGGCATAAACATCCAGCAGCTGAATTTGAAAAAATCATTCCTGAACCTTCTCATAAAATTTCTAAGCGAATAATAACAGACATCAATGAACTATAGAAAAAGTTTTCTAACCGCCTTTATCAGCGGCATATGTTTCTTGCAGTCTCATGCACAGTTAGTTGATGGAACACCGGCTGCGATTCCCGTGATACCTACTATCTATAATCGTGAACCTTATGAAGATCCATCTGTAAGCGGTATCAACCGGGATCAATCAAGAGCTACTGCCTATTCTTTTGAAAATTTACAGGATGCACTAACATGCGACCGCGATAAAACATCACGATACATGAATTTGAATGGCGAATGGGATTTTTCATTTGCCTTAAAGCCTGCTGATGCGCCGAAAGATTTTTATAAAAGCCGTGTACATGGGTGGAAAAAAATTATCGTTCCATCAAGTTGGGAATTGCAGGGTTACGATAAGCCGATCTATAAAAGTTCAATATATCCTTTCAGGCCGGTTAATCCGCCTTATATTCCTAAGGATTATAACGGCGTCGGGTGTTACCAGCGTACATTCGTTATGCCTGCATCATGGAAGAATATGAATATTACTTTGCATTTTGGCGGCGTCAGTTCTGCATATAAATTATGGATCAATGGAAAGTTTGCCGGCTATGCAGAAGATAGTTTTTTACCTTCTGAATTTAATATAACTCCTTATGTGCATGATGGTGAAAACATTATTTCTGTATGGGTGATCCGCTGGAGTGATGGAAGTTATCTGGAGGACCAGGATCAATGGCGATTAAGCGGAATTCACCGGGAAGTCTATTTGATGGCCGAACCTAAATTGCGCATTGCTGATTTTTTTTATCAAACAAAACCGGATAAAGATTATAAAAACTGGACATTCAACCTTCGTCCGCGAATCGATAACTACACCGGAAAACGTCCCCATGGTTATGTGTTGAAGGCACAGTTGTATGACGAAAATGAAAAAGCTGTTTTGACAACTCCATTAAAAATAACGGTTGATTCTATTGTGAATGAAATTTATCCACGATTGGATAATGTAAAGTTTGGTTTGTTACAAACAACAGTTAATGATCCTAAAAAGTGGAGTACAGAAGAACCTAATTTATACACGCTGGCATTGACTTTGGAAGATTCGCTTGGCAAAATCCTTGAGATTAAAACTTGTAAGCTTGGTTTTCGTTCAGTCGAGTTTTCAAAAGTGAACAGCAAACTGTTGATCAATGGAAAGCTTACCTATTTGTATGGCGTTAATCACCCTGATCATTCGCCAATACACGGGAAAGCATTAAGCAGGCAGGAGATGCTGCAGGATATCAAAACTATCAAACGATTTAATTTTAATTGTATTCGTTTTAGTCATTATCCACCCGACCCATACATTCTTGATCTGTGCGATCAATTTGGCATCATGGCCATCGATGAAGCGAACCTGGAAACCCATGGGCTGGGAGGGAAGTTAAGCAACGATCCTGCATGGACAGGCGCTTACCTGCAGCGTATAACACGAATGGCTTTGCGGGATAAAAATCATCCGGCTATTATTTTCTGGAGTTTGGGAAATGAAGCAGGCCGTGGCCCTAATCATGCGGCAATGGCGGGCTGGATACACGATTTCGATATTACGAGGCCGGTACATTATGAGCCGGCAATGGGGAGTCCAAAAGATTCCGGCTATATTGATCCTTCTGATCCGCGTTATCCAAAACCTGTGGACCATCCCCACCGTTTGGAAAATCCTTTGGATCAGTATTATGTTGATATGGTCAGCCGCATGTATCCTGCTTTATACACGGCGCCTTTGCTCATTAATCAAAAGAATGGCGATAAACGTCCGATCTTTTTTTGCGAGTATGATCATGCGATGGGTAACAGTGTTGGCAACATAAAAGAATTTTGGAACGAATGGAGAAAGCTGCCAAGAGTGATTGGAGGTTGTATCTGGGAATTTAAAGATCAGGCATTGATAAAAACAGATAGACTAGGAAGAACTTATTACGCTTATGGTGGTGATTTTGGTGGCAAGTATTCGGATAACTTTACGATAAAAGGCCTGGTGGCAGCGGATGGACGGCCAAAGTCGGGCATGTATGTATGCAAAAGAGTTTTCCAGGGCATTGATGCAGATTGGAAAGACAGCACGAAAGGATTGATCCGCCTGGTAAACCGTTATGCGGTGATGAATACAAGTGAATTGGTGCCGCACCTGGTTATAAAAAAAGATGGAAAAATTATTTCTGATAAAGAAATAAATCTAATTGATCTTGCTGCAGGAAAAGACAGTATGATAGATGTATTGTCTTACATTCCAAAACTTGATCCATACTCGGAATATTTTATTGAACTGCATTTTCAATTAGCTGAAAATAAACCTTGGGCTGATAAAGGATATGCCCTGGATGATATACAATTGCGTTTAAATTGGCCACAACACTTATTAAACAAAACAAACAAAGGCATTATCAACTTGAATGAAATTGATTCGGCTTATATGGTGAATGGTAATAATTTTTCGATAACATTTAATAAAAGCAATGGTGCTTTATCCGCTTATATAACTCACGGTGAACAGCAAATTTCCCAACCGTTATTACCTCATTTCACAAGGCCTTTAACGGATAATGACAGGCGTGGATGGAAGCCGCAGAAAAAACTGAAACAATGGTATGAAGCAAAACCTTCATTGATAAATATGAAGGCTGAGCAAACAGAAAATCTTATAAAAATCACAAGTGATTACAGCATCATCAAAGATTCTGCTGAAGTAAAAATTGTTTATACTATTAGTTGCAATGGTGTGATAAAAGTGGATTATACACTAACAGCAAATGATAGTTTGCCCAACATTCCAAAAGTTGGTATGCAGTGCGGCATCAATAATAATGATACAACCATACAATGGTATGGACGTGGATTGTATGAAAATTATGTTGATAAGAATTATGGGTTTGATGTTGGTGTTTATGAATTACCAATAAGTAAGTTTGATGAACCCTATGTGGTACCCCAGGAGAATGGCAATCGTACAGATGTTCGGTGGATGAATTTGCAAAATAAGACTTCAAAGAGTGGCTTATTAATCGTTGCCGATAGTTTGCTAAGCATGAGCGCATGGCCATACACAGAAAAGAATCTGAACAGCGCGAAGCATACAATAGATTTGAAAGACCCGGGATTTGTTACCTTAAATATCGATCTGAAACAAATGGGGGTTGGAGGAAATGATAGTTGGAGTAAGGAAGGAGCGCCATTGAAAAAATACCAAATTCCGGCGAAAAATTATAGTTACAGTTTTTATATAAATCCTTATTTCGGCAAAAAAATTGACGCAAGTGAAATCGCAAAGAAGATCTTTTTTTGAAATATTTGTAAAGCAATTTTTACAAACACAATAGGCAGATAATCCATCTCTTTAGTTAATCGTGACATGGTTTCTGGCTTAATAGAATATTAATTTTATTCACCAATGAGGGCTATAATCCGCCCTTTAAATATGAATTTAAAAAGTATAAAAATTAAATGATTTCGTTGCTTGAGGTTAGCGTATTTACAATGAGATTTTTGAATTTGTTTTTCATCCAAATGCAGTAAACGAACTTTTAAGTTGACTTTTTATTTTAAAAACCTTCCGGCAAATAACAGGAATAGCGATTGCAGATGAGCAAAATTATTTTAAAAGGAATTACGTGGGCACATAGCAGGGGTTTTACACCACTCATGGCGTACGCACAGAGGTTTGGAGAATTATATCCTGAAGTTGAAGTGAAGTGGGAGAAAAGAACGTTGCAGCAATTTGCAGATTTTCCTGTCGAAAAGCTCGCTGAAAAATATGATCTGCTCATTATTGATCATCCCTGGGTTGGCTGTGCTGCAGCGACGGAATGTGTGTTGCCTTTGGAAGAATATCTTCCAAAAGAATTTCTTGATGACCAGTTGCAAAACTCGGTCGGCGGTTCTCATGTAAGTTATAATTATAATGGGCATCAATGGGCTCTTGCAATAGATGCGGCAGTGCCGGCTGCCAGTTACCGCGCTGATCTTTTTGAAAAGAACCGGAGAGAAATACCAGCTAGTTGGGAGGACGTAATCACATTGGCTGGGGAAGGAAAAGTGGCAGTGCCAGCCGTTCCTATAGATCTGTTGATGAATTTTTTTACGTTTTGTATGGCAAACGGCAAAGCGCCATTTTTATCTAAAGAAGAAGTGGTAGATGAAGCAACCGGCATTTCCGCTTTAGAAACCATGAAAGAGTTGTATGCAGTTGTTGATAAAAAAATGTTTAGCAATAATCCTATTGCCGTCGCGGAGCTGATGACAAAAACTGATAACTATTGGTATTGTCCTTTCGCTTATTGCTACAGCAATTATTCAAGGGAGGGATTTGCACAAAATATTTTGAATTATGCAAACCTTGTTACTTATAAAAACACAGGAAAATTGCGCGGTACGATTGGTGGAACAGGATTAGCAGTTTCTGCATTCAGCCAGTACCAGGAATATGTATTGCAGTTTGCTAAAGAAATTGCATCTGCGAAATGCCAGTCAACTTTTTACTTGGAACACGGCGGCCAGCCAGGCCACAAGGCAGGATGGACAAGTGAAAAAGCAAATTCTCTTTGTAATAATTTTTTTAAAAATATTCTTCCTGTAATGGAAAATGGTTATGTAAGGCCCAGGTATAATGGGTATTTATTTTTCCAGGATTATGCAGGAAAACCGTTGCAGCAATATTTAATAGGAAATGTAAGCGCCGAAGAAGTTTTAAAAGAAATGAATGAAGTGTATAAAAAAAGTTATCTCTCAAATTTGATCTTAAAATCATGAGCCAGCTGCCTTTAAAAGGTTTAATCGTTTTAGAATTTTGCCAGTATTTATCCGGCCCTTCAGCCGGCTTGCGGCTGGCAGATATGGGTGC
>Ga0134126_10013827_pt1 | contig 10186 bp, 6 predicted proteins | sample KB31752_FD_96881 | JGI IMG/M metagenome (GOLD analysis project Ga0134126, IMG submission 96881) | Terrestrial soil microbial communities with excess Nitrogen fertilizer from Kellogg Biological Station, Michigan, USA - KB3-175-2 | ecosystem: Environmental > Terrestrial > Soil > Unclassified ...
AGGGTCGTAAAGTGGCCATAATAAAACCAAATGTCGGCGTCACCTGCGCGGTTCGCCAAGAACGATGCATCGAGCGCGAGTATTGCGAGCGGAAGTACGCAAAGCAAAATGTGCGATGCGTTAACGCGAGCTAATATACTACCTTGAACGGCCCGTTTGATTCTGCGCATGTGGTTCGTATAATGCGCGACAATCGCCCGACTCATCAGGATAAAGCCTTACGGGTGATGCGAGTCGACGGCGCCCTTGGTTACCCCAATCGCGTCATTTCCCGGTTAAAATGTTAACAGCACAACTATGCGGCGCACAACCAGCCCTATCATGATAAAACGACCGCACATTTTCTACTCATGATGGCATCGGTGCAGGGAACCTATCACCCTATATCGGCGAATGCAGTGGCAGCTACTCTCGCTACTCAATTAAAGCCACCGACTAGGTCGTCCGAATCCTGTATACGATTCTTCGCTGTGTAAAAACTGATGATATATCGTAAAACGTGTTATCAATGGCCCGAAACAGGGGGGTTGATTGAACATCATGGCTGGCTTGGAAGGTGAAAGCGATGCGAATCTCTGTTGTTGGTCTCGGTAAACTTGGCTCGCCAATCGTTGCTGTGCTCGCGGCGAAGGGTTTTGAGGTTATCGGTATCGACACCAATCCAGCGTATGTCGAGAAGATCAATAATCACATTGCCCCGGTCGAAGAGCCCCACCTTCAGGAGCTTTTGACGGAACACGCTGCACGCATTTCCGCGACCACGGTTTGGTCGAAGGCCATACTTGAAACCGACCTCACCAGTATCATCGTCCCCACTCCGAGCGGACCCGATGGCGCCTTCCGCAACGACTACGTTCTCTCGGTGATGGACGAAATCGGCCGCGTGCTGGCCACTAAGAAAGGCTACCATCTGGTCGCGGTGAACTCGACCACGATGCCGGGCTCGGTCGGCGGCCCCATTAGGGAGCGGCTTGAACGCGCGTCCGGCCGCAAAGTCGGCAGCGATCTCGGGCTCTGCTACAATCCTGAATTTATCGCGCTTGGCGACGTCATCCACGGCCTATTGGATCCCGACTTCATTTTGATCGGCGAAAGCGACAAGAAGGCGGGCGATATTCTTGATGGAATGTACCGTCAGGTCTGCGGCGCAGACGCCAACATCGCGCGCATGAATTTTGTGAATGCGGAGCTCACCAAGATTTCCGTCAACACCTACGTCACCATGAAGATCTCGTTCGCCAACATGCTTGGCGAGATCTGCGACCGGCTGGAAGGCTCGGACGTGCAGGTCATAACCGATGCTATTGGCCGCGATACGCGCATCGGCAAGAAATACCTCAAGCCGGCGATCGGCTACGGCGGCCCCTGCTTTCCCCGTGACACAATCGCGTTCGGACGCATGGCGCATCTAGTCGGGGTCAAGGCCGACCTCGCACTTTCAACCGATTCGATTAACCGCCGGCAGATTGCGCGCCTTAACGATATCACCAAAGGGTTGGCTCCTAGCGGCTGCACCGTTGCTATCCTGGGCTTGTCCTACAAGCCCAACACGCCGGTCATTGAGGAATCGCAGGGCGTAATGCTGGCCAAGGCTTTGCTCAATTCTGGCTTCCAGGTGGTCGCGCATGATCCGATGGCGATGGCGCCGGCTCAGGCCGTGCTGGGCAAAGCCGTGACATTTGCATCCTCGGCGCGTGAAGCACTGTCGCAAGCCGATGTCGCGGTCATCATCACGCCCTGGCCGGATTATGAGGCGATCGCACCCGGTTGGATCGCGGGCGGCAAGCTTAAGTCCATCATTGATTGTTGGCGCCAGCTTAAGCCTGCAGCATTCGAAAAGATTTGCAAGATTGTCCAACTTGGTCATCAAGACACGCTCGCCATCAATTCGGCCCGCGACGACGGAATAGCCCGTAAGTTGGCCGCATCTGGTGGAGCGCCAGCATGAAGCCCATTTCTGCGCCGAACCGCTGGCGTAGTGGCAATTCGCGATGAGTGTGGCCAAGGATATCGTTAGGATCCTGTTGGAACGATCCCTGTACGTGATGCGGCGGTTCCCAATCCTGAAACCAGTCGTGTGGGCAATAGCTTCGCTGGCACCGCCGATCAGAAGAAAAGTTACCCACTTCAGTGTGGTTAGGCGCGAATCGGCGGCAAGCCTATGGCTTCAGTCGAACAACCCCCGCAATCCTCGTTTAATTCGTTTGTCGCTTCGTGCTCGTCAGATTTTTACCGATCTGGATTCTGTTTGAGATACTGCCAATGAGACTTGTGGTCGACTTGACTGGATTGCAGAGTGCGAGCCGGTTCAGAGGAATCGGAAGATATACTCGCGGACTTGTGAAAGGACTATTGAGAACGTCTGCTGATAACGAGGTCTGGCTAGCCGCGTCTGCAAACAGGCTAGAAAGCCTCGACGCCATCAGGACGGAATTCAAAGGGATCGTACCGGACGACCAAATTGTTACGTATCGAGTTTTGGATGATATTCAGCATTCTATTGCCTCGCATCGCTGGCGGAAAAATGCCAGCGAGCTTTTGCATCAGCATTTTCTCGCAAACTTAGATGCAGATGTCATTTTGTATTCGAGCATATTCGAAGGCCTCGATGATGACATCGTAACATCCAGCAGCAGCCTCTTTGGCGACCCTATTCGTGCCGTTGTGGCCTATGATCTGATACCGTTATCGGCGCCGGAGCACTATATAGGTACGCCGCAAGCCCGCTCTTGGTACTTTGATAAACTAGCCAAATTCTCCAATTGCGATCTCTTCCTTGCGATCTCAGCTGCCGCAGGCCGTGAGGTCGTCGAACGCCTTGGCATCGACGTCGGGCGCCTCGCAAACATAATGGCCGCGGCCGACGACTTCGCGCCAAAAACTCCATCCCTAGACACATCCGCACTCGATCAGCGCATCGGCATTTTGGGCCCGTTCTTTATCTACACAGCCTCATTCGAGCCGAGAAAAAATTTCGAAAATCTGATAGCTGCTTTTGGCCGCGTCTCCGCCCTTGTTGACGTGCCGCATCAGCTTATTCTCGTTACGTCGGGTCCTCAAAATATACTCGATACTCTTCGCACATTGATTCGGAAGGTGGGCCTCTCAAAGCGCGACGTCATCATAGCCAACAATCTGAGCGACGACGAACTCAAGCAGCTTTACCATCGATGCGTGGCACTAGTTTATCCGTCACTGCATGAGGGGTTTGGTCTTCCAATTCTTGAAGCAATGCAGTGCGAGGCGCCAACGATCGGCTCAAACACGTCCAGCATTCCGGAAATCATCGGCCTGCAGGAGGCAATGTTTGACCCGAATTCGGTCGATGAAATTGCGGAGAAGATGATACGGGTCATCAAAGATCATGCGTTCCGTGATCGCCTTAAACAGAACGCACAAACTCGGCGAAGAATGTTTAGTTGGGATAAGACCGCTTCTATGGCTTGGACAGCCATGACAAGGGCATACAAGGCACGCAGCACTCAAGAAAATGCTGGAATCCGCCGGATGGACCGTTACCGGTTGCTTATCAATGAGTTGAACGCGCTCACTAAAGGCGAGTTGTCGCCCGGTCTGACCGAATTCCGGGTTCTTGCCAATTCGATCGCAGAAAATATCGAAACAATTGAAGCAATTCCTATTCGCTTCTCCGGGACGCCGAAACGGGTTTGGCGAATTGAGGGCCCTTTCGACTCCAATTGTAGCCTCGCGCTCCTCAATCGGGAAACCGCCCGCGCACTCAAGGTCAGCGGGGAGGATGTCGTGCTGCATTCAACCGAGAGTCCCGGCGATTATCCTCCAAATGAGCCCCTCCCGGCGCGCAATGACCTTGACGTTCTTGCTTTGCCGCGGTGTGGAGTCGGGCTGAAGGAGCTTGACCGACCCTTGATAGTGTCCAGGAATGCTTATCCGCCGCGCGTCCAGGATATGAATGGCGATTATAACTTCCTGCACCTCTTCGCTTGGAAGGAAAGCGGGCTTCCAAGCGGATGGGTAGATCGGTTCAATCTTCACCTCGACGGGATTACCTGCCTCTCATCACATGTGATGAAAGTGCTTCAAGACAATGGCGTCACTACTCCGCTCATCGTATCCGGATGCGGGGTCGATCATTGGGATTGCGTGCCCCCCTCCCGCCAGCGATCTTTTCCTGGAAAGTCATTTCGCTTTCTTCACGTCTCCTCATGCTCGCCCAGTAAAGGAGCCGATGCCCTTCTTGTGGCTTACGGGAAAGCTTTCCGCGGATCCGATGATGTGACGCTTTTGATCAAGACATTCGAAAGCCCGCATAACGATATCGAGTCTCAGCTTGCCGCAGCCCGCGCAGCCGACAACGATTATCCCGATGTCGTTTTGATCTTCGACGACTTGTCCGATTCGGAATTAAAAGCGCTCTATCGGCATTCCCACGTCCTTGTGGCGCCCAGCCGCGCAGAAGGCTTTGGATCGCCCATAGCACAGGCCATGCTTGTCGGAATTCCCGTTATCACGACGGCCTGGAGTGGACAGCTCGACTTCTGTAACAAAGAAACTGCTTGGCTCGTCGACTATAGTTTCGCGCCCGCGCGGACTCCTTTTGAGCTGTTCGGCTCGGTCTGGGCCGAACCAGACATTGAACATCTCGCTACGCGAATGAGCGAGGCCTGTCGAGCAACGACAGAGCAGCGAGCCCGCAAGGCAGAAGCCGGCCGCAGCCTTCTCTTGAAGGATTACACATGGGGTGCGGTCGTCGGACGGCTATCTAATGCCGTCACACATTGGACAAATCCGCGCCAGCGCAAGCCAATCCATATCGGCTGGGTGTCCACATTCAATTGCCGCAGCAGCATGGCAACTTACTCCCAGCACGTCATCGAGAACATTCCTCATGATTTAACAATTTTTGCTGCAGTGAACGATGAGATCATCAGTCCCGACGACAGGCGCGTTGTGCGTACATGGCATAAGGATACCCCGGGGGCACCGCTTGATGGTCTCGGCATCGCCGTAGACCGAGCTGAGGTCGACACCTTAGTAATTCAGTTCGACTATGACTTCTTCGAATTTTCGCAACTTGAGAAATTCATTCGCGATCAGAGACACAAATGCCGGACGGTTGTTATTGAACTCCATTCAACGGTGGATCCGATAAGCGATTATGTAACCAAATGCCTATCAAGTCTGCGCGAGGGCTTAAAGGCATGCAATCGCGTGCTGGTCCATTCTCACCATGATCTCAACAGGCTGAAGGCGATTGGTATCGTAGAAAATGCAACGCTGTTCCCGCACGATATCCGCGAAGGACCGCTGCCGGCTCCAAAGTCACCTGCAAAGTTTTCTATTGCGCAATTACGCTCTAGGGACCTGGATGTTAATGAAAAGCTGTCCGCCGCAGAAAAAGGGCGGGAGGAACACTCCTACGAAAAATTGGCTGCGCGGCTTACGGGACTGTTAGAGGCACTGCATCAGCGCCAATGAACCGCGCATCCTGTGGTTGGCAGACTCGCTTGCTAAAATTAGCACTATCAATTTGATTGAAGCGTGAAGTCCGAGGCCAGACCCTACCGGGGAGCCGCGGCGGAAGATGCGCTGCGTTGCGAGTGCAGCCGGTGACACGTGCCCGATGCCTCACTAGGGCAAGCCCATATTCGCCAAAAAGTATAGCCTGAAAGTTTTTGGGCGGCCGATGCCGCTCATCAGACCTCCTGAAGGTAAACCATTATCGATTGTTTCTGCGCTATTGCGAGCCAACAATTTCTCAACGCGCGCCTTGAAAACTCATCTATATGTTATGATAGATTACATTTTCGGCATCTATTAAACTCCAACGAGGAAAAAGCGAACCGCAAGGCAATCGATGAACGACACGAGCATATCGGCGTCCACGGATGCCGAGAAGATTTCCATCTCAGTGGTGGTTCCTGTTTATTCGGGAGCGAATTATTTGAGAACATTGATTACCGAACTGGAGCAAATCAAAAACGGTTGGAGCAATGGCGGCGGCCCGATATCCTTGATCGAAGTCATATTGGCGGACGATGCGGCGATTGATGACTCTGCAGAAATTGCAGACGATATTTCCAGAGAATATGATTGGGTCACGGTCGTTCATCTTGCGCGAAATTTCGGTCAACATCCGGCGACAATTGCCGGAATTTTGCATACTTCGGGCGATTGGGTTGTGACTTTGGATGAAGATCTTCAACATTCGCCTGCCAGAATTGAAGACTTATTGCGGAAAGCAATCTTGCACAGAAGCGACGTGGTTTATGCGAATCCACAGACGCGGGTTCATTACAGCTATCTTCGTGATGTCGGGTCACGACTGTACAAACGCCTTATCAAATTAGTGACCGGCAACCCAAATGTTCCGGCGTTTAACAGTTTTCGTCTTATTCGTGGCTCAGTAGCAAGGGCCGCGTCAAGCACCTGCGGGCATGACACATATTTCGATGTTTCGTTGTTCTGGTTCACTCAACGAGTGCAAGTCGTGTACATGGATTTAAAAGACGACCGTTACATCCGCAGCGGAGAGAGCGGCTACAATTTATTCAAACTTTTATCGCATGCCCGCAAAATGCTGATGTCGAGCGGCCCTCGGGTCATGCGAACGGCGAGTATATTGGGGCTCGTGATTATCGTATCGAGTATGATTGGAGCCGCCCTCCTAGTATTCAACTATCTATACGGAACGAATTTTAATTTCGTGAAGGGTTGGTCGTCGCTTTTTATCACAATGGTACTTTTCAGCGGGGCCATCATTTTCTTTATCGGAATTATTTTGGAATATTTGGCTCTGCTGGTCATGAACGCTCATGGCAAACCTATATTTTTTACCATAGACCGCCGCTCCGATACGCTCTTAGTCGATTATTTTAGTAAGAAACCATGATTTTAATTGAATCGCGAGAGGAACAAGGCGAGCACGGAGGCAGACGCACCATCGCGTTGTTTGGCGTTGGATTGATCGGACGATCTATTCTCTCCGCAATTGGAACCAGCGTACACAAAGCTCGCGCGCTTTCTTTCAGCTGGAATAGCGAGCATGACCAAACGCAAGAATTAGGTGTCATTCAGAAGAATATTTTCCCGGCCTACGATGAAAAGGTAACTCGACCTGTTTCTCACTTCGACATCGTCTGGGCTGCGGGCCAAGCTGGATTCGATTCATTGGAAAACTCAGTCATCCCGGAGCTGAGGGCGTTCGAGAATGTGCTTTCTTTTAGCCTTCAACTTCAGCGTCGCGCTCCCGATGCTCAGCATTCGTTCCACCTCATAAGTTCAGCGGGCGGCCTATTCGAAGGACAAAAACACGTCGATCGCACTAGTGTTCCTCGGCCCCTGAGACCTTATGGCCACGCTAAGTTGCAACAAGAACGACTGCTATCGCGATTGCCGGGGCAAACGCGGAAAATAATCTATCGTTTGAGTTCCGTTTACGGATTCTCCGGCACAGGAACTCGCTTTGGATTGGTCAATACCATTATTCAAAACTCAGTCCGTCGCCAGTCGTCAAATATCTTTGGTAATTTACATACAATACGTGACTACGTTTTAGTCTCAGATATTGGGCAATTTGTTGCCGATAGGTTGCGGCACCTTGATCTAAATTCTCATATTTTTTCACTTGCTAGCGGAAAACCTACTACCATTTTCGAGATGCTAAAACGAATGGAGAAAATTGTCGGTCGCAGATTTTTCTATACCTTCGATAGCGTAAGAAAAAACGCCACTGACATGAGTTTCAGTCCCGCGATCTTGCCGCAATTTTGGCAGCCAACCGATCTCGAAACTGGGCTTCGGAAAACGGCAAGGTCGCTTGTGTCTTCATCATTAGCTCTTGCACCGACTGACCAGTCGCTATTTAGTTTTCGCGATTGATGCGTTCGCTGTGTAAAATGCGCGAACCACACTGGTGATATTATGCCGGACTCGCAAAACACATCGAACACGCAACCGAGAGAATTCGACGCTTATAACCGCACTTACGACGAGGCGGTGAATAATGCCCTCGCCTTCACGGGAATGAAGGTTGATCTTTTTACGCGCGTAAAGGCCTACTATCTTCTAGATATCATTAAGCGTCTTCGACCCGAAATGAGCACGGTCGACGTACTGGATGTTGGTTGCGGCATTGGCAATATGCATCCTCATATTGTCGGTAGAATTGGTCAGCTAACCGGAGTCGACGTCTCAACCCGTTGTATCGAGACTGCACGCGAGCGCAATTCAAGGGTTAAGTACGCGACTTTTGATGGCATCAACTTGCCATTCCCCGACCGAAGTTTCGACCTCGCCTTTGCGGTCGCAGTGTTCCATCATGTACCAATCGGTGACAGGCTTCCGTTGGCGTTCGAAATTCGGCGCACATTGCGGCCCGGCGGTGTTTTTGCGATCTTTGAGCACAATCCCAAAAATCCATTGACGATGCGGGTGGTAAACAATTGTGAGTTTGACAAAGATGCCGTTCTTCTTGACCGGCGTGATAGCGAAGCGCTGCTGGTTAGTTCCGGTTTCCAGGATGTAGCGACACGTTTTATCTTGACGATACCAGCGGCGGGTTCAGTGCTGCGCACGATCGATCGTCTGTTCGCGACATTTCCGATCGGAGCCCAGTACTATACCTTGGGGCGAATTTAGCGGGACGGCTGCCACGGCGACGCCTATTATGATGTTGAAGTTCACGCGCGGCCGCGGCTTTAACGTCGCCGCACTTTGTCTATTCCAATAGGGTTACGAGCTATGGGTCTAAAGGACTTTCTGAACTCACCGCAACTTTACCAGAAATTTCAGGAGGCAGGCGGCTTCTTTGCTGCGCGTACTACCTGCATTCACAAGTATCTTGCGCTCAAAGACGGCCAGTGTGTGATAGACGTCGGGTGCGGACCAGGCTTTATCGTCAATCATTTGCCGAGCGACATCAGATACTACGGCTTTGATATTGATCGAAAATATATCGAGTATGCGAAGACGCATTTTGCCGAAAAAGGTTCATTCTACTGTCAAGTTTTCGATATGGAGCGTGCTGTGGTCGTCGGACCTGCCGATGTCGTGATGATGAATGGCCTCATTCATCATCTCGACAATGATGTCGCGCTTGCCACATTGAGGGCCGCTCGGTGTGCCCTGAAGCACGGCGGGACCGTGTTCACCCTCGATGGGTGCATTCGTGACGACCAATCACCGTTCGCTCGATGGCTGTTGCAGAACGATCGCGGCCAATTTGTGCGGGATGAAGCTGGCTATCGCGCTTTGCTCAGTTCGGTTTTTGACGACGTTGAAATTCACATACGCGAAGACTTGGCTCGGATTCCGTACACATTTGCTATCGGGTTAGGCCGCGTAAGCGAAACCTCCTCTCAAGAGTCATGAATTGATATGTCGCCATCGCTCTTGCTGCAACCTTATGACGAAATGAATGCGTTTCCATCGCTGCACGGCGTTGAGACATTGGAATAAGCTGCCATGACCTCTGCGGAAGCGAAGAGAGATACCGATGTCGAGCGTATGCGAGACTGGCGTGGGTTTGACCGGCTCGACTTTTATTGTTGCTCATCAATATTACTGCTGCCATTTGCTCTGCTGGCTATTGGCGACGAGTGGCTGTTCCCTCAGCCCTATACCATTGATAGCTGGGTTTATTCGGGTTTGCATCTCCACCTCCGCGAATTTCTTCAAGTTTTTGCCAATACTTATTACGCGTCCCGGATTCCGTGGACCGTGCTCGGATGGCTACTGCACTCAATCTTTGACGATGTGACCGCGCTGTATATATTGCATTTTTCCGTATTTTATTTGGGCGTGTTCTCTCTTTACATTGCGGTTCGGACGATCTTCGCGAACCGAATGGCCGGTTGTGCGGCCGCATTGTTGCTGGGGATCGACTCCTACTATTTACATTCCGTGGGTTGGGATTACGTCGATGGGCCTTCGGTAGTCTGCATGCTCGCCGGCTTGGCAGCGCTGGCCTGTGCGGCAAACGGGCGGCGGTGGCGCCTGGCTTCGTTCGTCTGGGGGATCGCCATATGCGCCATGGTGTCCCTTTACATTCTGCTTGTTTTGCTTGTACCGGTCCAAATCGGATTGTTTCTCGCTCTAAATCGCATGCGGGAAAAGAAGCCGATCATACCGATGATAGCATATTCGGTTGCCGGCGGCATCAGTGCAACGCTGACTTTTGGTTTATTGAACCGGCTTTTGGGCGGCC
>Ga0134126_10013831_pt1 | contig 10185 bp, 6 predicted proteins | sample KB31752_FD_96881 | JGI IMG/M metagenome (GOLD analysis project Ga0134126, IMG submission 96881) | Terrestrial soil microbial communities with excess Nitrogen fertilizer from Kellogg Biological Station, Michigan, USA - KB3-175-2 | ecosystem: Environmental > Terrestrial > Soil > Unclassified ...
ATGCCAAGGACTGGAACGACGTCATCATCGCCTATCGCAACGGCGCTCCCCTGCGCGTCCGCGACATCGGCCGCGCGGTCGCCGGCCCCGAAGACATGAAGACGGCCGCCTGGGCCGACGGCAAGCGCGGCGTATTCCTGGTCATTTTCAAGCAGCCCGGCGCCAACGTCATTGCGACGGTCGACCGCATCAAGGCCGAGCTGCCACGGCTGATCGCGGCGATCCCGGCCGCGATCAAGATCAAGATCATGAGCGACCGGACCGTCACGATCCGTGCCGCGGTGCAGGACGTGCAGATCACATTGTTGATCACCATCCTCCTCGTGATCATGGTGATCTTCGTCTTCCTGCGGAGTTTCTGGGCGTCTTTCATTCCCGCCGTCACGGTGCCGCTGGCATTGCTGGGCGCCTGTGCCCTGATGTGGGCGTTCGGCTATACGCTCGACAACCTGTCGCTGATGGCGCTGACGATTGCGGTGGGCTTTGTTGTCGACGACGCGATCGTGATGCTGGAAAACATCACTCGGTATGTCGAGCACGGCGAAACGCCTCTCACCGCGGCATTCAAGGGGGCGGCCGAAATCAGCTTCACCATCGTTTCCATCAGTATTTCGCTGGTCGCGGTGCTGATTCCGCTGCTGCTGATGGGTGGGGTGATCGGCCGGCTGTTCCGGGAATTCGCGGTAGCGCTGGCCATGGCGATCTTCGTCTCGATGGCGGTCTCGCTGAGCCTGACGCCGATGATGGCTTCGCGCTTTCTGCGGGCACATGGCGAGACCAGGCACGGGCGCTTTTACCAGTGGAGCGAGCGCGCGTTCGAGGGGATGCTGCAGGCCTATGAGCGCGGCCTCGACCTCGCCCTCAAGTGGAGCTTCGTCACGCTGTGCATCTTCTTCGCGACCGTCGCCCTGTCGGTCTATTTGTTCATGATCATTCCCAAGGGCTTCTTTCCGCAGCAGGACAACGGCATGCTGACGGGGGTCTCGGAGATGCCGCAGGACATCTCCTTTGCCGAGATGAAGCGCCGTCAGGAAGAGCTCAACGCGATCGTTCAAGCTGATCCGGCCGTCGACAGCATTGCCATGTTCATCGGCGGCGGCGGCACCGCGCTCAATTCGGGCCGCATGTACATCTCGCTGAAGCCGCGGGAGGACCGCGACGTTGACGCGCAACATATCATCTCGCGGCTGCGGCCGAAGCTCGAGAAGGTCGAGGGCGCCAGGCTTTACATGCAGGCGTCGCAGGACGTTCGGCTGGGCGGCCGCGCCACGCGCACGCAATTCGAATTCACGCTGCAGGACGCCAATCTGGACGAGCTGAACGCGTGGGCGCCGAAGATCCTGGCGCGGATGCGGCAGCTGCCACAGCTGCGCGACGTCGCTACCGACCAGCAGACCGAGGGCACGACGCTGCAGCTCAAGATCGATCGCGACACCGCGGCGCGCTACGGCATCCAGCCGCAGCTCATAGACGATACCCTCTACGACGCATTCGGCCAGCGCCAGATCACGCAATATTTCACCCAGCTCAACAGCTATCACGTCATCCTGGAAGTCCTGCCGGAGTTGCAGGGCAAGGTCGACACGCTCGACAAAATCTATGTGAAATCGCCGACCACGAGCCAGGACGTGCCGCTCTCGGTGTTCTGCAAATGGACGACCGTGCCGGTACGCCCGCTCGCGATCGCGCATCAGGGTCAGTTTCCCGCGGTCACCATCAGCTTCAATCTCGGCCAGGGCGTCGCGCTGGGACAGGCCACCGACGCCGTCCAGAGAGCGATGGCCACAATGGGCGCGCCCGCCACGCTCAGTTCGAGCTTCCAGGGCACGGCGCAGGCCTTCCAGCAGTCGCTCAGCACAGTGCCGCTGCTCATCCTCGCCGCCCTGGTCGTCGTCTATCTGATCCTCGGCATTCTCTATGAGAGCTACATCCATCCGCTCACCATTCTCTCGACCTTGCCCTCGGCCGGCGTCGGCGCGCTCGCGATGCTGATGGCATTCGGCTTCGATTTCAGCCTGATCGCCCTGGTGGGCATGATTTTGCTGATCGGCATCGTCAAGAAGAACGGGATCATGATGGTCGATTTCGCGATCGCGGCCGAGCGCGACGAGCATCTGTCGACCCGCGAGGCGATCCGCAAAGCCGCGCTGCTGCGCTTCCGCCCCATCATGATGACGACGATGGCCGCGCTGCTTGGCGGCGTGCCGCTGATGCTGGGCACCGGAACAGGATCGGAGATCCGCCAGCCGCTCGGCTACGCGATGGTCGGCGGGCTCCTGGTGAGCCAGGCGCTGACGCTGTTCACGACTCCCGTGGTCTATCTATACCTCGACAACCTCTCGAACGCGCTGCAGCGATGGACGGCGCCGCGCAAACAACCGACCGAATTCGGCGACAAGCTCAAAGACGCCGCGGAATGACGGTCCCTCGTCATTCCGGGGCGATGCGACAGCATCGAACCCTGATGTGCAATTGCACATCTGAGAATCTCGAGATTCCGGGTTCGGTCGCTACGCGCCCGCCCCGGAATGACGACGTCCCTAACTCACACCCACGCCCTGCAGCACTAGCCGGTTCAGCCGCGTGGTGAATGCGGCGGGATCCTCGGGTAGTTCGCCGTCGAGGATTTGCGCCTCCTCCAACAAGAGCAGCGAGAGGTCATTGACGAGCTTGGATCCGGCCGCGGCCCTGGCGATCGCGGTGACCAGCGGATGGCGCAGGTTGATTTCCAGGATCGGCTTGGTCTTGGCGCCGCGATTCTGCAACGCCAAAAAGCGCTCGAGCGCGCGGTCGGGCCCGCCACTGCCGGCCACCAGGCATGACGCGCTGGTGGTGAGGCGCGTCGAGGCTTTGACGTCGGTGACGCGATCGCCGAGGCTCGCCTTGATCAACGCGATCGTGGCCGCTTCGTCCGCCGCCGGCTCGGCCTCATCCTCCTTGGCGTTCTCTTCGAGAAGCGGAACGAGATCGAAATTGAGATCACCCTGGCTCAGCGACTTCAGCGGCTTGCCCTCATACTCAAGCGGCATGGACGTCCAGAACGCATCGACCGGATCGGTCAAGAGCAGCACCTCGATGCCGCGCGCGCGCGCTGCTTCCAGGCGCGGATTCGATTTGAGCAGATCGAGGCTGTCGCCGACCAGGAAGTAGATTTCGGTCTGGTTGGGCTTGAGATCAGCGACATATTGCTTGAGCGAGCGCCGCTCGCCGCTCGTCGTGGTGAGCCGCGCCAGCGCCAGCAATTTGTCTCGCCGCTCGAAGTCCTCGTAGATACCTTCCTTGATCACGGCGCCGAAGGCGTCCCAGATCTTGTTGAAATTATCCGGATCTTTCTCGGCGAGTTGCTCCAATTCGCTGATGACGCGCCCGGTCACCGCCTTGCGGATCTGTGCGAGCTGCGGATTGTTCTGCAGCATCTCGCGCGAAATGTTGAGCGGCAGATCCTCGCTGTCGATCACGCCTTGCATGAAGCGCAAGTAGGCCGGCAACAGATCGGCATCGTCGGTGATGAAAACGCGGCGAACATAGAGCTTGACCCTGCCCTTGCGCGCCGGCTCGAACAGGTCGAACGGCTTGGTCGAGGGCGCAAATAGCAGCACCGCGTAGGAGTAGCGTCCCTCCGCTCGATAATGCAGCGTCATCGCCGGCTCGTCGAACGCGTTGGCGATCGACTTGTAGGCCTGCTTGTAATCCTCCACCGTCAATTCGGACTTGGATCGCTGCCACAGCGCGCTCGCCGAGTTGATCTGCCGCGACTCGCCCTCTTCCGGCACGAGTTCGATCGGAAACTGGATGTTGTCGGAATAGGCGCCAACGACGCGTTCGATCTGGTAATCCTCGAGGTATTTCGCGGCATCGGATTTCAGATGCAGCACGATCTCGGTACCGCGGCTCACCCGCTTGGCGTCCTCTTCCGCAGCCGGCGCGACCTCAAAACCGGCGCCGCCGGACGACGACCAGGTCCAGACCTCGCTCGCTCCGGCGCGGCGGCTGGTCACCACGATACGCTCGGCCACCATGAAAGCGGAATAGAAGCCGACGCCGAACTGGCCGATCAGGCCGGTGCCGTCCTTGGCTTCGGCGAGCTTCGCCACGAAGGCCTTGGTGCCGGAGCGGGCGATGGTGCCGAGATTGTCGATCAGCTCCTGTCGGTCCATGCCGGTACCGGTATCGGCGACGGTGAGCGTGTTGGCCTTCTTGTTCGGCAGTATCCGGATCTTCGGCGGCTGGCCGTCGTCGATCAAGTCAGGTCTGGCGATCGCCTCATAACGCAGCTTGTCGCAGGCGTCCGACGCATTCGAAATCAACTCGCGCAGGAAAATATCGGTCTCCGAATAGACCGAATGCACCATCAGGTTCAGAAGCTCGGAAACCTCGGCCTGAAACGGTTGTGTGGTCGCAGCAGTATCGGTCATCGTCATACATCTTACCCGAGGAAGGAATGGCAGAACGTCGATATAGCGAGAGCAGTTTGCCGATCAAGCTCTGCGGCCCGCGTTTCCGCCGGAGCGCCGGCAAAAATCCTCCGGTTCAGCGCCGACATCACGACGGCGGCTGGACCACCTCGGCGGCGGCCGCCGCGATCGCCTCGCCGAACTCATAGCCGATGCGCCGCGCGCTGAAGTCGCTTTGGTGCAGCCGGTCCGGGTCGGTCGGGTCGATGATGGTGTCGAGCGAATGCCGTTCGATTTCGACGAACTTTTTCATGAGATCGAACCGGCGAAACACGTTCAGCTGAGCGCTGGCCGCGATTTGGCCGATCAGCGACAGCATGCGGAGCGTGGCATCGATCTTGTCGTCGGTGAGCACCGCCGGCGCGTATTGCAGGTCCATGAGGATGACATCGGTCGGCGCGCCGGCGAGCAGCTGCAGTCCTTCCCGGATGGCTGCGGCCGCGTCATCGACATTGCGGCCCTGCTGCCAGACCGCGTTGGTGCCCACCTGCCAGATCACCAATGCGGGAGCTTGGGCAACGACGTGCTCGCGCATCCGCAGGAGCTCCTCCGTCGCTTCCTGCCCGCCGATGCCGCGATTGAGCACATCGATCATGCGCCCCTGGTATTTCGCCCGCAGCGCTGTTTCGAGCCGATACGGGTAAGGCACGATGTCGCCTTCGCCTGCGGTCGAAGACGACCCGATCGCAACGATCTTGATCGTCCCGCCGGCCTTGAGGTGGGCGGCGAAGTGCGGAAGCGGATGTTCAAACGCGTCGACGTGGGCCGGAATATGGGCATTGGGCTGATCACTCATGTGAGCCATCCGTCGATGTGGATAACAAATGCATCAAAGTCATTTATCGTAGTTGCAGATCGTTGGCATGCAACCGTCCAAATTGCGCGATCATAAGCTTTGGCATAATCCGACGATGGACCGCAGCGACCTGAGTTTGAACGTCTGGCGCTGACTTTGCGGCCGATGACCGCACAGCCGCCGGCGCGCGCTCTGGATGCGGCGTGACATCACAAGAACGCGACTGGAGCAGGGCTGGACAGCGGCTCCCGAGCCCCTAAATGGCCGTGTTGACCGGTGTCTTTCGATTCCAGCGCAATTTCCATGCACCCAACCGTCAAGGCGAACCTCGCCGCGCACGGCCGCGATTTGCGGATCGATTTTGCGCGCGGTCTTGCGCTCTGCTTCATGCTGGTCGACCACATTCCGCATAACGTGGTCAGTCTCGTCACCATGCGCAATTTCGGATTCAGCGGCGCCATCGATCTGTTCGCCCTCGTCTCCGGCTACGCCGTGGCGATCCTCTGGGGAAAGATGACTTTGGAGCGCGGCTTCATCGTTGCCGCCAGCCGAATCATCAAGAGGGCCTGGCAGCTCTACGCGGCCCACCTCGTGCTGTTCGTCATTTATATCAGCGCGATCGGCTGGGCCGCGGCACGCTATGCCGCCCCCGAGATTCTCGAGGAATATCATATCGTCGGCATTCTCACCGATCCGGTACGGGTGCTGATGCATGGCCTGCTCTTGGAATCGCGACCGCTGAACCTCGACGTGCTGCAGATGGCGATCGTGCTGCTCTTGGCCTTTCCTGTCGCACTCGCAGGTCTGTTGCGCTGGCCGAATCTGACGATGCTTGGATCGATCGTGCTGTATTTCGTCGCGCGCCAGCGCGGCTGGGGCTTTCCGGCCTTTCCGACAGGCAGCTCCTATCTCAATCCGTATTGCTGGCAGCTGTTGTTCGTGCTCGGCGCCTGGCTTGCGCTTTCCGGCGACAAATGGGTACGCGCATTGCAGGAAGTGTGGCTCGCGCGAATCCTGGCGCTGGCCTATCTCGTGTTCGCTCTTTTCATCATGATTGCCGCTGCGAATCCCACCGTCGGAGCCAAAGTGCCCGACTTCATCATCAACTCGTTCATCCCGATCGATCGGAACAATCTGGGGCCCGCCCGCGTCCTGCATATCCTCTGCATCGCCTTCCTGTTCTCCTGGCTGATTCCGGCCGATTGGAAAGGATTTCATAGCAAGCTCGTGCAGCCCATTCTCAAATGCAGCGAGGAATGGCTGGCCTGCTTCTGCATCGGCGTTTTCCTCTCGCTTGCCGGATATATCGTGCTGATCACGAGCCCCAGCTCCTATTTGCTGCAAGTGCTGGTGAGCATCGCAGCCCTCGTGCTGATGACGGTGGCCGCCTATTACATCTCCTGGTCCAAGCAGCAGGATCGGGTCGCCCGCGTCTCTCCGGCACGCGCCAAGCCGGATCACGCGACGGCCGACAGGTAGCGTTGCACCGAGGCTTCGAAGGCCGCCTTGGCACCGCTTGCGATGTTGCGGCCCCACCAGGCGCCGTAGATGCGATCAAAGGGGAGCGGTGCGATCTTTTCAGCGATTGCCTTCACTGTCCTGGCGTTGAGCGGAATGTAGTTCGGATAGCTGTACATGAAGCTGACGAAGCGGCGGTCCATCGTGACCTGGGCGATGTCGCCGGTCAGCAGCGCGCCGCGGCCATCGGCGCCGGCGCGCCAGTGCAGCACCGTGCCGCCGGCGAAGTGCCCGCCCGCCCGAATGAGCAGTATGTCGTCGGAGAGCGGACAGGTTTCGCCGGTCCAGGAGACGATGCCTTGGTAGGGGCGGGTGATCCATTGCCGATCATCGGCGTGCAGATAGACCGGCGCGTTATCGAAGGCCTCGCTCCAATCGGCGAGCGCGCCGTAATAATGCGGATGCGAGATCGCGATCGCTTTCAAGCCGCCGAGCGAGCGCACATATTGCACGGCATCCGGCGTCGCCAGCGGAATGCAATCCCACATCACGCAACCGTCGTTCTCCCGGATCAGCAGCGCGCGCTGTCCGATCGCAAAACTCGGCTCCAGCCCGATGCCGACCAGACCGAGATCGTCGCGCCAAACCGGCCGGTACGCTTGCGCGAGCTCCTCGCGGCTGAGCCATTTCTGTCCGCCCCAATGCACGAATTGCCGCTCGTCCTCGCAGATCGGGCAGGACACCGGCGGTTGCGTGTTTTCAGGAAACTGCGCACCGCATTGAAAACAGGTGAACAGGGGCATTCGATGTCCTCCGGGGTGACTAAGAGTCGGGCGGCGTGCCGCGAGTCAGAGCGATCATTTTGGCTTCAGGTCAGATGGGCTTCTGATTGGAAATATGGGGGTTAGACGGCAGTCCGCATCCTCGCAGCGCCCTGTGTTTTCAAACACTCCACCTCCGATGTCATCGTCCGCGAAAGCGGACGATCCAGTATTCCAGAGACAGCGGTGCTTGAGCCGAGAGGCCGCGGCGTACTGGATGCCCGCTTTCGCGGGCATGACAGCAGAGAGACATGCGACAGCATTCCCGCGGCGCTGTTCGCGCCCGAGCTTTTGCATCACCACCCTCCGAAGATGCAGAGGGCGCAGGGAAGGCCGGGTGACCGCTTGCACCCGGGGCCCCCGCGCCAAAGGAATTGCGCGAAGGGCGCGTGACCACAGGTACAGGCGGATACACTCCGGCCTTCCCTGCGCGAGTGGTTTTACGGCTTACTTCGTACTCTCCCCGGTGAACCAGCTTGTTTGCCACCGTCATCGGCGCGATGCGCCAGGCATCGCCGCCAACTTAGCGCCTGCATGGGCGCGCCAGGACCACACGACTTCGCCGTCCGCGTCGATACCGTTCGTCGATCGGCATCATCGCAGCCACCGCAGCCCGCCTCGCGCTCGTGACGATCGCGATGCGCCCCTCTGCAATCGAGGCGGGATGCGCCAATGAATCTTCAATTTCCGAAAAAACGAAAGCAAAATATTTTTGCGCGAGGGACTGGACTGCCCAAATCAGCTTGAAACGGCAGGAGAAATCGGCTTTTACGCGCAGGCGTTCTGCGAGCCTTGTTGGCCGCAGACGCGGGGCAAGGAGTTGCGGATTTGCCCGTCGGGCGAATCGGTCATGAGCTAAGCGAAAAGGCTGCCGCCGCGATGCTCAAAGGATGGCCATCGCGGCCGTGATCGGTGGGTAATTGATGCTGAGACTGTTGGCCGACGATTTGACCGGTGCGCTCGATTCCGCCGCCGAGTTCACGGGCCTATGCGGCCCGATCAAGGTCGTCTGGCCGGACGGCGCGATTGCTCAACTTGAGGGCAGCCTGACGATCGACAGCGGCACGCGCGAATTGGACCAGGCACAGGCGTTTGCCAAAGTGGAAAAACTCGCGCCGATGCTCCGCGGCGCCAGCATTGCCTTCAAGAAGATCGACAGCCTGCTGCGAGGTCCGTGGGTGGCGGAACTGGCGGCCTGCTTGCAGACTGGCGATTGGGACGCCTGCCTCGTCGCGCCGGCTTTCCCGCACCAGGGCCGGCGCACGCGAGACGGCCGGCAATATGCGCGCGCTGCGGATGACAGATGGGATGCGGTCGGCCCTGACATCGTTCAGCAGCTCCAGGCGCAGGATATCGCGGCTCAGTTGGGCCGCATTGCCGAGCCGCTATCGTCCGGCGTCACGGTGTTCGATGCGGAGAGCGACGAGGATCTGCTCCGCATCGCGGAGATCGGCAGGCGCTATGCCGGACGCGTCTTATGGTGCGGCAGCGGCGGCCTGGCGAGCGCGCTCGCGGCCGGCAGCGAGATCAGGACGTCACGCAAGATCACGGCGCCGGTGCTCGGCGTGTTCGGCTCCGATCACGCCGCGACGGCCGCACAAATCGCACGATGCAGCGACGTAACAGTGCCGCTGAGATCCGACAGCCGCATCGATGTCGACGCGATCAAGCGGCGCTTGGCCGCTGGCCTCGCCTTGGTCAAGCTGGATGCGCCGGCGGGAAGCGCGCGAGCGCAAGCAGCACGGCACTTCGCCGCGGAGCTTGCGGTATTGGCTCGCGAGATCGATCGCCCCGCGACCTTGATCATCTCCGGCGGCGAGACCTTGAAGGCGCAATGCCTGGCGACGGGTGCGCAGACGTTAAAGGTGATAGGACGCCCGGAACCGGGAGTTCCCAGATCCGTGATCGAGGATGGCGCCTGGCAGGGGGTTGAAGTCGTCTCCAAATCCGGCGCATTTGGGTCGGCCGATCTGTGGTGGAAACTCTTGTCCGAAAACGCGCTCATCGAAGGGAAGTGAACAATGGCGAAACGACACCTGGCGATCACGATGGGCGATCCGGCCGGCATCGGCCCGGAGATCATCGTCAAGGCCTGCGCGCGGCTGCGCGACCGGCTCGCTAGCGGCGACCTCAAGCTTCTTGTCATCGGCAGCGGCGGCGCATTTGAACAGGCCAATCGGCAGCTCAGGGCCGATGTGCACGCCGCGTCCGTCCGCGCCGATGATGCGCAGTGGCCGAGTTTGAGCTTCCTGCAGGCTGATGAAGAGAGCAGCGCGATTGCGCCCGGCGTACTGTCCGCCGACGGCGGCCGCTTTGCCTACAAGGCCGTCGAGCAGGGCGTGCGGCTCGCCGTGGCCGGGCGCGTCGGCGGCATCGTCACCGCGCCGCTCAACAAGGAGGCGCTGAACAAGGCGGGCTATCACTATCCCGGACACACCGAGATGCTGGCCGAACTCACGGGCGTGCGCGGCTCGGTGATGTTGCTGGCCCATGGCAATATGCGCGTCAGCCATGTCTCGACCCACGTCGCGCTACAAGACGTCCCTTCGCGCCTGACACCGGAGCGGCTGCGCCGCGTCATCGATCTGACGCACCAGGCGCTCAAGGGCCTTGGCCTCGCACATCCGAAAATCGCGGTCGCCGCGCTCAACCCGCA
>Ga0134126_10013834_pt1 | contig 10184 bp, 8 predicted proteins | sample KB31752_FD_96881 | JGI IMG/M metagenome (GOLD analysis project Ga0134126, IMG submission 96881) | Terrestrial soil microbial communities with excess Nitrogen fertilizer from Kellogg Biological Station, Michigan, USA - KB3-175-2 | ecosystem: Environmental > Terrestrial > Soil > Unclassified ...
CAACTGGCCGCCGATTCTATCTTTGCGTCTGCTTGAGCTTGCTTTTTCCGTATCCACGATTCGACTAAATCGGCGCACAAGCAACCACGCAAAAAACAACGCCCCACGAAATCGGCAAAAGGAACGTCCAGATAGGAGGAAGTCGGATTCGTAACGGGCGGGATTGCCGGACTGATAGGCGGAGTAGCTGTTTGGGTGATTGAAACGGAGAATTTGCTTACGGGCACCTGATCAGGTTCTCTGTTACCTTCGACGGCCATACTGGTTAAATCCTCGGACGACTTTTCCCAGCAGTTCTTCCAGTGCTTCGATGCAGGCACTTGCGCGAGAGATGGGTAGCAGCATGGGTTTGTACGTGAGTTCCTGCCCTGAAACCCTCACCCATTAAGGCTTTCACCTTAAAACAATGACCTTCTCACTGTATTATCTAAGCTTTTTTCCTTTATCGTAAGTTGATGCCTCAATAGAATCGTTTCAACTTAGCTGCTGCCACGCGGCGAAAAAATAAAGCTGGAGATTTGTAATGATATTTGGGAAATTCCTCGCGGTTGTGTGTCTTTTCCTTTCGCTTTCGCTTCCATCATTTGCTGCTTCAAAAACCTACTACGACCTACAGTCTAAGAAAGGATGGGCGGGTTATGCCTTGCTACCCCCCAGTTGGGGGATTTGCTCTGGCTGCAACTCAACCGGAGATCGCCTGAGCTGGTCGTGGGTCCCTAAGGTAAGTTCACCATCAATGGACAGCATTTCCACAAAGTCAGTTTACGGCGGGGGCTCGACGCAATGGGGCGACGTACTCTGGAACAATCACCTTATCGGGTCTTTTTCTTCTTTAGGGCTACCTGATTACAGTCACACGCTCACTGCATCGCTACACAGTTTCACCTACGACGTGTATTTCTGGATCTCGAAGGCAAGTGTATCCCAAGCTCTTGAATTCGACATCAATCAGTTCACTGGCGGAAAGTCATTCATTTGGGGGCACGAGTGCCGCGTTGCCGGCGGTCATCAGTGGGACATTTACGACAACATCAACCATAAATGGGTCCCGACTGGGGTTTCATGTTATCCAAAGAGCGGCGCTTGGAACCACCTCACCATTCAGGTGCAGCGCACAACCGGCAACCGGCTATTGTTCAAGTCCATCACGCTGAACGGAAAAACCGCCACTCTGAATATCTACAAATACCCCACTTCAACTTCGTGGCATGGGGTGACAATCAATTACCAGCTTGATGGCAATCGATACGGAACTCCTTATAACGTCTATCTGGATAAGTTGAAGTTCACAATGCAATAATTACTGGAACCTTACTTAAGCAGAAAAGCCATCCATTCCGGATGGCTTTTTTTCTACAACGAATTTCCGAAAAGCTCAGGATTGCAGGCACTAACCCTGCTGTTTTGCTGGAGGCAAAGTAACCAGCGGCGCAACTGTTCTTGCCGCAGCTTTCACTGCACGACGGTTTGCCACGATAGCAGTGATCATTAGAGCAGTAAAACTAACCGCGACCAGGACCGCCGCTGGCCAGCCGGTGAGCATTGGGTTGTTTCCCATCACAGTAAGCGCAAAAAACACGCACAGAAGGTGAATGCAGAAAACCGGCAGAGACGCCTGCCCCAGCATCACCAGAGGTCGGATGGCCAAGGGTTTTAAGAATGACCGAAAATGGATCGCGATGGCCGCGACCGCGGTAAAATCCACTATTCGGGCAGCGCCAAATTCCCATTTATCAAACAGCGGGGCGAACTTTCCGAAATCCAGATCGGTTGTCAATTGCACATAGCGCAGGGTGATGAAAGCGATCGCAATCACCGTTGCCGGGATTAACACCGCCCGCTTCTTTGCCCAGCGATCGAAATGCAAATCGCTGTTGGCCCAATGCACACCCAGCCACAAGCCGACCAGCCACCATAGTTGCCAAGCCCACAGATCGAATGCCCCCATCTCGTTCAAAGGGACTCGCAATCCGAATGCATGGGTCAGCCAGTTGTAAACGACGTTCTTGAGGCCAAATTGTGCGAACAGCCAGAACCCCAGTCCGAGGGTCAAAGTATATTTCCATCCCCATCGGATACCCAACAACACCGCGAACGGGGTTAACGTAAGAAAGATGATGTAAATGGGCAGAATGTCAAGTAGGGGGGGCCGGTAAAACATGACCGCGGCGTCGGTGAAAGCTCGCCAGCGACCAACGGTAAAATAGTAATTAAGCAGATTGTGTACTGCCGGCCGGTTACCCCGTGCGGCGATCGGAGCTTCGATCACGAAGGCGGCGGCCAGCAACAATAGTTGATAGCCATATAAGCGCGCCGCCCTCATCCAGACGTTACGACACATTCCCGCGGTGCCTTCGCGCTGCACCAGGCGGCAGCATATTCTACCCGTGAAAAGGGCCGACAGGAAGATGAACCCCTCGGTGGCGGCAAAGTAGCCGACCGGTTGATTCAGGTAAATGCTTAGAACCGTGGGAAGGTGTGTGCAAGTCATCCACACCAGCATCAGCCCGCGCAGGGCGTCTAGTTCCTCGATACGGTTCTTCATGGGTGTTGCTCACTGCACGTAAATCGCCATCGCACCGCAAACACTCGCAGGGCAATATGAGCGTTTTCTCGGTGAGCCCTGCTGCATCAGTTCCAGAAACATTAGATGCTTCGAGGAAGCATCTTTTTCAGGGCAGCTCGATTGCGAAGGATCAAATGGAAAAGTTACATGCGAGAACTGGCCACGGGCAGGCCGGACAACGCTGAAACTATGGAAAGTCTACACCTGATCCTGAATCGGTCACCTGTAAGGATTGCCACATCACAAATTTTTACAAGCGACCAAATTTCTTTACTGCTTCTTCAATGGACTTGAGTTTTTCGATGTACGCGTACATCGAATGCTCTTTAAAATCCATGTCTTGCGCGGCCGCCAGCACCTCTGCAGCCTTCGCATGGGGCACTATGACTACCCCGTCAGGGTCGGCGACAACTATGTCCCCGGGACTGACGAGCACTCCATCGCATTTAACCGGAATGCTTGCTCCGTCAAAACGATAGTGCCCAACTGACGTGGAAGGGACATTGCCCAAAGCAAAAACCGGAAAGCCAATTTTCTTGAGGTAGGCGGTATCGCGAACCCCGCCGTCGATCACCGCGCCGGAAAAGTTCCTGGCCAGCATCGCAGTTCCCATCAATCCACCCATGCCCGCGATGTCAGCTCCGTCCTCGACTACCATCACATAAACCGAGTTCGGAGCGCCCTCGTCGATAGCTGAGAGCATTCCGTCCAGGGCATGAGGATCTTTATTCTCTTCTTTCTTCAACTTCACCGTAAGTGCGAAACCGGCGAACTTCGAGGTGAAGATCGGCTGCATCCGGTGCGAGAGATACATTCGTTGTCCAATCACCTTTTCCATGGCGTCAGAGACTGACGCCACTTCGACATGACGGTATCCGTCGAGCAGCGCCGCGTCCGACGTGAGATCGGCGGGGCGTGAGAATGCGGGCGTGATGGTGATGACCGCAGCCATCGCAAGCATCGCAACCACGGTGATGACTGCGGCCCACTGAATTCGTGCGGTGCCACCCAATATGCTTTTCATTTGTCTCCTTCTTTCAGTGTGGAAGTTTACGGCTGGGTCGGATTGTGCGGCAGCGCATTCGATCGATCAATCACCCATTGCGGAAACACTGGAGTATTTTGTGGCGGGTGGCCGCGCGTAATTGCCCAGTGATCGATCCAACTGGTGCCTTCTTCGCCCACGTATTCGTCAGGCAAACTGTAAGCGGAATCGCTGAGCGCATCCTGCAGAGTAATGAAGTGGTAACCACGCTTCCGGAGCAAATCGAGCAGTTCACCAATGTGGTCCGCCTCCAGCCAATTCCCGTGAAGCAGCAGAATTTGCTTCGGCTCGTAACCGATCAAGTCTTTTGAGAACTTTTCGTAATAATCAAACACCTGGTTCGTGTATTCGTGATAGGAATCGACCAGTTTCTGCTCAAGCACCGTATCGCCTCGACGTCGAGCGTCTTCGTAAACTCCGGCATACATCCAGTCCCACGCGTCCATGGTGATCGGCGCAATGCGATAGCCACGCTCAACCAGAAATGCTTCCGCCTGACGCCGGGTTTCGAGATCGCGTCCAGCATCGAGATAAGGATGGCGGAAGTAGCGCAATTGCATGTTGTGTTGCGCCAGCAACATCCGAGTCACGGTTTCGCCGCGAACGATTTCCTCTTCCCAAGCTTTTAATCCGACACGATTCAGAGATGCATGACTGAAAGTGTGGTTGCCAAGTTCAAAGCCATATTCCGGCCACAGGCTGAGCGCCTTGATGCGGTCATCCACTTCACCAAACTTGTACAGCTTGCGTTCGTTCACAAAACCCACCGCCGGAACTTTCTGATCGCGCAAGCTGCCCAGCAACTTGCTGGTCATCTGAATGATTTCCGTCCCCGTCATATTATTAGCGCCAGCAGCGGGGAGATCATCGATGGTGATGGCAATCTCGCGTGGCGGCGCCTTCTGCGCATAAAGCGGCAGAGCCAATGCAACCAACAATAAAGCGGCTGCGAGCTTGGAACTCCTGACTATTCCATCCATTTGAGTTACTCCCATGAATTGCCTCACTGATCGAGTCCCGGCACCTTGCCTCGTAACACCGTAATCGAAGCCTTTGGCAGTAGGAACGTGGCTTGCGAATTCGCTGCCAGAGTGCGGGCCAGCACTGGCCCGTCGGGATCGGCATGGCTATTGACACCGTCGTTGATCCAGACATATTGCTCGGCACCGAATGTTGCTAGCCTTATCTCCCCGTCGAACGATGCTTCTCGATGACCTCCGCTAAACACAACACGAATGGTATGCGGACTATTCTCATCCCGATTGACCAGCATTAACGACCAGTTGCCATCGGACGACGCACCGCGTAAGACGTTACCAGCGCATTGCCCTCGCTATCCTTGATATCGGCGGACGAAGGAAACATACGATGAATGCCAGAGCGATGCTGCACCCATTCACGATTGATGATATGCGCGGCAAAGTAAGGTGATGTGTAGCCCTTAATGTTGTAATTTTCGTCGGCAACAAAGTTTGACCAAGACGCCCAGCCCTCGCAGGTATCGTGAATGTCTTGCGGCTGAATCGGTGAGTGATAGAAGGCTGCGCCGCCGCCCTCAAAGAAAGATCCGACGTTGTCAGCGAGCCACAGCGCGGCGAAAATCGTGGTCATCGGCCCCGTCAGCTGCGCTGCGAGATGGTTCTCCGTCACCATTAACGGCACATTCTTCGGGACGCCGTCATTACGCCAAACCTGAAGAACGTGTTTCATCAGTTGAGGTTCGCTGTACAAAGTTTTCCAGGTAATCTCGCAAGGCTCAAAGGGATAATGCTCGAACGACACGAACGCTAGATCGTCAAGTCGATGGTGTGACTTCAGGTACTCCACGAAACGGCCCATCCACGAAATCTTACCGGCCGCATCCGGCCAGAGCGTTATGTCTTCGTTGACTCCTTCAAACACTGGGCCACCTAGTTTCAGTTTTGGATCCACTTGGTGAATTGCCGTGGCCCATTGAATATAGAGGGCCCCGTAATCTTCCGGCATAGCGTGCTTGCCATCTGGTTCCTCGCCCATCTCGACAGACCCGAGGTTGTAACCGCGCTTTTCAATGTACGCAATCTGCGCGGCTGCGTCGTCGGGCGTGCCGTATAACATTGTGACCGGAACCATTGCCGGCAAATTGTTGGTAAGACCGCTGGTGAATAAGAGATCGAACCCCGTGTGTTGGTAGCCGCCGCTGTCGTTGACGTCTTCAGCAGAATGCCAGGGATCGATAGAGGAAACGCAATAAGTAGTCAGCTTCTCTGCCGCAGCTTTCGACACCTCGACGAATCGGCCACCGCCATCGACAGTTCCCGCTTGGATTTCCTGGATTGCGTAGCCAACGCAGTTGCGAACATCCTCTGTCCCATGCTCGTCGCACGTGTTGGAAGACTCGGTCATCAGCACACGAAGGTAGCGCGTGGGAATTGGAGCGTCACTCAGCTTCAATGTGACCGTGCCGCCTTTCGCGGCGTTCAAAGAGCCCGAGCGAAAGACCTTCCACTGGCCCTTCGGTCCCGCATCGAAATTAAGCGCGTCAGTACCCGCCCAATATTCCACCTGATATTTAGTTGCATAGGGGCTTGCCCACGCGATGCGAATCGCGTTCACTGACTTTTCCGCCTGCAGATCAACCACCACCCACTGCGGATGTAGCGTATCGCTCTCACCGGTAAACTTGCTGGTGAGATACGGATTACTCTTCCAATATGTCAGGTTCGGCCCTTCCATTGGTCGGTCCCCGCTGGTCGCAAAGCCGCGGTGTGGCAGCGCGTATGCCAGAATGTATCGGATCGGCTCTTTCAATTCTGTGCTGCCGGTGAAATACCCACTCTGGTGCGCGGTGTCGCTCCACGTCCCGTTGGGGTTCCAGTGCCATGCGGCCATGCGCAGTTCGGTGTTGTTGCGGTAAGTCAGTGGTCCCCAGCCGGCTGAAAGCGATTCCTGAATAATGTGCGGACTAAAAACTTTGTTGATATCGATTCGAGAAAGAACATCGATTGAACTGCCGAGTGCGGTGTCGGGATCAAATTAATTAATTACGTGATCAGGATTTGTGTCCACGTGAATAGTTCCGATTTGCGGAGCGGATGAGCCGTTCTTAGACTGCGCCAAAAGCACATTGACCTGCGATGTAAAACCGCAGATCACAAATGCAATCACCAAGAGCTTATTCATGATTTGATCCCGAAATCGGCTGCATGCGGGAGCCGACTGGCGACAATTCATGTTCCCCTGTTTCCCGCAAATTGCCGGCAAGCATTGAGGCGGACTTTTTGTCCAGATACACGGTCGCGTTCGGGTGCGTGCGCAGGATTGAAGCTGGGGCCATTGGGCCCACCTCGCCTGCAAAACATGCCTTTATTGCGCGCGCCTTTCGTTCGTCAGGCACGACCGCGAGAATCTCTTTGGCTTTTAAGACTTGCTGCACCGACATTGAGAGCGCCTGCTTGGGCACTTGCGAAATGTTCGCGAACCACGCCTCGCCGACCTGCTGCTGACGGCACGCTTCATCGAGATCGACCACGATGTAAGGATCTTGCACTTCAAAGTCGGCGGGCGGGTCGTTGAAAGCGAGGTGACCGTTCTCTCCGATGCCAAGAAATGCAATATCAACCGGAGATGAAGCCAGCTCTTTACCCACACGCCGGGCGACTTCGGCGGGATCACTGGCGTCGCCATCGAGCAGGTGATATTTGGAAATTCCGGTCTTCTGAACCAACTGTTCCAGCAACATCTTTCGGAAGCTTCCTGGATGCGTGACCGGCAATCCGATGTATTCATCAAGATGGAAGGCTTCGACTTTGGACCAATCGATTCCCGACGCCTTGGTGAGTGCAGCAAGAAATTCAATTTGCGACGCCGCGGTGGCAGCCACAATTCGGGCATGGCCCTGCTTGGCGAGCGCACCGCGAATCGCAGTTGCGGCTTGCTCCGCCGCGGCCCGGCTCAGTGAACTTTTGTCAGGAAAAACTTTTAGCAGCATGCAGAAGCTTCTCGGTTCGCGGCCAGCAAGATTCAGCGCACTTGCGCCGCTCATTATACAAAAGCTGAAACTTCACGGACACGAAAATAGAGGTGGATTTTGCCGATATAAAACGATTTAATTACCAGATGGCAAACGCAAAGCTTTTCGCCCTGCTGTTCGCAAATTGCTTTCTTCTGTGTACCCTTGCCGAATCCCAGACGGTACAGGTGGATATCACGCCTTCGCACGTGGTGAATACTTTCCGTCCCCTATACGCCTTGGGCTCGACGGTCGATCGCGTGCCCAGCAACGCCACCGAGGTTTTCTTTCGGCCTGATCAGATCGCGCAAATTGAGCAGGCAGGGTGGGGAGTAATCAGTTATCGCCAAAACACCGACTTATTTGTGCAGGCATGGCACTGGAATCCCAAAGGCAAATGGAGCGACCCATCCGGGAAAGGCTACTTTGTCGGCGACGCAACGCCGACGCAGGAGATGATTCGCCATTCTTACGGCTATTCCCTGCCACATCGTGGTTTCACTCGTAATGGAGGCAGCGAGTTCGACGGCTTCTCGCGGTTGGATGACGGCGATCTGAACACTTTTTGGAAAAGCAATCCTTACCTCACCCAGCGATTCACCGGCGAGGACGATTCGTCGCATCCGCAATGGGTCGTGATCAATCTTGAAAAGGCCGAATCAGTGAACGCGGTTCGGATCTCATGGGCCGAACCGTATGCGCGCATTTATCAGGTGCAGTACTGGATAGGCGATGGCGATGCCATGGACGAGCAGGACAAAGGCGCATGGAAAACTTTCGCGTCAGGAAACAAATCTGACGGAAAGGGCGGAATAGAAACGCTCCGGCTCGATCCAGCCGCGATCACTACAAAATACATTCGCATCCTGATGACGCAATCGTCGGACACCTGCGACATACACGGTTCGAGTGACCCTCGCAATTGCGTCGGCTATGCAATCAAAGAACTTTATTTGGGAACGTCCGCGGGCGAAGGCGCATTCACGGATCTACTGCATCACTCGCCTGATCAGAAACAAACATTGACCTACTGTTCATCCGTCGACCCTTGGCACGCGCCTTCGGACCTCTATGTCGCGCCGGACCGTATGGAATCAGGCGACCAGCCCGGCTTTGACCTCTTCTTTAAGAGCGGAATCACTCGCGGCCTGCCCGCAATCATTCCCATTGCTATGCTCTACAGCACGCCGGAGGATGGCGCCGCGCAGATGTCCTACATCAAAAAGCGCGGTTATCCAGTTTCAAAGATTGAGATGGGCGAAGAACCTGACGGCCAATACATGCAGCCCGAGGATTACGCCACGCTTTATTTGCAGTTCGCCACCGCGCTACATCGCGTCGATCCCAGCTTCAAACTTGGGGGCCCGGTTTTCGAGGGCGTGACCGAAGACATTAAGGTCTGGCCGGATGCGCAAGGAAGAAATTCATGGCTGGGACGTTTTCTGGATTATTTGAAGGCACACAGTCGAATTCAGGATCTTGCGTTTATGTCATTCGAGCACTATCCCTACGACGGATGCGAGACGCCCTGGAAAAACCTTTACCAGGAACCGGAACTGATCACGCACATCATGAAGGTCTGGCGCGACGATGGGTTGCCCCCCGGCATGCCACTGCTCGATACCGAAACCAATGACCACGGCGGCGAAGCGGCCGTCGATATTTTCGGGGCGCTGTGGCTCGCAGATTCCTTTGCCGGATTTCTGAGCGCAGGCGGAGAGTCTACACACTATTACCACGACTTGCCTTATTCGCCGCCGCATCCGGCTTGTGCCAACAGTTGGGGCACTTATCACATGTTCATGGTGGACGATCACTACCAGATCAAGCAGCGCACAGCGCAATTTTTCGCGGCGCAGATGATTACTCAAGACTGGGCGCAACCCGGCGATGCCGAGCACCGGCAGTTCCTCGCCACAAGTGATGTGAAAGATACTGAGGGAAATACTCTGGTGACGGCTTACGCACTGCAGCGCCCGGACGGTCAGTGGTCACTAATGCTTATAAATAAGGACCACGACAATGCGCATTCGGTCCACATTTCCTTCAGAAATGGCGAGGCGGGATCGGACCAATCCTTCGTGGGTGCCACCGCCATGGCCACTTTCGGAAAAGCGCAGTATCAATGGCACCCCGATCGAAAACGCGGCCATGCGGGTCCCGACAATCCACCGTTACGCTCTACGATTTCCGCGGACAACAATACGCAATATGAATTGCCTGCAGCTTCGCTGACAGTCTTGCGCGGAAAAATCTCAGCCACCCACTGACCGGCTAGGCCGAATGCGAACGCAACACTTTGACCAACTGCTCGGCGATGATCTGGTCTTCGCCGGGTTGCAGCATGAATGAATTCATGGCCAATCCAGGCCGTTCTTCGCCGCCGCCGATTACGACCGACGGCTGTCCGCTGCGTAGAAGTTGGGAAGCCTGTTTTGGAGTCAGCGAGATTCGCTGGTCCCACGTGATCTGCATATGCGGAACGTGATTTGCGATGTCGGGCATAAAAAACGAGGTACTGACACCAGGAATTTTCGTGATCTGGGCGGAGATGTTTTCCAACCGCTGCTGCCACTCACGCG
>Ga0134126_10013835_pt1 | contig 10183 bp, 4 predicted proteins | sample KB31752_FD_96881 | JGI IMG/M metagenome (GOLD analysis project Ga0134126, IMG submission 96881) | Terrestrial soil microbial communities with excess Nitrogen fertilizer from Kellogg Biological Station, Michigan, USA - KB3-175-2 | ecosystem: Environmental > Terrestrial > Soil > Unclassified ...
CACAACTTTTCACAGGGTTATCAAAAATTTTGTGATACAGGGCGGCGACCCGAATTCAAAAGATAATAACCCGAACAACGATGGTCAGGGCGGCCCCGGATATGAATTACCTGCTGAGTTTAACCCCAAAATTCAGCACATATACGGCGCCGTGGCCGCTGCAAGGGAGGGTGATAATGTTAACCCCCAGAAAAAATCAAACGGGTCCCAGTTTTATATAGTTGTCAACCCCAAAGGCACCCATTTCCTGGATAACAATTATACCGTATTCGGACAGGTGATTTCCGGGATGGATGTTGCAGAAAAGATAACCGATGTGCCTACCGACGGTGCCAACAACCGCCCCCTGAAGGACGTAAAAATGTCCATGAAGATCATCAAAAAGATGAAAGTGGACACAGGGACGCTGCAAGCTTTATAATTAAGAATTAGGAATTAGGAGTTGCGGGTAACCTGCTGGTTCGTTGCTCCGTTTGTCCCATAATTTAGGCCACGAAGGCGCTAAGGCACAAAGAATTTTGGTTTTAATGATTCTTTATTAGCCGGGCGTGCAATAAACCCGTCTAAATTGTTTTTAATCCTAATTCTTAATTTTTAATCCCTAATTCTCAATTGTTCTCGTCATTCCTCCGAAAAACTCCTCCAACGATATTTCAAAGTATGTGCACAAGGCGTCCAGGGTGCTGACAGATATATTGGCTTTTGCAGATTCAATCCTGCCAATATTTATGGCCGTATCGTTATAAAGCTCTTCCTGGGACAGGCTTTTAGCCTCGCGCAACGCTTTTAGCCGTTTGGCGATTTGCTTTAATAACGCTTCATTCTTTATCTGCCCCATTGAATGGGGCAAAGTCTAACTAATCTAAAAAATTATTAAAGACGAATTCGTGTGTGGAATGAATTTTTGTTTATATTTGGCGCGTTAAATTTTTTTCAACCACTAAAAATTACTAAATCATGAAAGCAAAATTTTTTCTGCTGGCCATCCTAGGGATAATGTTTGGCACGAATATGCGGGCTCAAACAAATCCTTGTAATGTATCACCCTATTTTTATATGGGGCTTGAATTTTATAATGTAACTCAAGCTGGCGGTGAAATCTGCTTTTTAAATACATGCAGTGGACAACCATCCAGTTGGTGTTGTTACACTATCCCAACTAATCCTGGAGGTTTCTCATGGGTTTGTTTGGATGGCAACCCAAACTGCCCGGGTGACCATATGCAGGCGAGTGACTTTGCCCCAAGTGGTGGCAACCCTTGTATGCAAGTCTCAATATCATATGATGGAATTACCGAACATTTTACAGAAGAATATAATGGAGGTCGGTGGACGCCTCATTGGTCAGAGGACGGAGGCGATAATTATTTCACTTTCGAAGGAGTGAGATATCCGGATTATTTTATTTCGTTTGATACAGATAATAATTCATTCTACTTTCAGACCTGGCCTTTTGAACCTATTACTGACCAACAAGGGAATACTGTGCGATGTATTGCACCAGGCTGCTGAGATTCTCCAATTTATCATTAAGCAAAGGATTTTGCTTATTCTCTTCAGAATTCGGTATATAGCCTCGTTCTATTAGACTAGGGGGAGGCTATATTCTTGTAAATGGTTTCAGGTCCCTATATTTGTTTCTTGAATTGCAAATGAGATACATAAAATTCATATATACGCTAAATATTGTTTTCGTTTGTTTTAATATTAATGCAAAGCCATCTCTGAAGCTATTCTGCACAGATAAATCCTGGAATTTCATTGAAAATGAGGGCCAGTTAAACTCCAAAGAAATAAAATATTACGGCCACGAGGGCAATGTATATATTTATTGCCGCACCGGAAAAATCAGTTTTGTTTTTACAAAGGTTTATAAGGATAGTAATTCTAAGGTTTCTGAGGCGACGGGAAAAAATGCAGAGGGCCAAAACCTTGACTTCGCGCGAATTGATAACCCTGGAAAAGTTACTATTTCCCTCGCTGACATGGTTTTTCTGAATTCTAACCGCGATGCGCAAATCATTGCTTCAGATAAACAAAGCTATTATGAAAACTTCTATCATTCCAATACACCTGAAGAGGGGATAACCCACGTATGTACTTATAAGCAAATCGTCTATAAAGATATATATCCAAATATAGACTTGGTATTATATCCTGCAATTAGTGGCCTCAAATACGAGTTCAGGGTCTACCCTGGAGGGAACCCTGATGGAATACAGATACAATGGAATGGTTTGGAAAACATTCAGATGATAAATGGTTCTCATATTGAATACAGATTCCCATTAGGAAGCATTAATGAGGGACAACTGCACATTTTTCAGGGCATTAAGGAGATTAAAGGGCATTTTGCTTTAAATGCAAATAGAATTGGTTATGTGATTGGCAAGTACGATAAAGCAAAAACATTAGTCATTGATCCAGACCTGATCTGGAGCACCTACTTTAACAATGGGGAAGCAAATGGCGAGGCAAATGTTATAACGACTGATCGGAATGATTATGTCTACATAGCTGGCGGGACTTATGGAAATATCTTTACAACAAGTGGAGTATTTCAATCCACAGCAGGAAATGGCTTTGATGGCGCATTTTTGGCTAAATTTAATTCAAACGGGAAAATTTTGTGGTCAACCTATTATGGAGGTAACCAAACATTCGTGCGATGCATTGCTAGCGATTCTGTTGGAAATACTTATTTGGGAGGCTGGAGTAGCAGTTCTACAGGCATTGCTTCCAGTGGAGGTTTCCAGACAAATCTTCGCGGAGCGGGAAATGGCTTTTTAGCCAAATTCGACTCATCTGGTATTCGGAGCTGGGGTACATATTTTGGAGATTTTGTTACTAATGTAGGCATTAACAAATCCTCAGATTATCTGTGTATTACTGGTAATACTTATTCAAATAGCAATAACATTGCAACTAGTGGGGCTTATTTATCATCTCCTCAAGGTTATGGGGATGCTTTTCTGGCAAAATTTAGCGTAGGAGGAAAAATTCAGTGGTCTACTTATTTTGGAGGTGAAAAAAACGATTACGGTTCAAGTGTCGCAATTGACCAGTACGGGAATATTTATATGGGAGGATATACTTCTTCGAAAAGCGGCATTGCAACAAAATCATCATATCAGGATTCCCTTCTTGGCACTGCCAACATTTTTTTTGCTGAGTTTACAGCTAATGATTCCCTTTTATGGGCCACATATTTCGGGGGAAATGGCAGCGATTATCTAAATAGAATTGGGATTGATAACTCCGGTAATATCTATGCTGTAGGAATAACAAGCAGCACTACAGGGATTGCTACTTCTGGCGGATTTAGAACCCAGATAAATAATGTGTCAGAAAGTGAAGATGGCTTTTTGGCTAAATTTAATTCTAAAGGATTTCAACAATGGGGCACATATTACGATGAAATTGGATCGTATGGGCCTGGCTTAAGCATTACCCGCACCGGAAATATATTTATTTGCGGCTGCACCAGCAGTCCAACTGGTATTGCAACAAAAGGAGCTTATCAAAGTGTTAAAAAAGGATACGCGAATGCTTATCTAACGGAGATAAGCCCGAAAGGAGAAGTGATTTGGGCAACGTATTACGGAGGGACGCCGACAAATGGTGAATCTCTATCTATTGATCATAAGGGAAACATTTATATGACCGGCACTACGTCAAGCAATTCAGATATTGCCACAAGTGGCGCATTTCAATCGGTTTATGGAGGTTCGGCTTCTGCATTTTTGGTCAAGTTTGGCTATCTTGACAACAATGCTGGCATTGACTCGATAGATAATCCTAAAATTGGCATTTGCCCAGGTCAGCACCCCATACAGGTACAACTTCGGAATTATGGTACTGCAAATCTTGATTCAGTATCTCTCGGCTGGTCAATTAATGGAAAAATCCAACCTGGTTATCATTGGATAGGAACTTTATCTCCGGACAGTAGTGCCTGGATAACTATGGGCCCGGAAAATTTTACTTCGGGTAAGGATACCATTAAAGCCTGGACTTCAATGCCAAATGGTGTAACTGATTCTTTGCCTGGCAATGATAGTTTTATTACAATAATAAAGGTCAATCCCCTTCCCATCGCCAACACAGGCCAGTCCAGCTATTCTATCTGTACCGGTACCCATATCAAAATAGGAGCCAATGCGGAACCGGATCTAATCTATTCCTGGTCTTCTTCCCCGGCAGGGTTCAGCTCCACGGTCGCAGACCCGGTGGTAAATCCGTCATATTATACGGTCTATCAGCTTTCGGTAACGGATACCGTTACAGGCTGTACGGACAGCAATTCTGCTAGCGTAATCGTAAGTCCATTAAAGGCTCCCGCTATTAATCCCGGGAACAACAGGGGTATCTGCACCGGTCAGTCGGCCCGGATTGGTTCAGGCGCTGTAAACGGTGTTTCTTATTCCTGGGTTTCTAATCCCGTTGGTTTTACATCAACGGTTTCAGCCCCAACCGTTACGCCTCCCAAAACCACCTCTTACCTGCTGAATATTATTGATTCCCAGGGCTGTACCAATTTTGATTCGGTGACCATTACGGTAAACCCGCGGCCGGTTGTAAAAACCGGGACATCGCTTGTGCTTTGCGCGGGCCTGCATATAAACCTTGGCGCTCCGCCTGTGGCTGGATATACTTACTCGTGGACTTCAAAACCGGCCGGTTTCTTTTCCAATCTCAGCGGCCCGGTAGACAGTCCAATGGTTTCTACCACCTATTATTTGAAAGAAACGATTGCTGCCACAGGGTGCATGGATTCTGATAGTATTTCTTTTGCGGTTTTACCACAGCCTGTAGCGCCGGGTATTGGCGTCAGGCATCTCGGTGGTTTTGAATACCGGTTTAACCTGGAAAACCCGGACAGCATGGTTCATTATACCTGGAATTTTGGGGATTCACCATCGGTACACAATGCTTTTTTTTATGACAGCATTATGTATCATACATACGCTGGTAATGGCGATTATAACTTAACGGTGGAGGCTATTGAATCTCATTGCGTGGCTTATAAAAAAGTCCCTCTTTCTCTTAACGAGCAGTTTTCTTTAAATATCTATCCAAACCCTTTTGGCCTTCAGGCAAACATTCATTATACCCTCGCCAATCCTGGCCGTGTAAAAATAAGCATGACAGATGATATTGGAAGGAATATCGGGACATTATGGGATCAACAACTTGGCCGGGGAGAATATAATACTGTTTTCGATGGCGCAGCCTGGAAAACCCGCCCGGGGATGTATTTTATTCTTTTTCAATTGGATGATAAAGTGATTGTGAAGAAGATCGTGCAGTTGGATTCGATATTCTACTAAAAATTCAATACGCTACCCCGTGTAAATCCGGGTACAGTTTGCCTGAGCCAGCATGTACTCCGAATATGCAGGCTGACGTATCTTATGATCTTTGCGGTAATGTGGTTCTAACAAAACCTTTATCTTGTCCATGATACAATAATTTACATAGAATTATGGATTAATAAGGGGCTGCCTCATGTTGGGTTAGCTCCTTTTTTATAAAATGTATATTTTGCTGGGGTAGATTTATATTTATTTTTTGAAATTTTATCTAAGTTTGTTTTCATCTCAAATGAAATACCTGAATTCCAAATTGCCCATTCTATTGTTTCTTGTAGGTGTTAGTAAACTGTATGCTGGTAATCCGGCCTTCCGTGCACAACTTAACGGCCACAACGAGTGGAACTTCGTAGAGAACAAAGGCCAGTTAACCTATCATTCTCAAAACGAGAATGATATTAAATACTATGGCCACCAGGGAGGGATTTACCTGTATTGCAGGCCGGGAATGATCACTTTTGTGTTTACTAGAGTGGAAAAAGGATCGGATGATGTTTCTGAGGCAACGGGACAATCCGTAGAGACGCAATGCTTGCCTCTCCCTGGTGCGTCAACAAGCCAAAATAAGCGTGGAGACGCATTCAATGCGCTTCTACAAACAGAAATTTCCTCCGTCCGAACCAACCTCGTTTTTATTAATTCAAACCTTAGCTGCGAAATTACCGTCAGCGACCAGCAGGAATATTATGAAAATTATTATATCACTGGCAACACCAATAACGGCATTATAAAGGTGCATACTTATAAAACGGTTACATACAAGGGTATTTATCCAAATATAGATATGGTTTTAAATTGTGCGGAAAGTGGAGTGGAATACTCATTTATCGTCCATCCTGGCGGGGACGTGAATGATATAAAACTGCAATGGGGCGGTATCGAAGCAACTCAAAGCCTTAACAATGGTGAAATTAAATATCATACCGCTTTGGGATGCATTACAGAAAGCGTTCCGGTAAGTTTTGTGAATGGAAAACATATACAAAGTAGCTTTACAAAATATGGGGCTGTGCGTGGTTTCCGGGTAGGAAATTATGACCGGCACAAAGATTTAATTATTGACCCGAGCCTGATCTGGGCCTCTTATTATGGAGACGGCGGACAGGATATTGGGACCAGCGTCAGCACAGATGCATTAGGGAATGTTTATATGGCAGGGGCAACAGTGAGTGCAAGCAGTATTGCCACTTCGGGTGCATACCAGACTTCCTTTAGAACTTTCGAAACTAATGGGAATCCCTTCAGTAACGCCTATATTGTTAAATTCGGCAAAGACGGCAAGAGACTTTGGGCCACTTACTTTGGAACCCTGAAAAATTTCTTTTTAACTTATACTTACGATTACAATTTTAATTTATGTAGCATAGCCACCGACAGGAAAGGGAATGTTTTTATCGCTGGGAGTACCATGGACACTGCCGGAATAGCGACAAAAGGGGCCCATCAGACGTTTAACGCGTTAAAGAACAGCAGTAGCAGCGCTAATGAAGCCAACGCTTTTCTTGCAAAATTCGATAGCGCAGGCAGCCTGGGCTGGGCAACTTATTTTGGCGGCGCAGATGGAGATGGTGCAAATGCCGTAAGCACAGACACCTCAGGAAATGTATATATAACCGGTATGGCAAACAGCAGCAAAGGCATTGCAAGTTCCGGCGCTTACCAAACCTCTTATGGTGGCAATGGCGATGCTTTCCTGGCGAAATTCAGTAGCTCCGGCGACTTCGACTGGGCCACTTACTTTGGTGGCAGCGGCATTGACATTGCTTATGGCTTAAGCACTGATATTTTGGGGCATGTTTATGTAACCGGTGTTACCTCAAGCAACTCCGGCATTGCAACGTCCGGCGCATATCAATCGGCCATAGGCTTGGGGCAAAATTCTTTCCTGGCAAAATTTAACACCTCCGGGAGTCTTTCCTGGGCAACTTATATTTCTGCAAATGGCGCTACTACAGGCGCAAATACTTATAGCCTGAGTGCGGCTGCAGATTATTTTGGGGACATTTATATTACAGGCGCTTCGGGTTCCGGCATCGCATCGGCAGGCGCTTTTCAGACAAGTGGTTATGGCGCGTTTCTTGCAAAATTTAGCGGCGGCGGCGCGCGCCAATGGGCTACCCTGTATGGAGGCAATGACGGACGTGAGGCTAATAGTGTCTGTATTGATGCTTCAAGTAATGTATTTATTACAGGGTTTACATCAAGCAGCGTTAATATAGCTACATGTGGGGCCTACCAGGGTTCTTATTCGGGGCTTCTTGACGCTTATCTTGCCAAATTTGATAGCTCAGGCGACTTGCTGTACGGCACTTATCTTGGCGGAAGCAATACTGATGCCGGGGAAGGCATTTGTGCGGATAACCTGGGAAATATATATGTGGCAGGAGGTACCGAAAGCAACGGTAATATTGCCACTTCCGGCGCATATCAGTCGTCTTATGGTGGAACTCCTTTTGGAGCTATTGTTACAGGCGATGCCTTCTTAGCAAAATTCAGCAACAGGGTTACCGATGCAGGAATATCTGCAATCCAGGAACCGAATCCCAACCTGTGCATTGGCCCCCAGAATATAAAAGTGCTGTTAAAAAACTATGGGACATTTACACTTGATTCGGTCCTGGTAAACTGGGCCGTGAACAATAATGCGCAGCCTGCCTACCATTGGAAGGGGGAGTTGGCCGCTGACAGCACAATTTCCTTAATCATTGGCAACTATGATTTTTCTCCTGGTAACTATCATATCAAAGCTTTCACGTCTATGCCAAACGGTGTCAAAGATTCATCGCCGTGTAATGATTCTTCGGGGTTCAATGTCATGATTTATGCAGCGCCTGTTCCAATTGCAGGCGGCAACCAGGCTATATGTTCAGGGGATTCGGTCCATCTCGGCGCGGCTTCCATAAAAGGAATTTCCTACTCGTGGACATCAAGGCCTGTTGGTTTTACTTCAACTTTCAGCAACCCGGCATTTATTCCTGGCTCTGCCGCAACTTATTACCTCATGGAAACCGTTAACGCCGCGGGATGTACCGGTATGGATTCGGCAAAAATTACATTGAACCCCTTACCAATAACAAACACGGGCGGAAATCATACAATTTGTGCTGGCGCCACAGCAAACCTGGGATCAACCTCTGTAAACGGTGATACTTATTCGTGGTCATCTAACCCGGCAGGTTACGTTTCCACAATAAGCAGCCCTGCGGTTGCCCCAATGGTTACCACCATTTATTACCTCGTTCAAACCATTGCTGCAACAGGCTGTAGTAAAACAGATTCAGCCATTGTTGATGTTAACCCTTTGCCCCTTGCGGTTACAGGAAAAAATCAATCCATCTGCGCCGGTGGGTCAGTTCAGTTAGGTGCGGGCCCGATAAATGGACATACATATCAATGGGTCTCTTCACCACAAGGCTTTAGTTCCTCAATTTCCAATCCAGTGGTCCAGCCAAATGTTATGACCGCTTATATACTCACCGAAACCATCGGCATCAGTAGCTGTGTTAAGACAGACTCTGCCGTAATAAAAGTAAACCCACTCCCCAAACCGGATGCCGGAAAACCTCAAACTGTATGCACAGGAACCCCCGTCCATTTAGGATATCCCGGAACTTCAGGCGATACGTATCAATGGAGTAGGGTACCGGCAGGTTTCAGTTCTACCATAGCATCGCCCACAGATTCGCCTTCTGCATCAAATATTTATACCTATTTCATCAGGGAAACCGATACGGCCACAGGTTGCAGCAGCAGCGATAGCGTAAAGGTTACGGTGGACGGGCTGCCCATTGTTTCCCTTATTTCAGGGCCATCGCCTGTTTGTACCAATGATCCTGCGGGTCAATACCAGGTTAGTTATCACAATGGTTCTACATACCAATGGAGCATTTCACATGGTACGATTGTTACAGGCCAGGGATCCAATGTCATATACGCAAAGTTTGATACCGCGGGTGCTTCTTCTTTAACTGTTTCAGAAACAAATTTGGGCGGGTGCAGGTCTATTTCATCGTCAACTATGGGAATTGCTGTAATAAGCCCTCCCGATGCGCATTTTAAAGTGCTGGGCGACAGCCCAGTTTATGTATTCAAGGCCATAGATACCATTGAAAAAAGTTATCAATGGGCCTTTGGGGACGGGACGTTCGGTTTTGGATATAAAATATCACATGCATACCCATTTAAAAAGGATTCGCTGGCTATGGTATCATTAACCGTAAGCTCTATGGCGAACTGTTCTTCTGTATTTGATACCTCCATTGATATTCATTATTTCCCTGCGATCGCTTTCAACATACAGGTTTTCCCAAACCCCTTTGAGGATAATGCTACTATCAGGGTTACGCTGGCGCAGCCTGCGCATGTCAGGATTTTTGTTTATGATGCCATCGGAAGGGATGTAGAAAGCCTTGCTGATGCAGACCAAACGGCGGGAAAACAGGACTATGAATTGTCCCCCGCTGCAAAACAATTTGCGCCAGGCATATATTTTCTACAAATTTTAGTGAATGGCGACAGGTTCGTAAAGCCGGTAATTAAAGAATAATCAATAACCCATCCCCATATTATAAAACATAAAGCTCCAGATGTCGGTCCATTCGTCTATTTGCTTGGAGGTGGGCTTTCCTCCGCCGTGGCCGGCCTTGGTGTCTATGCGGATGAGGGCAGGGTTGGGGCCCTTGTCTTTTTCCTGGAGGGTGGCTGCGAACTTGAATGAATGGGCGGGTACCACGCGGTCATCGTGGTCGGCTGTGGTGATCATGGTAGCAGGGTAGCTTACTTCTTTTATGTTTTGCAGCGGCGAGTAGGCG
>Ga0134126_10013836_pt1 | contig 10183 bp, 7 predicted proteins | sample KB31752_FD_96881 | JGI IMG/M metagenome (GOLD analysis project Ga0134126, IMG submission 96881) | Terrestrial soil microbial communities with excess Nitrogen fertilizer from Kellogg Biological Station, Michigan, USA - KB3-175-2 | ecosystem: Environmental > Terrestrial > Soil > Unclassified ...
GGTTCTGGCAATCCTTCATCCTGTTCCGGGCGATCACCTCCCTCGCCATGCACGCCGCTACACCCCCGAACCTGAAGCGCGTCAGGCCACTTCGTCAGATCACGGGTGAGTTTGGAGGGGAGTATAGGCCCATCTAATCGATTTGTCAAATCGATTAGATGGGCCTATACTGTGTGCACGGAGGCGCCTGACTGGGGCCACAACCCTGATACAGTTCTGCCTAGATCTCTTGGCGGTTCGGTAGGGGCACCCCTCGTGGGTGCCCTGGCAAACTGAACCAGGGCACCCACGAGGGGTGCCCCTACAAGCGCGAGAGCATACACACCAAGCCGTGCTGGAGAAACGCGAGGAGATGATGGATCGAATAGGGACACGCGAGGAGGCCGCGGCCACCACCTTTGCCTGGCGGCCGGCGCCGTTGGCCGCCGTGGTGATCGACGATTCCTTCTGGTCGCCACGACGGCGCGTCAACCGCGAACAGACCATCCCTTTCCAATACGCCCAGTGCCAGGATACGGGCCGGATCGATGCCCTACGCCTGACCTGGCGGCCCGGCGATCAGCCGGTCCCACACCCCTTTTGGGATTCGGACGTGGCCAAGTGGATCGAGGCCGCCAGCTATAGCCTGGCCACCCATCCCGACCCCGCCCTCGACGCCCAGGTTGACGCGGTGATCGCCCTCCTCGCCTCGGCCCAACAGCCCGATGGCTACCTTAACACCTACTTCACCTTGGTCAGGCCCGAGGATCGCTGGACCGATCTGCGCGACGCCCACGAGCTCTATTGCGCTGGCCACCTGATCGAGGCCGGCGTGGCCCACTTCCAGGCGACCGGGAAGCGCTCGCTCCTCGCGGTGGTCCAGCGTTACGCCGACTATATCGCCACGGTGTTTGGCCGGGCGCCCGGTCAGAAGCGCGGCTACTGCGGCCACGAGGAGATCGAGCTGGCCCTGGTGAAGCTCTACCGGGCGACCGGCGAGGATCGCTACCTCCGCCTCGCCCAGTATTTCGTCGATGAACGCGGCACCCAACCCTACTATTTCGACCAGGAAGCCGAGACGCGCGGCACACCGGGCTACTTCGAGGGCCATCGCAGCCACGGGCACCTCCGTGCGGCCCGTGAATACAACCAGGCACATCTGCCGGTTCGGGAACAGACGGAGGTGGTGGGCCACGCGGTGCGGGCCATGTATCTCACTACCGCGATGGCCGATCTGGCGGGTGAAACGGGCGACCCTACCCTGCGCGATGCCTGCCGGCGTCTCTGGGATCACCTGTGCGCCCGGCGCCTCTATCTTACCGGCGGAATCGGCTCGGCGGCCCAGAACGAAGGTTTCAGTGGCGATTACGATCTCCCCAATGAGAGCGCCTATGCCGAGACCTGCGCCGCCATTGGCCTGGTCTTCTGGGCTCATCGGATGGTCCAACTCGAAGCCGATGGCCGCTATGCCGACGTGCTTGAGCAGGCGCTCTATAACGGGGTACTGAGCGGAGTCTCTCTCGACGGCACTCGATTCTTCTACGAGAATCCGCTTGCCAGTCCCGGTGGAGTGAGCCGGAAGCCCTGGTTTGGGGTTGCCTGCTGCCCACCGAATCTGGCCCGGCTGCTCGCCTCGCTCGGCCAGTATATCTACTCGGCCAACCAGTCAGCAGTGGCCGTACACCTGTACGTCCAGGGCAGCGCCCGATTCACCGTGCACGATCAAGAAGTCACTGTGCGCCAGGAGACCGAGTATCCCTGGGACGGCACGGTGCGGCTGATCGTTTCCCCCAGGCGGCCTGTCGAGTTTGCCCTGTATCTCCGCTGGCCGGGCTGGTGCCGGGAGGTCGCGGTTCGGATCAACGGGGAGATCGTGGATCCGGCGGGGCAGATCGAACGGGGCTACCTGCGCCTGGCCCGCGTCTGGAGCGACGGCGATACGGTGGAGTTGCGCATGGCAATGCCGGTGGAGCGGGTCTATGCCCACCCCCTGGTGCGCGCGGACGTTGGCGCCGTTGCCCTCCAGCGCGGCCCACTCGTCTACTGCCTGGAGGAAATCGACAACTTGGCGCCGCTGGAGCGCGTGGCCCTGCCCCCGGAGGCTCCGCTCACCGCCCAGATCGAACCCGACCTCCTGGGCGGTACGGTGATCATTCGCGGCGAGGGGCGCGTCCTCGACGAGCAGGGATGGGGTGATACGCTCTATCGGCACGAGCCATCGATGACGCGACCCGCGACCCTGACCGCCGTCCCGTATCATACATGGAATAATCGTGGAGCCGGGCGGATGTGCGCCTGGATCCGCGAGGCCGGTTCGGATCGCGAAGGATAAGTACGATATTCATGCCCTCGAAGAAGCGGGTCACTCATCGGGATGTCGCGCGAATGGCGGGTGTCTCCACGGCCGTCGTCTCCTATGTGATCAACGACGGCCCCCGCGCCACTTCACCGGATGCCCGGCGCCGGGTGCTTGACGCGATCGAGACACTGTCCTACCATCCAAGCGCCGCCGCCCGTGGACTCCGTTTACAACAAACCCACACCATTGGCTTCATTTCCTACGACTACTATCCTCAAGATGCCTTCTTCGCTCCCTACAACGCCGGCGTGCTCACCGGCCTCACCACCGCGCTTCTGGCCCACCGGCACTATATCCTCCCCTATCCGATCGGGATCGGCGACGATCTCCGTGGTCTGCATGAGCTGCTGCGTAGTGGGCGCATGGACGGGGTGGTGGTCCGTCTCTCGCAAGAGCCACCGATCACGGACTCCCTGCTGGCCATGATCGCCGCCGCCGGGGTTCCCGGGGTCTGTATCGAGCGGGCGGGCGCCCCCCGCTTCGGTTTCAGTTCCGTGACCTACGACGACGAGGGAGCGGCTTTTGGCGCCACGACCTACCTGATCAGCCAGGGCCATCGGCGGGTTGCCCACATCCAGGGCGACATACGGCAGGTAGCGGCGCGGGACCGCCTGGTTGGCTACCGTCGCGCCCTGATCGAAGCCGAACTGCCCTCGGACGACGATCTGGTCCAGGGCGGAAGCTGGCTGCCGGCCGATGCCGCCGCCGGGATGCACCGCCTCCTGGACCTGGCGGAGCCGCCAACCGCCATCTTTACCGCCAACGACCATCTCGCCCTCAGCATCATCGAGGTCTTGCGCTCGGAAGGGCGCCGCATTCCCGAGGACATGGCAATCATCGGCTTCGATGATGTACCGCTCTCCGGCGTTACGGTGCCGCCGCTGACCACTGTCCGGATCCCCTTCGCCGATCTAGGCCAGAAAGCAGCCGATTTGGTCCTGCGGCTCACCCAGGGAAACCATGACGAACCGGTGGCCGAAACTGTGCGACTGGAGCTTGTTCATCGCGGTACAAGCTAGTCGTATGGTTGTCTTGCGCTATCCCATCGCTCCTTGCTATCATATAAACATACCCCCTCAGTCACCTCGGTGGCTGAGGCAGGGGCCATCCTTCGGGATGGCCCTCTGCATTTTCTGGAGGTTCGATGAATACACCGGGCACAAACCCGAGCCCGGCGCCAAGACGAACGAACGTTTACATCGATTCCTGGAATCTCTATTTCGGGTGCCTTCGCGGTACTCCCTATCGCTGGATCAACGTCGCTGAGTTGGTGCGGCTATCCATGCCGGCGCATTATCCGATCAACCGGGTGCGTTTCTTCACGGCCCGCATTACCCCCCGACCAGGCAACCCCGGCCAAGCGGCGCGACAAAACGCGCTCTTTCGCGCCCTACAGACGCTCCCCGCTTCGCCCAGGTCATGAAGACCGAGGAGAAAGGCTCGGACGTCAACATCGCCACGTATCTCCTGGTGGACGCCTACGAGGGAGAATACGATGCCGCGGTGATTGTTTCGGACGACTCCGACCTGGCCGAGCCGATCCGCGTTGTGCATCATAAGCTCCATCGGCATGTCACGGTGCTGAGCCCGCGCGGCCGTGCCTACGAACTGAAACAGGCAGCTACTCGCTTCCGCCAAATCGATCCAGGAGTGCTGGCCCAGAGCCAGTTCCCGCTCACGCTACGGGATGCGCGGGGCACGCTCCACAAGCCGCTAGGTTGGTAGAGGACAGGCGCCACCGAACCTGATTTAGTCATGTGGCCTTCATGCAATCGTCAGCCACAATACCGTGACCGGGTTCGGGAGGAACTGGTAGCGAAACGAGGTGCCATGGCCATTGAAGAATCGGGTGCGTGGGGCCACCCTGTCGGCGCGGCGAGCGAGTTTTGGTCGTCCAGACTGGCGGCGATGAGCACGGTGGCCGTCCCTCGCGCGTCCACTGGAACTTGTTCATCGCGGTACAAGCTAGAGGACCTAACCGTCACTACCCCTTGATGCCACTGCCCGCGATGCCCTGGACGATTTGTCGCTGGAAGAGGGCAAATATGACGAGCATGGGGAGCGCGGCCAGTACCGCCGAGGCCATGATCTGTGCGTACATTAGACCAAAGGAACTCTGCACGTTAGCGAGGCCCACGGTCAGCGGCATCATCTCGGTACTGGTGATTACAATCAACGGCCAGAGGAAGTTGTTCCAGGAAAAGACAAAGCTAAAAATAGCGACCGCGGCTATCGCTGCCTTGGAGAGTGGCATCCAGATTTGCCAATAGATGCGGAACCTGCCACAACCGTCAAGCACGGCAGCCTCCTCCAATTCGTGTGGGATGCCGTCGAAAAACTGTTTGAAGACGAAGACACCGATCGGTGAGGCAAGTTGCGGCAAGATGACACCCCAGTAGGTGTCCACGAAGTTCAAGTCGTTCATCATTGTGAACAGCGGCACGATCAGAACCTGGCCCGGCACCATGATGCCGGCCATTACCAGCCAGAAGAGGAACCACCGTCCGCGGAAGCGGATCCGCGAGAAGGCGAACGCTATCAGACTGGCCAGCACCACGGTTACGATAGTAATGACCCCGGAATTGATCAAGCTGTTGAGATACCAGCGCGGCAGAGTGCCGGCCGAGAGCACCTTGCCGAACGCATCCAGATTGAAGTGAGATGACCACCAGGTTATCGGCACGATGCTGGTCTCGGCCTCGGGCTTGAGCGCGGTATCAACCGCCCAGGCGAATGGGATCAGCCAGATCACCACGAATAGGAGCAACAGGACAAAGCTGATGGCCTTGATGATGGCGCGGTTCCGCCCCTGTGCGCTCAAGGGCGCGCGCACGGGCGCCGCCGCCGCGATCCGCGATGCCATTAGCTTTCCGTCCTTCCGCGGCTAAGCACAACGAACTGGGCCGCGGAGATAACCATGATCACGATAAAGAAGATGTACGACATTGACGCGGCGTACCCGAGCCTGTAGGTTTGGAACCCGTTCTCGTAGATGTATTCGAGAGCGGAACGGGTGATGCCATTGGGTCCGCCAGTGGTAAAGAGGTAGATCTGATCAAAGACCTTCAGCGAGGCAAGTACCTGCAATACGACGATTAAAGTCGTCGTGCGCTGCAGCAGTGGGATAGTGATGGAGCGCAAGATCGCCCACTTGCCCGCGCCATCGATGGCCGCGGCCTCGAACAGTTCCCGTGGGATCTCCTGAAGGCCGGCCAGATACAGAACGAAGTTAAAGCCCACCGTCCACCATACGGTCGCGATCACGATGGAGGTCATGGCCGTCCCCGGATCGCTCAGCCAATTCACGGCCGGGAGCCCCACCGTCGTAAGCCAGCTATTGAACAGGCCGTAACTGCTTGAATACAGCCAGTTCCAGATCTGGTAGACGATGGTCGCGGGTAGCACATAGGGGGAGAAAAAGGCCAGACGGAAGAGCCACTGGGCCGGTAACCGCTGGTTCGCCAGCAGCGCCATGACAAAGCCGAGCAACACCAAGGGTATGGTGCTCAGGATGGTGAACTGGAAAGTGTGCCAGACGGCAGTCCAGAAGATGCTGTCCTGGAGTGCCTCCCGATAGTTGTCCAGGCCAATAAAGTGGGACGTGCCGAGGAGGCTCCAGTTGTAGAAACTCAGGCGCAACCCATTGATGATCGGCCAGAGTACAAACAGGCCGTACGCGATCAGAAACGGCGCGGCAAAGGTCCAGCCGGCCAGATCCGTTCGCCACTGTGGCAGCCGGTTACGCGAGACTATGGGCACCGGGGTCCGGACGACGTGCTCCCGCAAAGCCATCTTCCATCTTTCACGGGTAGCACGGTGGGGCGGTCCACATCCCGCTCCACCGTGCACCCCATAGGCAATTAGCTCGGCTGTGGCGTGTTGATTAGCTTGTGCAGATCGGCGACAAACTGAGAAAGCGCTTTGGCCGGCGTCGAATGCCCTTCCAGCACTGACTGGAAGTATCCGCCCGCGTCGGTTTCCATCTGCGACGCGGAGCCGCTCCACCAGGCGGTGGGATCATAGACCACGTACTTGGCCTCATTCGCATAATGTGACTGAGGCGCAAGGTTCTTGTAGGCGGCACTGGTGGCGACCGGCAAATAGGCAGGAATGTGTCCGCCCTGCGCCCACACCAGGCTGTCCTTGAGCATGAAGCTAATGAAGGTGAGGATCGCCGCCATGCGGTCCTTGTCCATCGAACGCTGGTGCGGGATCACAAAGCTGTGCGAATCCGCCTGGGTGGCATTTTGGCCGAAGACATTGGGGAAGAGGGTCATGTCAAATGGCAACTTCGCCGTCTGGAAGGTCGTCGATTCCCACTCACCATTCCAATGGAAGCCTGCCTTGCCGCTACTGAACAGCGAGACGGCGGCCGCGTAATTGGTGTTGGGAGCGGCAACCTTGCTGGTTACCAACTGCTGCATAAACTGCAATGCCTTCATTGCCTTGGCATTGTCGATCAGCACACTCTTGGCATCGGCCGAGATGATTTTCCCCCCGAGTTGCGTATACAGCGTGAGGAAGAGCCGCCAGGGCTGCACATCCTCCAGGTCCAGGGCAAGTCCGTACTTGCCGGTGACCTTTTGCGCCGCCATGAGAGCGTTCATCAGTGCCTGAGGGCCCACGAGCGGTTTGAGCTTGCCGGTTGCATCCAGCAGGCCGGCTTTGCGGCAGATGTCGGTATTGTAATACAGCACGAATGGATGGGTATCAAGCGGGATGGCGAACTGCTGCCCGTTTGACTGGCCCTTCTGCCAGACTTCCGAGACGTAATTACTTGGCCTGATTCCGTACGAGGCGAGCGTTGCCGGATCAAGTGGGGTAAGCAAACCCGCCGGCGCATAGGCGGGCAAGCGGGTCATATGCAGGATCGCCACGTCGGGTCCTTTGCCGACCACGGTGGAGGTCGTCAACTTGGTGTAATACGGCAGGCCCCAGGTAAGCGTCGTCGCCTTGACATTGATTTCAGGGTGCGCCTTAGCGAAGTCCTTCTCCATCTGGACCATGCGCACGCCGTCACCGCCGGTAAAGAGATTCCAATAGGTGAGGTTTTGGGTAGATGCCGCGCGAACCAACTCCGCTGGCAGTGTGCTTGTCGCGGCAACCGCCAATCCTGCCGCGGCGGCACCCTTGAGGAATGTACCACGCTCGATCTTTTTCGCCTGTATGGATGAGGTTTCGGATGTCTCGGGATCCATGAATCCCCCCTTTGGGACATAAGGCCGGTACGGTAAGTACAACCACATACACAGGTGACCCAGATGTCGTAATGCTGCCTGCGTTGAGTACGTCCCCGCTAACCATCACCCCCTTCCGTCATCCTCCGAATAAGTCGTCCCGCGCGGAGGAAACGACCACTATCACTGGCCGCTCAACTCGCGGGCGTCATTCAGGGCAACCCTTGCGGTTGTGTACTGTACGTACAGTACCAATAGACGTTCCTGATGCGCGGTACAGGGCGGATCCACTCGATTCATCTGTCGCTTGACGGGCCTCAAAGACCAGTCCCCACCGTACGTTCACTGCGGAACGGTACGTACGTTAGCACTTGTTCAGCGGATTGTCAACTTGATCCGCCAGTAAACTTCCAGTAAGATAGCAGCAGCAAGCGACCGCCATAAGGGCGCATGGTATTCTGCGTATGGGACCATTCGTTGCATGCTTCAGTTGAGGGAGCCGCCGGATGCGGGCAGATAGTGAGGAGCAGGGCCAGATCGCGACGGCGGTGGCGCCACGCCGGGTCAGTATGCGGGATGTCGCCCGCGCCGCTGGCGTCTCCCTGACGGCGGTCCAGCTCGTGGCGGCCGGGAAGCCAGGGGTGGGCGACGACACGCGGGCCCGCACCCTGGCGATCATGCGCGATCTTGGCTACACTCAGCGGACCAAACCGCGACCAGAGGATCCGCGCTTCACCCTCGCCATTATCAGCGAGCGGCTGGTGCAGCCGATTGAGACCGACATCTTTTACGCCGAGATCTGGCACGGGATCATCACGGAGGCGCAGCGCAACGGCCACCGGGTACTGATGCACTTGCTGGAGGGCGGCGAGTTGGGGGTCGAGCAATTGCTCGGATCCTTGCGCGGGGAAATCGACGGGATGATCCTGGCCAACGGCGGGGATCTGACTGACGATCTGATCCGCAAGCTCCTGGAAAGCCACATTCCGGCGGTTCTGGTGGACAATTACGTGGTGGATCAGCCGCTCCATTGCGTGGTGGCAGATAATGTGACGGCCGGTTACCTGGCGACCCGCCACCTCCTCCAGCTTGGTCACACCAGAGTCGGCCTCCTGGCGGGCCCACGGAAATATCGAAATCTAGTGGATCGCCAGGAAGGCTATCTCGATGCGCTGACCGAATACGGAATCCCCGTGGAACAGGCCCTGATGTCTCCGCCCACCCATCACGCGGGGGGACAAAAGGGGTACCGGCAAATGCTACACCTCCTTGACCTGCCTCAGCCGCCCACCGCAGTGGTCGCGATCAGCGATAAGACCGCGTTCGGCGCCCTGGAGGCGCTCAAGGAGCGCGGCTTACGGATCCCGCAAGACATGGCGCTGGTCAGTATCGACGACGTGGCGGAGAGCGCGCACACCATGCCGCCCCTCACCACCGTGAACGTGCCGCGGGTCGAAATGGGAGCGGAGGCGGTACGCCGGCTCCTGGCTCTTCTCCGGCAGGAAGCGCCGCGACCCACCAAAACCGTGCTCTATACCCGACTGGTGGTTCGCGCCTCGTGTGGCGGGTAGACGCGGTTGGTGAAGTCGCCCGAGTGCCGCTCCCAGGGCTCTATGTCAGGGAACGCCTGGCCATTTCGCCAACCGTATCGAGCCTGAGGCACGAGAGGAAAAACCGAGCGTTGAGCGGAACGCCGCGCCCCCCCTGGAGGAGAAGCTGATGAAGGCAACCGTCCATCTAGACACGCAGCACCACGTCGGGCCGATCGACCGCCGCGTCTTTAGCGGCTTCCTCGAACATCTGGGCCGCGCGGTCTATGAGGGCGTCTACGATCCGGGAAACCCCCGGAGCGACGAGCAGGGTTTCCGCCAGGACGTGCTGGAGGCGCTCCGTCCCCTCGGGATGCCCACCGTCCGCTATCCGGGCGGCAACTTCGTCAGTTGCTACGACTGGAAGGATGGCATTGGCCCCCTTGAGTCGCGGGCGGCCCGGCCCGATTATGCCTGGAGAACGATCGAAAGCAATCAGTTCGGCACCGACCAGTTCATGGCCTGGAGCCGGCAACTCGACACCGAGCCCATGATGGCGGTGAACCTGGGGACTGGCAACACCGCGGACGCGGCAGCCTTGCTGGAGTACTGCAACCTGCCGGGCGGCACCTACTGGGCCGATCAGCGGAAGCGGCACGGCCACGCGGAGCCCTATGGGGCCAAGCTGTGGTGCCTGGGGAACGAGATGGACGGCCCATGGCAGGCGGGCCATGTACCCGCCGAGGTATACGCGCAACGCGCCTGGCAAGCCGGTCAGATGATGAAGGGCCTGGATCCCACCATCGAAACAGTGGCCTGCGGCTCCTCTCATCGCAACATGCGCACCTATCTGGAGTGGGATCGCGAGGTTCTTGAATACTGCTGGGACCACGTCGATTACATCTCCGCCCACCGCTACAGCGAGAACCGGCGCGATGACAGCGCCTGGTATCTGGCCGAAGGGCTGGAGATCGACCGCACCCTGGAGGATTACGCGGGACTGCTGAACTATGTCCGAGGAGTGAAAAAGAGCACCAAGCGGGTCTATCTCTCCTTCGACGAGTGGAACGTCTGGTACCGAGCCCGCGATGGAAATGGACAATGGCAAGCGGCGCCACACTTGCTGGAGGAGGTCTATA
>Ga0134126_10013838_pt1 | contig 10183 bp, 8 predicted proteins | sample KB31752_FD_96881 | JGI IMG/M metagenome (GOLD analysis project Ga0134126, IMG submission 96881) | Terrestrial soil microbial communities with excess Nitrogen fertilizer from Kellogg Biological Station, Michigan, USA - KB3-175-2 | ecosystem: Environmental > Terrestrial > Soil > Unclassified ...
GCCTGAAACTTTATTTCCCTGGAAATGTCTTTCACTAAATGCAGGCAATTTTGCTTCAACCGCTTTATAATTTGTCCCATGCTTAAGTTGAATGTATTGCCAGAAATCAGAATCCTGGAAATCGTAATCAGCTTGCTTCCAACTCGCATTACCACCACTGTACAAACTATTATAAGAAGCCAGTAAATCAAAACTAAGATGCGAATTTTCAGGTACATCTTTCATGATCCCTGTTATTTTGTAAGGGAGCGAATCACGCGCAATCACAATTGTTTTTCCAACCAGCGGCTCAAAATTATCTCCTTTAATCTTAAATATTTTTCGTGCAAGCGTTTCAGTCAGTATAACACAGTCCGGATTCTGTAAACCGTTTATTTTATCGCCTGCAATAACCGGATAGGAGAACATTGAAAGGAAAGAATTATCAACGCACAATATTTTCACATCACCCATTTTTTTATTTCCATAAGTTATTATTCCCTGGTCAAATGGTTCAACCCTTGTATGATTGATCACTTCAGGAAGATCATCCTGCATGGCTTTGCCGATAGCTGAATAAGTAATTGTTCCGTGCTGCGCAAGTTTCCCGTTTTGATACCGGTCATTCACCACCCGATAAAGATCACTGGCATTTTTATTGAATTGGTCAAAGTTTAACTGAAAACTCACATATTGTAAAATCAACAGGCATGCCGCCATACCAATAGAAAGCCCAGCAATATTGATGAATGAAAAAGTTTTATTCTTCATCAAATTGCGCCATGCCATTTTAAAATAATTTTTAAGCATTGCATTTCGTTGGGGTGACTGTTTCTTAAAAGTAATCCCTCACCAGTTATTCCGTTCTCAAACTCTTAACAGGATTTACCAGGGCTGCTTTTATTGCCTGGTAATTCTCTGTAGCTAGTGTAATAAATAATGCGCCCATACCTGCTGAAGCAAAAATCCACCTGACAAGATTTGCCCGCTGATTCAAAATGAAAACGCCGGTAATCATTGAAAAGGAAATCCCTATAGAAAGGCATAAGATGTTGATAGCGGAAAACCATTTATGTGTTGTAAGATGGCGAACGGCTATTTTAAAATAATCTTTTAGCATTTAACCGATGTATGAATTCTGACTATTTGCCTCAATAATTTCTATCCGGTAGAACAATAAATAATTGTAATTCTTATGTTTAGCAGAAACCTCGCTTCGTTTTTAATCCGGAAAATGTATGCCATTTACTTATTAATTGTTTTTCAGCCAGTTATCACAAACGAAAAAATAAAGTGTCCGCTTTTGATACAACAAAGGTTCGCTTTTGATACAGCTTTCTATCTTTCTACAAAAAGGGAAGTGGCAAAAGGAAGTATCTTTAGCCTTCTTCATTCTTGCTTTCTTTAAAAATCACATTCTGATTTTATAACAATAGTTGCCTTTTCTACTTTCCACTGCTTGTTGCTGGTGAGATAGTCGACCCATTTCTTGCCCAAACGTCGGCCGATTAAAAAACTGTCGCAAAAGATAAATTCAAAAAGCCGATATTCGTTTTTCTGCTGGAACCGTTGATGGTAGTGAACTACAGTCGATTGTTATAGTCACTTTATGTCATAAGTTTTCACTGTGCGAAGCTGATTTGCGTAGTTTCTAAAGAAAATTATTTAAAGCGTTAAAAAGAGACGAATTGCGGGAATTTATTCGTTCACTGTAAGAACTGTTGTAATATCGCTTAGAAATAAACTAAGTTTAAAAAGTTATCTATTCATCCTTAAAATTGCGTTATTAATTCAATACTTAAAGAACAGGCAATACTTTTTGATTAAATTGCAAGATTGTTTTAAATCAGTTAATAAAAGATAAATAACATTCATGGAAAAATTATTATTTGCTTCGTTTTTATTGCTTTTTTCAAATTTTCTTTTTGCACAGATAGTGCGTAATCCGGTTTCCTGGACCGCCACTTCAAAAAAGATCGGCGATAAAACTTATGAAATTCATTTGACTGCGAATATTGAAAATGCATGGCATATTTACTCGCAGTCAACACCGGAAGGCGGCCCGATTCCAACTAATATCACTTTTACAAAAAATCCTTTGATCGTTAAACAAGGAACTACTAAAGAAGTAGGAAAACTGCAGCAGCATCATGAACCGCTTTTTGGCGTAGATGTGAAACAGTATTCAAATAAAGTAGATTTTGTGCAGGTTGTAAAATTAAAAGCGAACGTAAAAACTTCGGTAGATGTAGCGGTAGAATTTATGAGTTGTAATGATAAAGAATGCCTGCCTCCCGTTACTAAAAATTTCACTGTTGCTTTAAAATAAATATTTGCTTTTAATGAACCAGTTTACCGGACAGGCTGTGGTAAAAATTAAGATTGCAGCAATTCTGTTTTTGATGTTGATTGCAACAAATGTTTTTTCCCAGGATTCATCGGCGATAAAATTTTCTTACAACACCCAACGATTAAATGATAGTGAAGTAATTCTTTCCATAAAAGGAAAAATTCCTTCCGGCGTAAAATTATTTGCGCTGCAAAAATCGCCGGATGATATTATGTATTCTTCCGTTCATTTTGATACATCTGTTTCCTCAAGACTAAAAAATTCTGTTTTTTCAAAAGAAAAAATACAAACAACACGCGATGCCGCGCTGGAAAGCGACGTTCATTTTTTTACCGATTCTGTGTACTGGCAGCAGAAGATCAAAGCTGCGCCAACCGATAGTTTTTTGGTAAAAGGCGCAGTGAATTATTTGTACCAGCAGGGTAGTGAGTATCCTTCTAAAAAAGACGAATTTGAAGTTTTTGTTTTGCCTGAACATTCGGCTGCAAGTAGCAACGATAAGGCTGCCCAGCTTTCAAACGTAAATAATGGCGGAACGGTTGCAACTAAATCTTTGACATGGATTTTCCTTACCGCATTTGCCGGTGGTTTGCTTGCTTTGATCACGCCGTGTGTGTATTCGATGATTCCTGTTACCGTAAGTTTTTTTACCAAAAGAAGTAAGAGCAAAGCGGAAGCAATTAAAAATGCCTTTTCTTATTCGCTATCAATCATCGTTATTTTTACCTTGCTCGGATTTTTAATCACGGTTATTTTTGGCCCTGCTGCGCTGAACAATCTTGCTACCAACTGGATTGCCAACATTATCTTCTTTCTGATATTTTTGATTTTCGGGATTTCATTTTTGGGTGCTTTTGAAATTTCTTTGCCAAGCTCGTGGGGAAATAAAGCCGACACCAAAGCAAGTGCCGGAAGCTTTATGGGCATCTTTTTTATGGCGCTCACGCTCGTCGTAGTTTCCTTTTCATGCACAGGTCCGATTATTGGTAACCTTTTGGTATTGGCTGCCCGTGGAAGCTATTGGGGGCCGCTGATTGGTATGTTTGGATTTTCGCTTGCTCTCGCTTTGCCTTTTGCATTGTTTGCTTTTTTTCCACAAAAATTAAATGTACTGGGAAAAGCAGGAGGGTGGCTGAATGCAGTAAAAGTGACTTTAGGATTTTTAGAGCTGGCCTTGGCATTAAAATTTTTATCAAATGCCGATCTTTCACAAGGATGGCGCATTTTGGATCGTGAGGTTTTTATTTCTCTTTGGATCGTCATTTTTGTTCTCCTGGCTTTTTATCTTTTGGGTAAATTGAAATTTCACCACGATGATGAACTGCCCAAAAATGATTTTGATATTCCTTACATCAGTATTCCCCGATTATTTTTTGCGATTGCTTCCTTGTCATTCGCAGTTTATATGTTGCCTGGTTTGTGGGGCGCGCCGTTGAAGGCGATCAGCGCTTTTGTGCCACCAATGGGAACACAGGATTTTAATTCGTCTTCGTCGTTAAAAGTTATTTCTTTTGATAAAAGCGATTCTTCATCGGCAGATCTGCCGCACCCGGTAAAATATTACGATCAGATGAAGGTTTATGAACCGCCGGTGGTAGTTCAATATGGTATGGTTACATATTTTGATTATGATGAAGCGCTTGCAGTTGCGCGTAAAGTACATAAACCATTGATGCTCGATTTTACCGGAATTAATTGTGTGAACTGCCGCAAGATGGAAGGCTCTGTGTGGAGCGATCCCGAAGTTATGAAAAGATTGAAAGATAATTTTGTAATTGTATCGCTATATGTCGATGTGCATAACGTGCACCTTCAGCCAAATGAACAATATTTTTCTGAATCGCTTGGAAAGAAAGTGACTACGCTCGGCGATAAAAATGCTGACTTTCAGATCACAAAATACAATGCCAACACCCAACCTTTTTATTTCTTTTTAGATGCCCATGAAAACCGGTTAGAACCCGAGGGTTACGGCTATGATTCTAATGTGGAGAAATTCAAAAACATGCTGGATGATGTAGTGGCAAAATATAAGAAAAGTAGCGAGTAGTGCAGCAAGTGAAAGTACCAAGTAGGAAGAGTCAGCAAACGAAGAAATATGTTCTTTTCGTCTTTTAATGAATTTCGTTTATGCCTTACCGTTCGATGAAATTTATGAATCTGCTGTGAAAGAAATGCAGGTGTAAAGACAAAAAAGGTATTCCAAAAGCCTTATTATTTGCGAACAAAAAAATAGAGGCAAAATAACGTTTACAGCTGACCGCTACTTTCATTTACAATCCTTCGAGTTTCTTCAAAGCTGCTTGCATATTAATTCCTTTGCCCAAAACGGGTTTGAAAATGTCTCCTTCTGCACGCATTCTATCGATGGCATTTTTAATGGTAAAATCCGTTATTTTTAATCCTTTTTTTACTTCATCCCAATGCAACGGCATCGAAACAGTCGCCCCGGGTTTTGGCCTTACAGAATAAGGCGCTGCCAAAGTTGCCTGGGGACGGTTTTGTAAAAAGTCCACATACATTCTTCCATTGCGGTTGCTCACTATTCTTTCAATACTGGTTACTTCAGGAAGTTCGTGATTCACTTTTGTGGCAATGATCCTTGCAAATTCTTTTGATTCTTCATAAGTGTATTTTGCGCCTAACGGAAAATAAATATGCATGCCTGTAGAACCGGAAGTTTTGCAGTAACTATTGATATCAGCTGCTTCCAGGATTTTCCTGGTAACCTGGGCTGTCTCAATTACCTGCTCGAAAGTATTTTTTTTATCCGGATCCAGATCGATGATGCACCAATCAGGATTATCCGGTTTTTCAACCGTACTGCTCCATGGATTGACTTCAATGCACCCTAGCGAAACGACGTATAATAAGCTCGCTTCATTCGAAACAACCAGGAAATTCTTATCGCCATCAACGCTGCTGTGGTACGGAAATGTTTCTATCCAACCAGGCACTTTTCCGGTAACATTTTTTTGATAAAAACTTTCTCCGTTTATGCCATTTGGGAAGCGGTTTAAAGATTGGGGACGGTTTTTTAAATAAGGTAAAATAAATGGCGCAGCCTGGTAATAATAATTGATCAGATCTCTTTTCGTAATTTTTTCTTTGGGCCAATAAACTTTACTGAGGTTGGTAAATTTCAGCTCTTCTGCATTCACTTTCTTTACCTGCGTTTCTTCTTTTGGATTTAATAAAGTTTTCCTTGAAGCCTTTGGCGCTGTTGGAATAATTGCTTCTTTTACCAGGCTTGATTTTTCTTTTACTACATTTTCTACAGGTGTTTCTTTTTCCAAAACAACTTCACCGGGTTTTTTGTCCTCGCGTAATCCACGAAAAGAAGGATGACGCATGACACCATCATTGGTCATCTCCCGATAGCTCACTTCGCAGATCAGTTCCGGCTTAAGCCACACTGCTGTTGCTTTTGGCGGATTGGGACGAAAACGTGAAGGTTGATTTACATCAGGCTCATTTGCAAAAGGTGAATGAGGAATGATGAGTGGTTCGAATTTTTCCATCAATTCTTTTTGCAATTTTACGGTGAAACCAGTTCCGATTTTTCCAGTAAAGACCAGTTTATTATTTTTAAAAACTCCGACCAACAGCGAACTGAATTTCTTGGATGTGCCTTCGTTTTTTGTAAATCCTCCAATCACAACTTCCTGGCGTTGCTCGGTTTTTATTTTTAACCATTCTTTCGAACGGATGCCTTGGGTATAAAGGCTGTCACATTTTTTTGCCATAATGCCTTCAAGCGACATTTCTTCAGCAAGTTTGAAAAACTCCAGGCCACTCGTTTCAAAACTTTCGCTGAATTTTATATTCGGTGATTCCGGTAAAATGTTCTTTAAAAGTTCTTTCCGTTCAATTAAAGGCAATTGTGATGTATCTTTTCCATCATACCATACAATATCAAAAACATAATAGATCAAAGTGCCGTCCGCCTCACTTCTCCAGTTTTGTAAACTGCTGAAATCTGCCATTCCTTTTTCATTCACACTCACAATTTCTCCATCAAGTACCGCCTCTTTTTTCCAGGTTTTTAATTCGTTGTAAATCGGATAAAACTTATCATTGAACGATTTTGAATTGCGGGAAGACAATTCTGGTTCCCCTTTTTTTATTAAAGCAATCGCGCGAAAGCCATCCCATTTTACTTCATACAGCCATCCGGGTTTATCAAATGGTTCATCAACCAATGTTGCCAGCATCGGTTCTACTTTTTTTGGAAACTTTATTTTTTTCTGAGAAGCTAATAAGTTTTCAATCGCCTTTTCCTGATTCATTGAATTGATATTTGATGACAATTATGAACTATAAAATGTATGCCAATAAAAAATGATTCATTTTCTATGCGACAAAACCAAAAATAAGATTTGAACATTTTTGTTTGGTTACTGCAAATAGATTTATTTGGTGTTATCAAGATCGGTATTAAATCATTAAAAATAAATTCGTGATCATTTGCAATCCTTAGTGTATAAAGTTCATTATAATTTAATCTAAAATCACTTTTTTTAAATTCCGTGATTCATTAAATTGCATTATGATTTATCGGAAAAACAGTAGATTCAAATAATGGAAAAGGATAAAAAAACAAAGGGGAAAAGTTATACCGGAATTTATTTTCTGGCAGTTGCACTTGTTACTACAGCTGCCGTCATCATAACCATCAAAGAAGGCCGGCGCATCAAAGTTGAGAACGAATTACTTTCTTATGAGGTTTGGTAGGAAAGTGAAACTGTAGTTGATTACATTAATGACAATCAAGCTCACGAATAATTAATATGCCTTTCCTTTTTTCATATGGAACACTTCAAACACAGCAGGTGCAAATGGAAACCTTTGGCAGAATTCTGCAAGGAGAAAAAGATTTTCTTCCAGCCTATGAAGTGTCTATGCTTGAAATTACCGATGTAGAAGTTCTAAGAAAAAGTAATCAGAAATATCATCCGATTCTTCATTTTTCCGGCAATGAAAACAGCCTCGTTGAAGGAATTTTATATGAAGTAAGCAATGATGAAATTGCCAGGGCGGACGAGTACGAAGTGGATGATTATAAAAGGGTAGAAGCGGTTTTTACTTCCGGTAAAACGGGTTTTATTTATATAAAGAAATGAACTTTATAAAACCTTTACTTTATTTCATTTTATTACACCTTCTCAAAAATCATTGCAGCTCCTTGTCCTACCCCAACACACATCGTTGCCAATCCGAAACGAACAGCGCGCTTTTGCATTTCATGCAATAAAGTGGTAGCAATCCGGGCGCCGCTGCAACCCAATGGATGCCCCAAAGCGATTGAGCCGCCATTGACATTTACTTTATTAATATCCAAATCCAATTCCTGGATACAAGCAATGGATTGCGAAGCGAACGCTTCATTCAATTCGATCAGGTCCAAATCTGAAATGCTCAACCCCGCTCTAAACAATGCTTTCCTGGTGGCAGCAACCGGCCCGATTCCCATGATTGCCGGATCAACTCCTGCAACAGCCATGCTTACAACTTTCGCCATGGGTTTCAGACCATATTTTTTTAATGAAGGTTCATTTACCAGCATCAGCATTGCAGCTCCATCATTAATTCCTGAAGAATTTCCCGCCGTAACTGTTCCATCTTTTACAAATGCTGGGCGCAGTTGTGATAATTTTTCCAACGAGCTTTTTCTCGGATGTTCATCAATTTCAAAAATAATCTTGTCGGTTTTGTTGGGCGTTATTTCTACAGGAATAATTTCGTCTTTCCATTTTTCGGCGGCCAGTGCTTCAAAATATCTTTGCTGGCTTTGAAACGCAAATTCATCCTGCGCTTCGCGCGATATTTTCCATTGCTTTGCTACATTTTCCGCCGTTTCTCCCATGGAATAAGGATAATATTTTTCAGTTAACTTTTTATTGGGAAAACGCCATCCGATCGTCGAATCATACACTTCTGTTTTCCTGCTGAAAGGGCCGTCCGATTTCGCCATCACAAACGGTGCACGAGTCATACTTTCTACCCCGCCGGCAAGAAAAATATTTCCGTCTCCAACCATAATTGCTCTCGATGCATCCATGATCGCCTGGAGCCCGCTGGCACACAAACGGTTCACAGTATTTCCTCCAACAGAAACCGGCAAACCAGCCAGCAAAGCCGCCATACGAGCGACGTTGCGGTTGTCTTCACCTGCCTGGTTCGCATCACCCGCGATCACGTCTTCAATGTCATTAACATCAATTTGTTCATTTCTTCTAATCAATACTTTAATCATGTCAGCCAAAAGATCATCAGGACGAATCGTGCTCAAAGCGCCGCCATATCTGCCAATTGCGGTTCTTACCGCATCTACAACATAAACCGTTTCCATTCAATTTTTAAGTTAAGAGGTGCAAGATAAATGTTTTTAAAAGTCGCTTGGATAAGTTTAGGAAGTTTAGAGAATCAACCTTAGCGATCCTAACAATGTAACAAAACAATATAACAATGAAATTTTAGAAGGATTTAGAAAGGTTAGAAAGCCCGATTTAACAATAAAACAATTTAACAATAAAACAATTGATTGATCTTTGCAAAATGAATGCTCAAAAAAATATCAGGACGCTGACGTTGGATGAATTGACGAAATACTTTTTGTCGATCGGTGATAAAAAATTCCGCGCAAAACAAGTGTGGGAATGGATTTGGAAGAAACACGCGCGCAGTTTTGAGGACATGACAAACCTTAGCAAAGAACTTCGTGAAAATCTTTCCAATAATTTTGCTTTTCCTGCTTTAAAACATGATTTATCACAATATAGCAGCGATGGAACCATCAAGAGCCGCTTCAAAACTGTTGATGGAAACCTGGTGGAAGGGGTCTTAATTCCTGTGGAGGATCGTCAAACAGCATGTGTTTCTTCCCAGGTTGGATGCAGCCTTTCATGTAAGTTTTGTGCAACAGGTTTTATGGACAGAAAGCGCAACCTGACTTTCGATGAAATTTATGACGAAGCCGCGATGCTGAATGAAATGGCTGAAAAGACGTATGGAAAAAAATTAAGCAACATCGTTTTTATGGGCATGGGCGAACCGCTGCTGAATTACAAAAATGTTTTGAAAGCGATTGAAAGAATTACTGCACCTGACGGTCTTGGAATGGGAGCAAGAAGAATTACCGTTTCCACTTCCGGCATTTCAAAAATGATCCGTCAGCTGGGTGATGACGGCGTGAAATTTAATCTGGCTCTGTCTCTTCATGCAGCCAATGATAAAAAGCGCAGTGAACTGATGCCGATCAATGAAACAAACAACATCGAATCGTTGATAGCTGCGCTAAATTATTTTTATGATAAAACAAAAAACGACATCACGTTTGAATACATTTTGTTTAAGAATGAAAATGATTCTTTAAAGGACGCCGATGATCTCATAAAAATCTATCGCCAGGTTCCGTGTCATCTCATTAATGTGATCGAATACAATCCGATTGAAAACGCAGATTATCAGAAACCCGAGAAAGAAGCCACGCAAAGATTTATGGACTATCTTGCTGCACACCGCGTCAATGTTCGCCTGCGCGTGAGCCGTGGAAAAGATATTGATGCTGCTTGCGGGCAGTTGGCAAATAAAAGTTTGGAGAAGGTTTTGGAGGGATAAGAAAGTTATTGTTTATTTTAAAATTACTCCTAAATTAGTTTTACTATTTTTCTTTTTATTAATAATTTTCTATGACTGAAAATACGCTTGAAAAAAGAGTCGCTTCAATAAATGTGAATGTAGAAGTTGCGCTTTTTGAAGAAGACAATATGTGGATTGCTTATTGTCCGGCATTAGAAGTTTCTTCTTACGGAGATAGTAAAAAAGAAGCTAAAGAAGCATTTGAAGAAGCAA
>Ga0134126_10013839_pt1 | contig 10182 bp, 10 predicted proteins | sample KB31752_FD_96881 | JGI IMG/M metagenome (GOLD analysis project Ga0134126, IMG submission 96881) | Terrestrial soil microbial communities with excess Nitrogen fertilizer from Kellogg Biological Station, Michigan, USA - KB3-175-2 | ecosystem: Environmental > Terrestrial > Soil > Unclassified ...
AGAAAACGGAATCCCGCCGCCAGCAGGATCAGCACGCCCAGCGCCACCAGCACCACGCCGCCGAGCGTGGACAGTGAATTCGGCAAAAGCTGGCGGGTATCCTCGACGTGCCACGGCGGGTGGCGCATCAACAGTCCGAAGCGGTCCACCGCGATCCCGAAAATCATCAGTGACAGGGCGGTGCGCGTCCATACCGCCAGCGTCCGTTCGGTATTCATGTACGAGCGCTGCAGCGACAGCTCGACCAGTTGTCGTGCAACCTGCACCTGGAGGCTGTGGGAATCCTCGGCCATCCGCAGTTCCTTGTGCGCTACTGCATGAACACGAACAACAAAGCGAGCACGATCATGCCGAGCACCGCGACCATCACGGCGAACGGAAAGGCCAGCCACGGGCCGAACGACTCGTCGCGGCCATGTTCGCGCCGCCAGACGGATTTGTAAGCCTGATGCCGGATGGCCGCCGCCGCGACAATGAATACGCCGATGGCGACCAGGGAAATTCCGCCTGCGCTTGATACGGGATTCGGCGCGAGGCGCGTGCCCAGATGGGCGAACGCGGGGCGCAGAAGCAGCAAGCCGTAACGATCGACCACGGTGCCGAACACGATCAGGGAGAGCGCCGTGCGCGTCCACGTCGCCAACGTGCGATCCACGTTCATGTAGCAGACGCGCGCCTGCAACGCCGCCATCTGGCGGAACGTTTCGAGCGCCTGCGCGTCCTCGTCTGCCACGTGTGTCTCCGCTCGACAGCCCGCTACAGTTTGTCACTCCGGGGCGCGGGTGGCCAGCGATCGGAAAACCACGCCATTCCGATATCGTCTTCGTATTCGCCGTCCAGCCGGTGCACGCGGTTTCGGAAGCGTGCCTCCTCGGTGAAACCCAGGCTGCGATAAAGATTCTGCGCGCGCAGGTTGCCCGCGCGCACGTTCAGTTCGACCTTGCCGACGCGCGTGTCGTGCTGCGCCCAGTCCAGCAAGTCGCGCAACAGCGCGCGGCCGATGCCGCATTCCAGGTGTCCGGGATGGACGACAATCGTGAGCGTGAACACATGCGCGTTGGCACGCATCGGCATCGGGTCGAGGAAGGCGTGGCCGACCAGCGCGCCGTTTTCCGCGGCCACGATGTAGCGCCCGTCGGTCGCCAGCTTCGCGATCTTGCCTCGATAAGCCGCGACCGGAATTTCGCCCGGCCAGGCGACCAGAAACCCCGGCGTGCGCTGGGTTTCGGCTTCCGCCGCCGCGATGGCTTCGGCGTCTTCGGGTTCGGCAATGCGGATTTGCATGGGCCTCCAGGCCGGGGGTGGCGGCAAACCGCCGCCGGGACTGGCAAAATAGCGGGTTCGGAATCTGACAGCTTGCATGTACGCGATCAAGGAAATCTTCTACACCCTGCAAGGCGAGGGCTTTCACGCTGGACGTCCGGCCGTGTTCTGCCGCTTTGCCGGCTGCAACCTGTGGTCCGGCCGCGAGCAGGATCGCGCTGCGGCGGTGTGTGCGTTCTGCGATACCGATTTCGTGGGGACCGATGGCGAGAACGGCGGCAAGTATCCGGATGCGAACACCGCCGCGGACAAGATCGCCAGTCTGTGGCCGCAGGATCAGAAGGAAAACCGCCTGGTGGTATTCACCGGCGGCGAGCCGCTGCTGCAACTGGATGAGCCGCTGCTTGACGTGATGCACGCGCGCGGCTTCGAATGCGCGGTCGAAACCAATGGCACGCTGGAAGCACCCAAGGGGCTCGACTGGATCACCGTCAGCCCCAAGAGCCTCGCGCCGGTGAATCTGAAGCGCGCGAACGAATTGAAGCTGGTGTACCCGCAGCCCACTGCGATGCCGGAGCGCTTCGCGGATTTCGCGGCGACGCATTTTTTCCTGCAGCCGATGGACGGGCCGCGCGCCGCGGACAACACCCGCGCCGCGGTCGACTACTGCAAGGCGCATCCGCACTGGCGCCTGAGCCTGCAAACCCACAAGTATCTTGGCATCCCATGAGCGAACAACTTTTCACCGTCTGGAAGGAATTCCGTTTCGACGCGGCGCATCAGCTCGACGCCGGTCCCGAAGGCGATCCGCGCTATCGCCGCATGCACGGCCATTCCTATCAGGTCGAAGTGTGGGTGCGCGGGCCGCTCGACGAACGCGGCTGGGTGGTGGACATGGGCGACCTGGAACGCCGCATCGAAGTCGCGCGCGACGCGCTCGACCACCGCCTGCTCAACGACGTGGAAGGCCTGGGCATTCCCACCATGGAAAACATCGCGCGCTTCACCTGGGAAAAACTCGGCGACCTGCCGCAACTGCAGCGCGTGGTCGTCAAGCGCGCGCAGAACGGGGAAGGCTGCGAGTACCGCGGGCCCGGCCGCGCGTAAACACCGGCGTCGACCGGGTTTCACGCTCCGGCTTTGGCCAGCCTGCACGCGTGCCACAGCGTGGGCACGTCTGCCCGCCACTTCCGCAGCGTCATCGAAATGACAAGGCCTTCCAGGTCGGCCGCGATACCCCAGAAGATCGCGAGGGCCACCGGCCAGCCGTCGCGGTGGAGCACCAGCAACTCCCACATGCCGATGAACAACAACAAGCCCCACAGTTTGGACGACCACATGTGATAGCTGGCCTCCTTGCCGAACTTGCGAAGGTCGTAGGCATAGCGGATCGCTTCAACCAGCAGCAGCACGCCCAGCGCGGGAAAGTACGGCCGTACCAACTCGCGGGCCGTGACCAGCGCGGCGACGAGCGCGCAGACGTAGAAGATCGTGTCGGTGATGCTGTCGAGCCGCCGCAGTCCCGCCGTGGCAACGCCCAGTCGGCGCGCAATGACGCCATCGAAGTAGTCGGACAGCAACGCGCCGATCAGGCAGCCCGCGAATACGGTTCGGTCCGGATACAGCAACGCAGTCGCGAGCAGGACCGGTGCAAGGCACAGGCGCAGGATGACGAGTGCGAGCGGAATCTTGCGCATGCAGGCAGTCACGCGAACGGGATGGGGATTCCGAGGCTCGGGCCGAACTCGGGCCGCGCGTATGGTATCGCCCGGCATTGCGCTCCGCGATAATCGTTGGATGAATCCTGCCGTCGATGACCCGGTTGCCTCCGCGCTGCTCGGCGCGGACGGCCCGTTTGCGCGCGAGGTGCCGAATTTCGCGCCGCGCGAAACGCAGCAGCGAATGGCCGATGCGGTGGCGGACGCAATGGAAACCCACGATGCGCTGGTGGTCGAAGCCGGCACCGGCACCGGCAAGACGTTCGCCTACCTGGTCCCGGCGTTGCTTTCCGGCAAACGGGTGATCGTCTCGACCGGTACCCGGAACTTGCAGGACCAGCTGTTCCATCGCGACCTGCCGCGAGTGATGTCGATTCTCGGAACGAAAGCGGATGTCGCGCTGTTGAAGGGCCGCGCGAATTACCTGTGCCGCTATCGCCTGCAGCAGACGGTCGAGTCGGGACAGTTCAAGTCGCGCATGCAGGTGGACGACTTGCAGAAGGTGCGTGCGTGGGGCGCGCGTACCCGCACCGGCGATCGTTCGGAGTTGGCCGAGGTTCCGGAAGGCTCGCCGCTGTGGCTGCGCGTCACCTCCACCGCCGAGAATTGCCTCGGCACCGAATGCCCGTTGTACGACGACTGCTTCGTGTTCAAGGCGCGGCGCCGCGCGCAGGATGCCGATCTGACGGTGGTGAACCATCACCTGCTGCTGTCGGACCTCGCACTGAAGCGCGAAGGCTTTGGTGCGATCCTGCCGGAAGCCAATGCCTACATCCTGGACGAAGCGCACCAGCTGCCGGAACTCGCGGGCCAGTATTTTTCGGTTGGCATCAGCGCGCGCCAGGTGAAGGAGCTTGCCGCGGACGCGCTGGCCGAATGCGCGGGCCAGCCCGGCGCACTGGCGTTGCTGCAACCCGCCCTCGATGGTGTGAACGATGCGCTGCGCGAGGCACGGCTGGCGTTCGACACCTTGCCCAAACGCGGCGCCTTCGCACAACTGGAAGCCGACGCGGGCGCGGCCGAAGCGCTGGAAAACCTGGGCAATGCGCTGGCCGACCTTGCCGGCGTGCTGATGGGCCAGGCGGAACGTTCCAAGGGACTCGCCAGCGTGCATGCGCGTTGCGTGGTGCTGGACCAGCGCCTGCAGCGCATCGCCGGCCGCGACGGCGAGGACGAGGTGCGCTGGTACGAGTTGTCCGACCATGGTTTCGAGTTGAGCGCGACACCGCTCGATCTCGCGCCGCAGTTGCAGACGCTGCGCAATGCGACCGATGCCGCGTGGATCCACACGTCGGCGACGCTGGCGGTGGCGGGCCACTTCGATCATTTCACGCGCCAGATGGGGCTGGTCGACCCGGTGACGCTGGATCTCGGCAGTCCGTTCGATTACGCGCACCAGGCGCTGTGCTGGTTGCCGCAAGGTTTGCCGGAGCCGGCCGCGCGCGATTACACGCAGCGCGTGATCGAGACCGTGCGGCCGGTGCTGCAAGCATCGAAAGGCCGCGCGTTCCTGCTGTTCACCTCGCATCGTGCGCTGCGGCTTGCGGCGGATCTGTTGCTGGACGGGCCGTGGCCATTGTTCGTGCAGGGCAGCGCACCGCGCCACCAGTTGTTGTCGGACTTCCGCGATTCCGGCAACGGCGTGCTGCTCGGTGCTGCGAGTTTCTGGGAAGGCGTGGATGTGGCCGGCGAAGCGCTGAGCGTCGTCATCATCGACAAGCTGCCGTTCGCCTCGCCCGACGATCCCGTATTACAGGCGCGGCTGGATGCGGTGCGCCGCGCGGGCGGCAATCCGTTCCGCGACTGGCAGATTCCGGCCGCGGCGATCGCGCTGAAGCAGGGCGCCGGACGGTTGATCCGCGACGTGCACGATCGTGGCGTGCTGGTGCTGTGCGATCCGCGAATCACCACACGCGCCTACGGCAAGTTGTTCCTCGCCAGCCTGCCGCCGATGCCGCGCACGCGTGAAGTGGATGACGTGCGGCGATTTTTCGCGGCAACGGATGCGACAATGCCTCCATGAACCTGCTCGCCATCGAAACCGCCACCGAGGCCTGTTCGGTCGCACTGTTGTGGGGCGATGCGTTGATCGACCGCAGCGAACTCGCGCCGCGCCGCCATGCCGAGCTGGTGTTGCCCATGGCCGAAGCGTTGCTGGCCGAAGCGGGCATCACGCGCAAGCAACTCGACGTGATCGCGGTCGGGCAGGGGCCGGGCGCGTTCACCGGGGTGCGACTCGCCATCTCGGTGGCGCAAGGATTGGCGCTGGCGCTGGATATTCCCGTGGTGCCGGTTTCGTCACTCGCTGCGCTGGCGATGCAGGCGCCCAGGAATGACGCGCCGATCATCGCCGCGATCGATGCGCGGCGCGAGGAAATTTACGCAGGTACGTTTTGTTTCAATCCCGAGGATCGGGTGGAACCGCTGGGCCTGGAACATGTGCTTCCCGCGTCCGACCTGATCCTGCCGCAAGCCGAAGCCTGGAACGTGCTGGGTACCGGCTGGGGTGCGTACGGCGACGCGATCCGCGAACGCCTGCCGTCACCGCCGCGTTGGGCCGATGGCGAGCGTTACCCGCAAGCTTGCGACGTTGCGCGCCTGGCCGCGCCGTTGTTCATCGCCGGCAAGGGCGTCGCGCCAGAGCAGGCGCTGCCGGTGTACCTGCGCGACAAGGTGGCGCTGACGCTGGAAGAACAGCAACAGCGCCCGGCCTGAACCCTCCGTCGTCCCTGCAGGCGGAATCCACGTTCCCGTTTGAATGGAAAGCTGCTGGATGCCGGCCTTCGCCGGCATGGCGAAGATCGGACGTGGGGCTGACGTTACGTGCAAGCCGCGCGAATTGCGTCGGGCAACGGCACCGACGCCCCGGTCGCGGGATCGACCCACACCATCACCACGTTGCCGTCGGCATACACGCAGGTCGGATCGTTGCGATCGACGATGCGGTTGCCGATGGTCATCGACGAATTGCCGAGGCGTTCGCAGGAAAGCAGCACGTCGATCTCGGCGGGCCACTCGATCGGCTTGCGGTAGTGCAATTCCACCGCCGCCATCACCGGCATCGCGTGTTCGGCGAACCATTCGCCGGGCACCGTGCGCAGCCATTGCAGGCGCGATTCTTCGAGGAACGTCAGGTACGACGAATTGTTGACGTGATTGAACGCGTCGAGGTCGCGCCAGCGGACGTGCAGCGGAATGGCAGCGAGGACACGCTGGGCGCTCGATTCCCCGCCCGTCGTAGGTCCGGAAACAGCTTTCCCGCGTTGATTGCCGCGTTGTTCCGGCGCGCTCGCCCGCGGCGCTTCCATCGGCTGACGGCCGGTTCGTTGCGCCGCATCCGCACCCCGCGATTGTGATTTCGCTTTGCCGCGCTTGCGCGGCGCACGCTTGGTCGGGTTGGTATTCTTTTCTTCGGTCATGTCGATGACATTCTTCCTTGGGACCAGGCACCAGCAACAATGATCGTCATTCCGGGTTCCATCATCCGGCGAAGCCGACGACGGCCCCGGAATGACAACAAGGAGAATACGCGGGTTTGCAGCCGAGCCGTTCCTGTCACGCGCGTTTCTTCTTGCGCGACGGTTTCGCGCTTGCGGCGGTTTCGAGCACTGGCGCCAGGAAATGCCCCGTGTAAGAACCTTTGGTCGCGGCGATGTCTTCGGGCGTGCCGGTGGCGATGATACGCCCGCCGCCCGCGCCGCCTTCGGGACCGAGATCGACGATCCAGTCGGCGGTCTTGATGACATCGAGGTTGTGCTCGATCACCACCACCGTGCTGCCGCCGTCGACCAGGCGATGCAGCACGCGCAGCAGTTGTTCGATGTCGTGGAAGTGCAACCCTGTGGTCGGCTCGTCGAGGATGTACAGCGTGGCGCCGGTGTCGCGGCGCGAGAGTTCCTTCGACAGTTTCACGCGCTGTGCCTCGCCCCCCGATAGCGTGGTCGCGCTCTGGCCCAGCTTGATGTAGGCGAGGCCGACGTCCATCAGCGTCTCCAGCTTGCGCGCGATCTGCGGCACCGGCGCGAAGACTTCCTGCGCCTGCTCGACGGTCATGTCCAGCACGTCGGCGATGGTGTAGCCCTTGTAGTGGATTTCCAGCGTCTCGCGGTTGTAGCGCTTGCCGTGGCAGACATCGCACGGCACGTACATGTCCGGCAGGAAATGCATCTCGACCTTGATCAGCCCGTCGCCTTCGCAGGCTTCGCAGCGGCCGCCCTTGACGTTGAAACTGAAACGCCCGGCCTGGTAGCCGCGCGCGCGCGACTCCGGTACTTGCGCGAACAGTTCGCGCAGCGGGGTGAACACGCCGGTGTACGTCGCGGGATTCGAACGCGGCGTGCGGCCGATCGGCGACTGGTCGATGTCCAGCACCTTGTCGAACAGATCGAGTTTCTCGATCGATTCGTACGGCGCGGGTTGGGCCGAGGCGCCGTTCAATTCCACCGCGGCGATCCGGAACAGCGTGTCGTTCACCAGCGTGGATTTGCCCGAGCCCGACACGCCGGTGATGCAGGTGAACAGCCCGGCCGGAATCTCCAGTTCCACGTGCTGCAGGTTGTTGCCGTGCGCGCCTTTCAGTTTCAGCACGCGTTTGGGATCGGGCTGGCGGCGCAACTGCGGCACGTCGATGCTGCGCTTGCCCGAAAGATATTGTCCGGTCAGCGAACGCGGCGCCTTCAGGATGTCGTCCAGCTTGCCTTCGGCCACCACTTCGCCGCCGTGCACGCCGGCCCCGGGGCCGATATCGATGACGCGGTCGGCGCGGCGGATCGCGTCCTCGTCGTGTTCGACCACGATCACGGTATTGCCGAGATCGCGCAGGCGCGTCAGCGTGCCCAGCAGGCGCTCGTTGTCGCGCTGGTGCAGGCCGATCGAGGGTTCATCCAGCACGTACATCACGCCCACGAGGCCTGCGCCGATCTGCGAGGCGAGCCGGATCCGTTGCGCTTCGCCGCCCGACAGTGAATCGGCCTTGCGACCGAGGGTGAGGTAATCGAGACCGACGTCAATCAAAAACCTCAGGCGCTCGCGGATCTCCTTGACGATGCGCTCGGCGATTTCGCCGCGCCAGCCCGCGAGCTGCAAGCCATCCACGAACGTGCGCGCATCGCTGATCGCCAGTGCCGACAGCGAGGGCAGGTTCTTCTCGCCCACGAACACGTTGCGCGCGGAAACGTTCAGGCGTTCGCCGTGGCATTCGGGACAGGGCCGTTCGCTGATGAAGCGCGCCAGTTCCTCGCGCACCATGTTGGATTCGGTTTCCTTCCAGCGGCGTTCCAGGTTCGGCACCACGCCTTCGAAGCTGTGTTTGCGCGTGAACCCGGAACCATTGCCGTGGCCGAGATAGCGGAACTCGATTTTTTCTTCGCCGGAACCGAACAGGATCGCGTCGCGCGTCTTTTTCGGCAGATCTTGCCACGGCGTTTCGGCATCGAACTTGTAGTGCTTCGCCAGCGAGCGGATCATCTGGAAAAAATGCGGGTTGCGCCGATCCCAGCCGCGCACCGCACCCTCACCGAAGCTGCGTTCCGGATGCGCGACCACGCGCGCCGGGTCGAAGAACTGGGTGACGCCAAGCCCGTCGCACTTCGGGCAGGCGCCAACCGGCGAGTTGAACGAGAACAACCGCGGTTCCAGTTCCGGCAGCGAGTAGTCGCATTGGGGGCAGGAATAGCGCGACGAGAACAATTGTTCCGGCGCCTTGTCGTCGTCCAGATCCACCAGGATCGCCAGACCCTCGCCGAGCCGCAGCGCGGTCTCGAATGATTCGGCGAGTCGCTGTTTCAAATCCTCGCGCGGGCGAAAGCGGTCGATCACGACTTCGATGGTGTGTTTGATGCGCAGGCCGAGCGCCGGCACCGCATCGAGGTCGTACACCGTGCCATCGACGCGCGCGCGCACGAAGCCTTGGGCGCGCAACTGCTCGAACACCTGCACGTGCTCGCCCTTGCGCTCGCGGATCACCGGCGCCAGCAGCATGTAGCGTTTGCCTTCGGGCAGCGCGAGGGTTTGATCCACCATCTGGCTGACCGTCTGCGCGGCCAGCGGCGTGCCGTGGTTGGGGCAGCGCGGCGTGCCCACGCGCGCGTACAGCAGGCGCAGGTAATCGTGGATCTCGGTGATGGTGCCGACCGTCGAGCGCGGATTGTGCGAGGTCGATTTCTGCTCGATCGAAATCGCTGGCGACAGCCCTTCAATGTGATCGACGTCGGGCTTCTCCATCATCGACAGGAACTGCCGCGCGTACGACGACAGCGATTCGACGTAGCGGCGCTGGCCCTCGGCATACAGCGTGTCGAAGGCGAGCGAGGACTTGCCCGAGCCCGACAAGCCGGTGATCACGATCAGCTGGTCTCGCGGCAGGTCGAGATCGATGTTTTTCAGGTTATGGGTGCGGGCACCGCGGATGCGGATGGTGTCCATGGGGAATGCGGGCGACAAAGCCCGTTACTATAGCGACCCGCCTGATGTGGGGTTTGCATCGCCGCTTTTCGATGGTTGGGCATGTGAGCCTGGGCCGGAAAATCTTTGACCACGGATTTACACGGATGAAGGGGTTTGATCCGTGGTGATCCGTGTGAATCCGTGGTAGATGAGCTTTGCGGTGGGGTGTGTGCGACGGCGTCGCCAGGCGGTTCATCCCCCCGATGCACCTGCCGGGGCAGGTGCATCGACCCCTTCGTGCCGAAGGGGTGACGCCAACTTGCCCAATCCCATGAAATCACGCTAGAATTGCGGGTTCGAGCGCACTGAACCGCGCCCGATCCACCCAGAATAACGACAAAACCAGAGAGTCCTATCCATGTACGCAGTCATTGTTACCGGCGGTCGCCAGTACCGCGTGATGCAGGGCGAAGTCCTTCGCGTCGAGAAACTGGATGCCGAGCCCGACGCCGCGGTGACCTTTGATCAGGTGTTGCTGATCGGGGAAGGCGAAGGCGTCACCGTGGGTGCGCCGACTGTCGCGGGCGCCAGCGTCACCGCCAAGGTGCGCAATCACGGCCGCGCCGACAAGGTGCGCATCGTGAAATTCCGCCGCCGCAAGCACCATCGCAAGCAGATGGGCCATCGGCAGCATTACACCGAAATCGAGATCACCGGCATCGCCGGTGGCAGCAAGTAAGGAGAAGCCGCCATGGCACACAAAAAGGGCGTAGGTTCTTCGCGCAACGGCCGCGACTCCAACCCGAAATACCTCGGC
>Ga0134126_10013840_pt1 | contig 10182 bp, 7 predicted proteins | sample KB31752_FD_96881 | JGI IMG/M metagenome (GOLD analysis project Ga0134126, IMG submission 96881) | Terrestrial soil microbial communities with excess Nitrogen fertilizer from Kellogg Biological Station, Michigan, USA - KB3-175-2 | ecosystem: Environmental > Terrestrial > Soil > Unclassified ...
ACTCGTTTCGGCTCGCCCGATTCTAATCCCGGATAATAAACGCGCGCGATCAGCGGATTCCCACTAAGATGCTTTGCCAACGCAGCAGCATTTTCGCAGTGACGCTCCATGCGCACCGCCAGAGTCTTTGTGCCGCGCAAAATCTGATGTGCTTCGTAAGGGCTGAGCACGCCGCCGACCAACTTCATCACGCGCACTAAAGTTTCGCCATCGGCGGAGTGACGTGAGATCACCACGCCGCCCATGGCATCAGCATGGCCGCTCAGCCATTTGGTGGCGCTGTGCACGACGATATCCGCGCCATGTTGGAGCGGCTGACAAAGGATCGGCGAAGCAAACGTGTTGTCGATGATTAAGCGCGCTCCAACTTCCTTCGCAATATCAGCGCATGCGTCGACGTCGCAAACTTTCAGCAGCGGGTTGGAGATTGTCTCAGCCAGTATCGCATTCGGTTTGGCTTCGCGCGCGGCGGCGCGCACTTGATCGAGATCGTTGAAATCGATGGTGACCGTGGCGACTCCAAACGAAGCCAGGATCGTTTGCAGCAGACCCGTGGTCGCGCCATAAAGATCCTGCGAGGCCAGGACTTTCGTTCCGGACTGCATATCGCAACAGAACAGTGCCGCGTGCAGGGCTGCCATGCCTGAAGCAAAAGCACATGCCGTCGCGCCACCTTCAATCGTGCACAGCGCGTCCGCGAACGCGTCTGTGGTCGGGTTGCCGTGGCGCGTATAAACGTACCCGCGCGCTTCGCCGGCGAACACTCGATCCATTTCCGCCATCGACTCATACGTATAAGTCGCGCTGGCATAGATCGGAGTGGAGGTGGGCTCGCCCGCAGGCACCGATCTTTTTTCGCCCGCGTGAACGACTTGCGTCTGAATGTCCGCTGAGTTCTTTTCAGCCATCGAAGAATCGATAGTATACGACATCTGTAGCGGCTACCACTTCGTCAGGTAATCGCGCAATGTGTCGCACATCATATCGAACGAGTCGGCGCAAAACAGCACCGGCTGGAAACGCGTCGGGTCGTACGTTTGCGCAGTTACGGCGGAGAGATCGAGCGGCCGCAACTCGGCTTCATGCATCTCTTCCAACTCTCCCGCCGAAGACAACAGGCCGGTGCCGTACGCTTTCAGTTTTCCATTCTCACGCAGCACCCCGAACTCTATCGTGAACCAGTAAATGCGAGAGAGGGTCTCGAGCTCATCTGGCGACTTCGCTCGCTTCACCGCTTGTCCGAATTGACGATTTAGCGCCGCGAGTTCCGGGCACGCCAGCGTCACGCCATGGCCGACAATTTCGTGGACTACATCCGGCTCCGGCGTATACATCGGCGTCGAGTGATGCCGAATGTATTGCGTGCACAGGAAAACTCCGTCGGCAAGATTCTCGAGAAACACACGAGGCTGCACCAGTCCCGCGACCGGCTCGAGACGAAAGCCGCTGATGGCCTCCACTCGCTTGTTCACTTCGCGTAATTGCGGAATGCGATCGTCTGAAAAGCTCAGTCGCTGAATCGCTTCCAGGTACTGCGCGCACGCGTGCTCCCGGTGCGCCGGCCCCAGTGCGCGCCAGATCGTTTGCCAGACGCGGTGCTCGTCATCGGTGTATGGCGCATCTGGGATTGGCTCACCCGGTTGATAATCCATCGCCAGCTGTGCGATTTGATTTCTGCGCGCACGATAATCGGCGTCACGAAATCCCGGATGATCGGGATCGAGTTGCACGATGTCGTTACGACCGGCCGTAGCGTCATCTGTGGTTACCGGTCGTGCGTCGACGTGATCAGAAAGTAGTGATTGTCCGGCAAATGTATCTGTTTGAATGGTCATCTTTGTGTGTCCCCCAAACAAAGCTGAGTAGCAGCAGGATCTTTATAGAACCGTGCGATTCAAGAATTCAAAGCTCCGTTAGGAGCAAGATAATCAAAGGTTCTGTTGCCAATGAAACTGGCTTCAGAAAACTAACAAAATGACTCGGGGTCTATAAACATCTCGTCCCTTCGGGACTGTTTCTAAGCTGCTCTCCGCGAGTGTTCTTACTCCAAAAACTAAACCGGCCACCGATCCCTCGAGGACCGATGGCCGGCTTGTGAAATTGTCTTGAGTCTACTTCAACTCGCGACAGCCCATCGCCCAACCGTCAGTCCTAAGGACTGCGAACGGTAATAATAGCGATAGCCGTAGAGTTGTTCACTCATTGTAATTGCCGCTAAGTTCTTCGTCGCGACAACCGCAGCCTAGCTCTGATCAGTTCCCAGCGTCAAGCGTTTAACCTTCTGGAAAACATAAGCACACTTTGAATCCGCGCATCTTCTCCTCTATCATTGCTCGCATCACGAACTGCACCGGTCGCGAGAAAGGTGCGACGAATTGGGGCCGTAGCTCAGCTGGGAGAGCGCTTGAATGGCATTCAAGAGGTCAGGGGTTCGATCCCCCTCGGCTCCACCAATCCGGAACGCCCCTCATGGTAGTGAGGAACTCGCACGACCTTTGCGACGCCGGACCAGGTTTACAAATTGGTCGAGTTTCTCGACCATGAAATGGTATTCAGAAAAGTCGCTGATTGATTGACGGTAGAGAAGCGCCCGCAGGCAAGGCATTTAACGTCTCGACGTGATCACCAGATTCGCAGATTGATCGTGCCAACCTTTGGAACAGTCTCAGTACACATAGGGCTTCTCAGCGGCTTTGCGGTAACGAGTGAAGCCGTGAGCGCCTATGTAAAGCTCGTTGGTTACGTGGTCCTGGTGTCGCTGGTTTTCTATCCTTTTGAGCTGCTGGCGCCCGCCGAAAAAGGTCAGAACTTCGTCAAGCGGTTAATAAACCTGGTATATGTTCCAGTGATTCTCGGCCTGATGATTTTCGTCGCTCAGCCAGTAGCTAACGTAGTGGCCGACGTAATCCTGCGGGCGATCGGCGGGAGTCTTCTATTCACGGTACTCGTACCTGAAAATGGAGTTCCGGCGCAAATTGTCCTGGCTATTTTGTATGTAGTCACTTGGGACTTTTTCCAATACTGGCTGCATCGATGGCAGCACAAGTCCTTATTCCTCTGGCAGACCCACCGGTTTCATCACAGCGAAACCGCTCTGAACGCTACGACGCAGACCAGACATCACCTGTTTAGCATCATTCTCTCAATCGCGTTTTATTTTCCGTTGTTGATTATCATCGGGCGCTCGCCACACGCCTGGGTCAGCCTGGTCATGTTTCGATTTTGGCCCTTCCTAAATCACGCCAACGTGCGCCTCCCGTTTGGCCCTCTGACGCCGGTGATCTCCGGCCCGCAATGGCATCGGATTCACCATTCGATCGATCCGGAGCATCGAGACAAAAACTTCGCGACCTTTTTGCCGTTCATTGATATCGTGTTTGGAACGTATTACCGCCCAAGTGCCAACGAGTACCCCGCAACCGGCATTGCCGGAGAAAACAATGCGAATATCCTGCGCGATGCAACCGTTCAGCCGTTAGTTTCCTGGTCGCGCCAAACAATCAGCGCATTTTCCCGCCGGCCAGTCGCCAGCCATAAACGTATCTAACTTAGCTCGCCGGAACGCTGATGAGCTGGGCCATGGAAGACGGGCGGCCTGCAGTGACTATTTCGTGCGCAAACTTGTGGCAGCGCTCGACCGCGCGGCACACACCTTCGCCAATCGAGAGATCCATGTCTGACCAGATTGGAAGGTGAAGAATTCCGGACGCAAGCGAATCAGTCCTCAGTAAAGGAGTGGCGGAAGCGAAATTGCGATATGCAATCTGCCGGTGGACAGGAGGGTTGAAGTAACTTCGAGTCTCTATGTTCTCGGCCGCCAGAGCGTCAGCCAAATGATCACGCGTTAGACCGAAAGCGTTGGCGTTGATCGTAATCGCGAAGCCCTGGTATGAACTGAGGTTGTCCGGACTGACGGCTTGCAGCGTGATTCCCGGCAACTGGCTCAGCTTGTCTTTGTACAATTCCGCGATGCGATTCCGATGTTTTACCGCTTCATCGATCTGGCCCAAACTGTGTCGCGCGAGCAAAGCATTTAGCTCGGGCATGCGGGCATTAATTCCCGCGAACTCAGAGTCATAATCCCCGCGGTTCCCGTATTCTCGACCAATGCGAATCTTATCGGCTAGTTGCTCGTCGTTGGTGGCCACCAACCCACCTTCGCCGGCGACCGCGAGTTTCGTCGGAGTAAGACTGAAAACGTGAACGTCGCCGAGTGCCGCGCAAGGCTGCTGTTGGTACCGCGAGCCAAGCCCTCCAGCCGCGTCGAAGATTAGGGCCAGGCTGCGCTCACGAGAAATTCGCTGCAGTTCCTTAATTGGAGCGGGGTTGCCAAAGGCATGGACCGCGATGATCGCACTGGTTTCCGGCGTAATCGCCGCTTCGACGGCAGCGGGATCCAGATTAGCCGTCCCTTCATCCACGTCTGCAAATCGAGGGTGTATTCCCGCCCATACCAACGAACTGACGGTGGCAATGAAAGTGAAGCTCGGAACTATCGCATTGCCTGTCAATCCCAACGCCCGGTAGGTCAACATTAGACCGGAGGTGCAACTCGAAACGGCGATTGCATGCTTCACGTTCAGGTACTCGGCCGCCGCTTGCTCAAATCGGGCGAGCTGCGGGCCCTTGGTAAGTACGCGACTGGCGAAGACTTCGCGAAGTTCGTTCTCAAGAGCGTCGAAGTCGGGCGCCACCGGCCTCGCGATCGAGACTGTCTCCCGAAAGATTGGACTATTGCCTAGTAACGCCGGTAACTCGCTCATGCCACCCCTTTTCTCTGGTTGATATCGGGCGCGCCGGCAACCCGACCGCCGTCACATTCTGTGGCAGGTCATCAACAACTGACGCGCCCGCGCCAATTATGGACCAGGCGCCAATCGAAACCTGGTGGATAACACCCGCGCCGATTCCCACGTTGCAACCTTCACCAATTGAAACATTGCCCGCCAGATGGACACCGGGGTTCAAAGTAACGTAATGCTCCAGACGTGTATCGTGGCTGACCGTGGAACCAACATTAATAATCGTGTGATCGCCGACAAAACAGTTCGGGCCGACGGACACTTGAGGAAAAACCATCACGCCCTGGCCGATTGTTGCCGCGGGCGAGATCGTCGCTGAGGGCGAAATTGCGTTACAAAAGCTTAATCCGATTTCCGTAGCGCGTTGCACTAACTGCTTGCGGACTTCGGGCAAACCCACGGCGCAAATCACGGCCACCGTGTCATGCTCTACTGTGTCAAACCACGACCAGTCCCCAAGGACGGGAAGCCCGTTAATAGACGTTTTCTGAAGATGCGTCGCCTCGTCAACAAATCCCAAAACCGCGAAGTCTTGATCCTTGCGACTGTAGAGAATTTCAGCGACTTCGCGTCCATGTCCGCCAGCGCCGACGATCACGACGTGCTTTCTTGCCATACCAGGTGCCGATTGAGTACGGGAGCCTAACAAAATTCTGCGGGCGCACCAAGGGCATGGCGGTTGATTACGTACGCCATCCAAAGTTAGGCTGAGCACTCATGTTCTGGCGTCCCCCGAAACCGCAAGATGCGAATCAGCGATTCTCGCTGATCACCACCGTCCGCTCCACCAAAGCTGATAAGTATTTTGTCCGGCACATTTTCAGAACTTATCAGGGATTCGACCGTTCGTTTAAGGTCGTCGATATTCGCGACTATCGCGCAAGTGACAGTCAGGCTGAAGTGACAATTCTCGATCGATTCGCATTGTTCATGGCGCTCTTTTATCAGCGCTATTCGTACAAAACTTTGCTGAAGCGTTTAGCCAACACGAAGAACCTGGTGTTCATGACCTCGGACTTGCACTACTGGTCGATCTTCCCCGATCTGATCACCCGCGATCTGGTCAGTAGCAAACTCAACCCACAGTCGAACGATTATAATCGGCTCTTCGAGATGTTTGACCGGCTCAACATTCGTCACCTAATTACCTGTTATGACTGTCCGGAGCTCCGGCAAATCCAATTGTTGCGCCCCGACTTAAAGACTTATGTGATCAATCTTCACGTCGATACGAATGTCTTCAAGGACTACGGGCTGAGCAAGAAGTACGATCTAATAATCTACGGATCGACAGAGCGAAGCACGTATCCTTTCCGTCATCGACTCACGCAATTACTGATCAAGTCGCGCAAGTTTAAAATTCTTAAGCTCGAACTTCATGAGGATTTGTACGACCAGGCGAACTGCGGGGAAGGCTTGGCGAGGAAAATAAACCAGTCCTGGCTCGGTTTGGCGACGGTTAGTAATTTCGATTATCTGGTAGGTAGGTATTTCGAAATTCCCGCGTGCAGGTCGATGGTGCTCGGCGACATGAATGACCAGGGGCGCGCCATCTTCGGCGACGGTTATGTGCATGTCGATGAGCGGATGAGCGATGCGCAGATAATTTCGGTAGTTGAACAAGCTCTCGCGAATCGCGAGCGTCTACAAGACCAGGCAGATCAAATGTACCGGGTCGTGCACACGCAACACAATATGGCGGAAAACGAGCGAAAGCTTTTTCAGGTTGCCAGGGAAATTGCTCGCGGCGACGATGGTTCGCCTCAAAGGTGTTGAATCTATGGTCTGCATTTCCGCAGCTTGAGTTTAGACTGCAAACCCATGTCCGCAAGCAATAATCACGAGCGCCGATTGCGCGTATGCCATGTCTTCGCCAACACAGAGGGCGGCACATGGATGTACGAACAACTTCGCGAATTGCGCGACAAACATGGATTCGAGGTGGCCGCTGTAATCTCAGGTAATCAGGGGCCGCTCGTCGACAAGCTTCGTTCGGCAGATATCCCGTTCCATGTGGCTGACTTTGAGGGGGATCCCGCGGCACCGGCTGGGATCTTTAAGTTGCCACTAGGCGTTTTAAGACTGGCCCAATTGCTGCGGCGTGAGCGGTTCGACGTTGTGCAAACTCACGTCTTTAAGTCGATGATTCTCGGCCGGCCAGCCGCGTGGATTGCCGATGCACCCGTCCGGTTGGCGATGATCGCCGGCCCGTTTCATCTCGAAGCGGAATCCTCTGCCTGGATCGAACGCGTAACACATTGGATGGACACGCAGAATATTCCGACCTGCCAAAAAAGCCGCGAGCTTCTCCTTAAGATTGGCATCGCTGAAAAACGGATCGCGCCTGTGATTTATTACGGCCCCGATCCGGGCAACTTTAATGTCGATCAGATTCCACCCGCCAGGATTCGCGAGGAATACGATTGGCCGGAAACAACAGCAGTGATCTGTCACATTGCCTATTTTTATCCGCGCATGGTCGGTGGCAGATGGACTCCCGAATCTGTTCACGGGCGTGGCATCAAGGGACATGAAGAGCTGGTCCGAGCCGCGGCGATCGTGGTCAGAGAGTTTCCGGATGTTAAGTTCCTTTTGGTTGGCAGAGCCTTTGGGGACCGCGGTGAAGTATATCTTGCGGAAATCAAAGAGTTAGTCAAAGAGCTCAAACTAGAGTCGACGGTGATCTTCACCGGCTTTAGAAACGATCCCAATCAATTGTTGCGGGCTGCGGATATTTCTGTGCAACCGTCTCTGAACGAAAACTGTGGCGGTACGGTTGAAGCGCTCTTGATGGAGTCACCCACGGTGGCCACCCGGGTGGGGGGTCTCATCGATACGGTACGAGACAATGAGACGGGCATCCTGGTCGAGCCTGGCGATCCGGAAGATCTCGCGCGCGGAATTCTCGAGTTGTTGCGCGACCCAGGCCGTGGCAAAGCACTGGCCCAAGCCGGCCGCCAGTTGATGCTCGAGAAGTTTACGCTCGCCCATACAGCCAATGATTTGGCAACGCTGTACAACAGTCTTTCGGAACGAGTCGGACCGCGCCGTCGCGGTTACAATCCTCTGGTGTCCCTCGTTCGGACTGCGGTGGGCGGTCCGATCTTCCTTTGGCTCTCTTTCAGGGTAATCGTTCTGGATCTGTATTTCCCGATTTACTGGCGAGTTCTGGTTAACAAGCTCAAGGCGTTCCCATTCCGCGCACGTCCAGCGCCTGGTGAGCACCAGGCGTAATGTAGGCAGGCAATCTTCAAATTGCCACAGGCCTTCTCTTACCCGCCCGTTGATTTTCGAATCGGCTACTCAATGAGAAATTTCAGCAGTCCGCGAGCAGCAGAGATGCCCACCACGCGCGTTTCATCTTGAAAGGATATGTTGTGCTCGAGCACGCGCTGCGTTGCTGTTGTTTGCTCCCGGCGCAATTGCTCACGCTCAGATTCAATTTCCCGCTTCTCTTTTTGGCGTGCCAGCTCCAGCCCGCCGCCGCGAATGAACTCGACGATTTCGCGCAACTCGGACGCGTCGAACCAGGTGCCGTGACCTCTGCACACATCGACGATTACGCCTGAGCACCGTGCAAAATTAATCCGGTTCATCAATTGCCCGCACTGCGGACAAGGCACATAGCGAATCTTCCCGGAAACAGGGACTGCGTGCAGTTGCGACTCCGGGGCCACCGACGCGCCTCCCAGCACTGCGGATTGCTGTTCACGGTTGGCACAGATTCTGTCAAAAGCGGCTACCCCCAACCACAGCCCGTTGCAACGTTCACATTCGCGCATGGCCTCGCCGCCGATGGTGATGGGTGACATATCAACTTTGCAGCGCGGACACTTCAGCACAGAAAGCTGCGCGGGCGTCGCGGTCGCAGCTGCGGCGCCACAATGCGGACAGTGGCGGCTCCCGATAAACATCATGCCGAAGCACGACGCGCACGCTATGGTCGCGACTTTCGATTCGCAGTACTGGCAACGCGCCGAATCTGATGAAATCGCGGCGCCACAGTTTGGACAGTTGAGAGTCTCAGCAGTCATTTTTACGCGCGCTGAGCGCGCCTCTCCAGCTTAACATTGCGGCCCACGCCGTGAATGGAAAAATGCTGGACTGCTAAGATTTCTTCTGCGATCCTAACCTCCGACTGTGAACGAAATCAGGCGTGAATGAACGAAATTGAACCGATACGGGGAGCGTCAAACTACGAGCGAAATTCGTCTGATTTGGGATGCGACCAAAAGCCTTTGAAAAATCGCGGTTCGCAAGCTCTCGCAAGCGTTTCATAAGAAAACCAACCTTTCCGCGGCGCGCCTTGGGTGTGGCACCGCAATTGTCTGTGTAAAGGCGGCTAAATATGAACGGAGACAGCGCGAGCTCTTCCGTCAGTGGATTTGGAGGAAATTTAGAATGACCAAACTTAACAGACGCTTTGCCGCCGGATGGGCAGCACTACTGCTTTCCGTCGCGCTGGTCGCAGCCCCGCTTACGACCCTGGCGCAAACTCAAATCGCATATCACAGCAACAGGTACAAACCGTCAGACGACGTTAAGGTGGGCCGGCAAGCAGCGGCCGAAGCCGAACAACAGTTTCCGCTGTTGCGCGATTCTGAAGTTCAAAGCTACGTCGAGTCCGTCGGCCAGCGTCTGGTCGCAGCGATTCCTCCGGAGTTTCAGCATCCTGAGTTTCACTACTACTTCAGAGTCATTAATGCGAGCGACATCAACGCGTTCGCGTTACCGGGCGGGCCGATGTACGTCAATCGCGGGATGATTCAGGCCGCGCGGAATGAAGGCGAAATGGCCGGTGTGATGGCGCACGAACTGAGCCACGTCGCTCTGCGTCATGGAACTGCGCAAGCGACCAAAGCGCAGAAGTACAGTTTGCTCGCCGGTATTGCCGGTATCGCGGGTAGCATTTTTGGCGGTCCAGGTCTGGGCCAGGTAGCCGCGGGTTCGGTTGGCGTTTACTTCCTGAAGTTCAGTCGCGAATATGAAACTGAAGCCGATTTGCTCGGCGCGCGCATCATGGCCAACGCGGGATACGATCCGCGCGACCTGGCGAATATGTTTCAAACGATCGAACGTCAGGGCGGCGGTGGTGGTGGCTTTTTCAGCGATCACCCGAGTCCGGCGAATCGTTATGCGCGCATCAATCAGGAGGCGCAGTCCCTGCAAGTTCGCAACGTGACGCGAGACAATCGCCAATTTCTCGCCGTCAACGAACGGCTACGCGGCTATCCGCGCGCGCAGACGATGGCCGAAATTCAACGTAGCGGCCGGCGTTATCCAAACCAGGGCGGCGAGTCTTATCCCAATGGCAATTATCCAAACGGCGATCGAAACAATTATCCGAATCCGCCATCCGGCCGAGTCGAATATCCGTCAT
>Ga0134126_10013841_pt1 | contig 10182 bp, 11 predicted proteins | sample KB31752_FD_96881 | JGI IMG/M metagenome (GOLD analysis project Ga0134126, IMG submission 96881) | Terrestrial soil microbial communities with excess Nitrogen fertilizer from Kellogg Biological Station, Michigan, USA - KB3-175-2 | ecosystem: Environmental > Terrestrial > Soil > Unclassified ...
CCTACTGCTTCGTGAAGTTCTACGACGGCTCCATTCCAGGGATCGGGTACTCATTGAAGAGTTTCATCAGTGGGGGAACCAGTAGCCTGGTCGACTACATCGGGAACGACTCGACGCAAGAGGTACAGACGACGATCCACAATGCACTGGCAAAGGTTGGGACAATGTCACCGTCTTTGACCGAGCCCTATACGCTTCTCTGCACGTACACTGTGCAGATCATTTTGAGCATTCTGACCGCTTTGATTGCAGTCATCATTGCGTACGGAGCCATAGGGGCAACCATTATCGGCTTGCTCGGTCCCGTATTCATTCCGTGGATGGTATTCGACAAGACCGACTTTCTGTTTTGGGGATGGTTAAAGGCCTTCATTGGATTTGAGTTTTATAAGGTCGTCGCCGCAGCCACCCTCAGTGTAATGAGCCACCTCTTGATCAGCTACCTCACCAGCGGTGCCATGAACGTTGATGACCCCAAGAACCTCATCTACCTGATGCCTGCACTTCTAATGTTGTGCATTGTTGCTGGGTTCATTTTGCTGAAGATTCCCACTATGACTGCATCCCTCTTCTCCGGCCATACGGGTGGGCACGGCAGCGGAATGGGCGGACTCATTACCGCTGCGGTTCTTAAGGGATTCTAGAGACAACTGGAGGATGTTGTATGACGACTGTGACGAAGCCCACACCCGAGATCACGCGCGCAGCAGAGCGGTATCTCGAACAATATGGAGACCCGCTCGTGATGAATACCTATCTCAAGGTCATCGTCCTCGTTCTCGCGGTTGTCTGCATTACCCTGGCTGCGCTTGTCTTTAGAGGCCAGAAAGCGCTTGCCAACATGCACCCGTTGATCGTTCGGATTAACGATGTGGGACGGGCTGAGGCGATTGACTATCGGAACTTCCAATACCGTCCTCAAGAGGTGGAGAACAAATACTACCTAACCCGCTGGGCAGAGCTCTATTTCAGCCGCAATCGCTTCACGATTGAGCGGGACCAGACGAACTCACTCTACTTTCTCAATGGTGATGTCCAACGGGCTGTGATTGACCAGGAGCGGAAGGACAATTTCATCCCCACATACATCAAAGACAGCGCCCTTCCGTATGTCGACGTCGAGGTGAAGGAAGTAGTCCTCGACGACCTGCGTCAGTCGCCCTATTCCGCCCGCATCGAGTTCGAAAAAGTGTTCACGAATCCGTCGGATCACACGGAACTGAAGCGGGAACGATGGACGGCCAGCGTGACGTACGTCTTCCGCGAGAAGGTGAAGAATAACGAGTTGGCCGTGAATCCGCTCGGATTGACGATCGTTCGCTTCCGGGCCGACCAGGCGTTCAGCTAAGGAATAGTCGGCATTCCCAAAGGAGAAGCGATGTCCACACTCGCTGCCAACTCGGCTGCTTCACCCTCTCTGTCCCTAATGGCGCTTGAAACTGGGAATCCTTGGCAGGCGGCACGAGAATCCGGTGAGAATAGCCTCTTGTTCTTGGGCGGACAAAGGCGCTCGAACGGATCTGCGATTGCCTCGGATTTCTGCAGCCAAAGCACCGACGAGAACTTTGGTCCTGTGTGCGTCTGCCGTCATGTATCCCGCCTTTTGCTTGGTCACTGCTTCGGGGCCATTCCGGCGCCCGGCGGCACTGCGTCGCTCTGCTTCGGCTACGCCGCCCTTCGGGTCATGGTTCCTCCCTAAAGGGCACCCTCCAAGAAAGCGCGGCTTGGCGCTTGGGAGCCGGGCCCACTCCCTCGGCTTTGCCCGGTGTGACCCAAGCAAGATCGGGAAATTCAACAAACGGAGACACCATCATGTATCAGAACAAAGTGACCCTCATCGGCTTCCTCGGCAGCGACGCAGAAGTTCGCTCCAACGACAATCGCAGCTTCACCACGCTCTCGCTGGCAACTAAGTCGTCTTACAAGAAAGACGGCAAGTACATCTCGCACACCGAATGGCATCGTTGCGTCGTCTTCGGGAAGCTTTCGGAATTCGCCGGCACTCTCAAGAAAGGGGCGCATATCCAGGTCGAGGGTGAACTGCGCAGCCGCGAGTATGACAGCAAAAAGACGGACTCAAAGCAGCGCATTTGGGAGATAAAAGTCGACTCGATCCTAAAGCTTGACCGGGCCGAGAAGTCCGCGCCGGAAGATGGCGAGCAGGACGATTCTTCTAACGAGGAAGCGGCCGCCTAAGGCCCTTCCTCTTCACTCTCGGGGGCCTGGCTACCCGCTGGGCTTCCATCTCTGTGAGGCTCCCCCAATGAGTTTCGAATTGATACTCCCATTTCTCCGGCCAATAGAACCGCTGCTGCTGGACGACAGCATCAGCGAGATCATGGGTAATCCTGATGCCTCTTGGTGGTGCGAGCGCGACGGCAAGATGCACCACGAAGATGCCGTCTCCTTTGATGCTGCCAAGTTGTTAACGGGCCTTGAGGTCATTGCCAATCAGCTTGGAAAGAAGCTCGATGAGGACAATCCCTCGTTGCACGCGCAGCTTCCAGACGGAAGCAGGCTCGCGGCGTGGATTCCGCCCATCGTGCGGCCATCCCCAGCACTGGCGATTCGTAAGTTCACCAGCCGCAGATTCACCATCGATGACCTGATTCAGCGCGGCACCATATCACGCGCGCTTGCTGAGTTCTTGGGAGAGCAAATTGCAATCGGCAAAACGCTGCTAATCAGCGGTGGAACGGGGACCGGGAAGACGACTCTTTTGCGGATACTGGCGGATTCTATTCCTGACTGCGAGCGGATTGTTGTCATCGAGGATACCCCCGAGCTTCATATTCGGAAACCCAATATAGTTGCTGCCGGATCTCAGACGAATATCCGCACGCGCATTATGGAAGAATTCGTCGAACTAGCAGAAGACGAACTACTCGAAGCCGAATACGTTCCTCGTTCTGGGAAAGACAAAGGCCAGATGGTCAAACACTACTACATCAGCCCAACCATCAGGCGCGTAATCTGGCTGAAGGATACAGCAACAAGAAAGGCTGACCGCCTCATCAAACTGGAGAAAGCGGGAACATACTGGGAAGGATTCCCCCTAAACAATTTGACCAAGGAAGGTGGGGTCCAATTTCCTCAAGGAAAGAAGCCGGAGGCATTGGTCCGCAAGGTCTTGCAACTCGCAAGCGATCCCGGTGATTGGGTGCTTGACTCCTTTGGAGGTTCTGGCACAACTGGAGCAGTTGCTCACAAAATGGGGCGCCGATGGATCATGGTCGAGCTTGGCGATCATGCGCATACGCACATCATCCCACGCCTCACGAGGGTCATCAACGGTGAAGACGACGGCGGTATCACCAAGGCCCTTGACTGGAAGGGCGGCGGTGGTTTCCGTTACTTCCACATAGCTCCATCGCTACTGGAGAAAGACCGTTTCGGCAACCTCGTCATCAGCAAACAGTACAACGCCGCGATGCTCACAGAAGCCATGTGCAAGATCATGGGTTTCACCTATGCGCCTAGTGATGAGCTTTACTGGCAGCAGGGTCGCTCCACGGAAAATGATTTCCTCTTCGTGACGACCCAGACGCTCACTCGCGAGCAGCTTGCCAAGCTGAGCGACGAGGTTGGTGAAAATCGTAGTCTGCTCATTTGCTGCGCCGCCTTTCGCGGAAAGGCGGATGTCTTCCCGAACCTCACGATCAAGAAGATTCCATCCGCAGTGCTCGCCAAATGCGAGTGGGGCCACGACGACTACAGCCTGAACGTCGCCAACTTGCCGAAGGCAGCGCCTCCGCCCGAACCCATCCCACCAGAATCTACACATCCCTCGACGCCAAAGCAGGCTCGCCGCAGGGCGGCAGCATCGCAACCCAACCTCTTTTCGCCTGAAGAACACGGAGGTGCGGAATGAAATCGGCTGGAAACACTATTGCCAACCGCCTAAGTCTGCGCTCCCCACAGCGCGAATCGCTCGAAATCCTCGACCGCGTCTGCGACTTGCTTCCACTGAGCAAAGACCAGGATGCGACGCAGGCGCTCGCCACCATTCGCGCCGAGTTCGCCAGCGTAACAGACTTCGAGCGCGATTTTCCGTCCCTTTGTTTCGCGCTGGCAACCGGTGTGGGCAAGACGCGCCTGATGGGCGCGTTTATTGCTTACCTCCACCAGGCCGAGGGTGTCCGCCACTTCTTTGTTCTTGCCCCAAACCTGACGATCTACAACAAGCTGATTGCCGACTTCACTCTTGGTTCGCCAAAATACGTCTTCCAGGGGCTGTCCGACTTCATCATCCAGCCGCCGGAGATCATCACTGGCGACAACTATGAAAGCGGGCGCGGCGTGCGCTCGGAGCGTCTGATCCAGCCAGCGATTCCAGGATTCAAAGACCCGGACGCGCCGGTACACATCAACATTTTCAATATCAGCAAGATCAACTCCGAAGTGCGCGCAGGAGCGGAGCCACGCATCAAGCGCCTTCAGGAGTACATCGGCGAGAGCTACTTCGAGTATCTCTCTGGGTTGGACGACCTTGTTCTATTGATGGATGAATCGCACCGCTATCGTGGCAAGGCCGGGATGCGCGCGATCAATGAGCTAAAGCCAATTCTCGGTCTCGAACTTACGGCAACACCGCGAACAGAAGTTGCCGGGGGCGCCGACTTCAAGAACGTCATCTACAGCTATCCGCTTTCTTCCGCACTCAGAGACGAATTCGTCAAAGAACCCGCCGTGGCCACGCGCGAGAACTTCCGAGCGGCCAACTACGACGAAGCAGGACTGGAAAAGTTGAAACTGGAGGATGGTGTCCGCATTCACGAGTACACAAAGGTTCAGCTCGACATCTACTCGCGAGAGAACCACAAGCCGCTGGTCAAGCCCTTCATGCTGGTTGTCGCCAAGGATACGACCCACGCCGACGGCCTCCAGAAACGCATCGAGGCCGATGACTTCTTCGGAGGCAGGTACAAGGGACGAGCCATCACGGTCCACTCTAACCAGACCGGGGAGGAAAAGGACGAGACTGTCCAGCAGCTTCTTTCCGTGGAAGACCCCGCGAACCCTACCGAGATCGTGATTCACGTCAATATGCTCAAAGAAGGCTGGGACGTGACGAACCTTTACACTATCGTTCCGCTCCGTGCCGCCAACTCCCGAACACTCGTTGAGCAGTCAATCGGTCGCGGCTTGCGCCTTCCCTACGGAAAGCGCACAGGAGTCCCGGACGTTGACCGACTGACGATTGTCTCTCACGACCGCTTCCAGGAAATCGTTGACCACGCTAACGATCCAAACTCAATCATTCGCACCGGCGTTGTCATAGGGCGGGATATTCCCGATGCTCCGACAAAGGCCGTCACCATCGAGCCTGTCTTTATGACACAACTTGGCTTGGCGATCCCGCCTGCAACATCAGGCGCAACGGCTTCGCCATTCACACGCAAATGAACCAGCATTACGTCGAGAGGGCGACGGAGTACGAAGTCACGGTTTCCAAGGGCTTCCAAACCTTAACGAGCAGCATGGCGGCAATGCAAACCGACCAGGAGATTCTTCCTTTCCGCGCGCCGGTGGAGGAAAGGTTGCTCATCAAGGGAATGGTATTCGGTGGCTTTGCGAAGTGCCTGTATCCCGTACAGAAGTTCGACTCTGATACAGAACGACGCTTCGCCATCATTCTTGAGGACGACACTTCCGTGATGAAATGGCTCAAGCCGCCTAAAGATATTCTGAGAATCTATTACCACCAAGATGAGGCTTACCAACCCGATTTCGTGGTTGAGACGACAGAGGCTCGGTACTTGTGCGAACCAAAACGTGCCAGTGAGATGACGGATGAGGTAGTGCAGCTTAAAGCAAGGGCGGCAACGCTTTGGTGCCAGCACGCGACCTCTGTAAGCGATAGGCCTTGGTACTACGTGCTGATTCCGCACGACGCGATTGATGCTAGTGCCACGTTCAGCAGTTTTGTAAGGCGATACCGCTTTCAGGCTCCGAACTCGAATTGAATGCTGTGTTCAAAATGGTCTCTTCTCTGTGACCCAGTGAACGGCGGGCGGATGGCACTTTAGCCGCCGCCGCTTGCCGTCAATGACGCTGTTTTGGCTCCCCCGTGCCCTTCGGTCACGGTTCCCCCAAAAAGCTATGACTGCTGCGCTTTGCCCGGCAGCGTATTTGTGCCTCTCTTGCCCCCGCCGTTGGGGGTCACTTCAAGGAAAAGAGGCATAACATGACGAACACAGCAACACTCTCTGAAGTTCAACTCCGCCAGTTCACCGGCTCCGAGAACTGGTATAGGCATGGCATCAATCGCTCGGTACTCTTTACTGACGGTGCAAAGTACGTCGCCGATCAGGGCGGCGCCTACTGGCTACTGGACATCATCGCTATCGCGCAGCAGCATGACAAGTCAGTGTTCGCAGAAGAATTTCAGGCTTGGAAGCTCTTTGTTCGTCCGGACCGGAGCGCAACCGTGATTTGCGACGACGGAAACGACAGGATCGTCTACTCGCAGCTCATTCCGTTCACGGATTTTCCGCTAGACAAGATCACGCTCTACTTCGCGAACAATGTCATCCACTTACCCAGTGAGTCTTAGCGGAGTAAACGCGCGCCGGCTTTTGCCGGCGCGGGCGTCTTAGTGCTCATGGCGGACGTATTCCACGGATATATTGAGGCCAAGTTCCTTAAGATATTTCATATATGCGCGTGGCATTGGAGCATCTAGGAAACGCCGTCCCCATTTTTCCTCAGTTATGAAAACGAGGCTCGACAGCTTTTTTTTGCGCTTCTGATTCCAAATAATAACTTTCACTATGTCTTTATAGAATTCTGCCGGTGCATTCTTCCCCGAAACCTTGAATTCGTATGCACACGCGTTCTCCTGATCGACAATATCGATCTTCTGGTCGAGTTCTGGCGTCACCATCGCTTCAATTTGAAATCTATCCGGGTCAAGGGCATGAACAGCAGAGCGCCAGCTCTTTGCAATGGCCTGAGCGTTTTTCGTGTTCTCAGATACGTCGCTGGAGTTTTTCAAGCGGACCGAAAACGCAAGTTGAGCAGCCTGCACTACAGGATCTTCCATAATCCTCACTGGCTATGAGCATATAACCTTAGACGAACCTTGGCCGTCCCACGGTTAGCTTTGTTGTTGAATGACTAAATCAACGCGCAAGCATCTTTCTCTTCCTTCGTACCAGTCAATTTCCATCTCCATTGCACGACGCGCTTGCCGGGGAAGATCTGGTTGGCCATCTCTTCCGGCCATGCCAGTGCGGATACATGGCTCACGTGAGTTGCGTTTTGCTCCCATGCTTCGAGAGGACAGTCTCGAATTACACCCATATAGCACTGCACAAAGGGCTGCCAAAACCCATCGGTTGATATGCGTCCAACATCGACACCATAAGACGATAGACCTGCCATCATCTCGTCACGGAACGACTTGAGGGAGAGGAAGTCCTGCAATGGTTTCGGTTGGAACTGCTGCAGGGTCACGCCGCTCTTCGCGTGTTCGATTTCGTAGGCGTTGAAATAGCCGAGCATTTGCTGTGCGGCCGGGCCACGTAACTTCGGATGGACCGCCCAATCACTGCAAAGTTTGAAGTCGCTGAAGGTTTCGAGCACACCTTCTTGCTCCAGCAATTTGCGGGCTTCGACCAAGATGTACACCACCTGGCGCTCGTTGCGGATCGGCTCGTCGAACTCGCGATTCAGCTTCTCGACAATATCTTCGCGCACTGCGCCTCCGTTCGATTCCTTGGCCTCATTCTGTGTCTCCGACTATGGTTCGTCGTCTCGTAGCCACTGCACCATGGTGCCTCCGTTCTTCGAAGTGAGAGTAGGCTTTCGTCGAAAACTTGGCCCCTGCATGGCGTTCAGAATCCAGTCCGATTCTGCCCCACTGAAACACCAGCGATGGGCATAGGCTGCGATCTTTCGATTGAAGTTGGCGACGTTTTGATCTGAGATCGTCCGAAATTCAATCGGAGGCAACGTATGGCCATTTCCTTCACGCCCCTCTTTCGCTGCAAGAATGAGGTATTCGATATCGCCGCGCATCATCAGAAAAGTCGTACTGCTCAACGGGCAACATGTCGTGCAATCTGGTCTCAGCAGCGCGTTGTCTCCACCGGGATGATCAAACTGCCGGAATACAGGGCAATCGGAGGTTATGAATGCGGTCGAAGGTCTCGCCAAGAGTATGGTCCAGTTCATCGAGACATAGAACGTCGTCATATCGTTCGCCAGATCGATCATGTGTTCGAGGTCGAAGGTATCTGGATTATTGTTCATGTCTGCCAGGAAATACTCAACGTCCTTGCGGGTAACCTCATAAGGTTCGGAGTGCTTGACCGGGATACCCTCGGCCGTGGCCACGTTCTGGAAAATGAGCGACGATTGCCCGCTCTTCTCAAACTGCCGGGCCTTGTCCTCGAACGAGAGCCGCATATGTTCCCGGTTAAGCTCTCTGGCGTAAGGAACGCGCATCTCCTGAAATGCGATGTAACGGCTCAGGCTGATGCGGTCTTCGACGGAAGGAGGGGTCTTATTCTCCACCAGGCGACGCAATGCTTCGAGACCCGGCCCTTCGACTTTGCTTTCGAGGAACTTCTCAAGGTTAACCCCATGCGGCGAGTTCGGGATCGCGTAGAAATCGCGCTGTGTAGCAATGCCGTCAGGGATCGAGCGATGTGGCTTGGAGCGGCCGCGACCATAGCAGACGAGTTGCGTGCTGCCCGGCGCAAGGAACCCGTCGAGGTAACGGGCTTGCACATAATGATGTTGGCGCGCTGTAGCCACGCTTCTAGTTTAGGCGTATGCCGGTTCGAAACGGAAGCACACTCTCGCGATGGGTTCCTCGCTATGCCATGCTGACGGTGCATCAACTCTGCATAAACTGATGCCTCTGTCGATTCAAAGTGGCTTGACGTCGAGGCCCCAAAGTGGAAGACGGGACTCGACGTACTTACGAAGAGCGTCATATCGTGCGATCAACTTCGAATCGTCAAGTTCTTTGACCCGAAGCTGCTCGACGATGACGAATTCGTAGAGCGGCTGAATCATGCCGTTCTTGAACTTATCCTTGGTACCGGGCAGTTCGCTCATCACAGGCCCTAAATAGTCGAGTATTCGTTTGCCATCAACGTCGACTGCAATCAACAGCAGCATTCAGTCTATGATTGCTGTGATGGTCTTCGACTCAGGTGTCGTTTGCGCAGCGAAGTTCGAGCGGGCCAAGTTGAGATAGTTCCAAAGCTCGTCTCCAATCACGATGCGCGGGTACCCCGCATCTTTGGATTCCAACAGGTAGGCTCTCTCCAAAGCCGTGCCGTAAATCTCTCCCGGCCCGATCTCGGTTGCAAGGCCGACATCAATTCCGCCTCGAAGGGAATGCTTTGTGGCCAGAGAGGTCAGCATGACGACGGCTGAAGCCGTAAGAGCTGAAAACACCGTTGCAATGGAAGCCAATGGACTGCCCTCGCTGTGTAGCGGCACCGACGTGACGAAGGAATCAGAGAAGCCTACGAAGTTTGGAGCAACCGGGTCGGTCGTGTGTGCTTTGAGCGCGGTAAGCGCTGATTCGAATGTCGTGAATTGTTGAGCAAAGATCTTTCGGAGCTCCAACACAAATCCTGCGGTTTGTTGAAGAACTTCTGCTACTTCCGCTTGTTGCACAGGCGTCTTTGGCAAGTGGAGCTGTTTGAACCGTTCTCGTTGTCCGAGCACGTCGAGAAAAGCGACGAGATGATATCCGAGCCTGAGCTTAGATTGTTCCATGGGATAGCGATACCACCACGGTACACCAAGGAATGCTAGACAACGTCCTAACCGCTCGGCGCTGATATGTACGGCAAAAGGACAAGAGACCGCTTCTGAGGGAGGATCTGCGCTCCTCACCTGTCTCCAGCCGCCTTGCGTCTTCCGCCACCCTCCACAGCGGGCCTGTTCCTGCCCGCAACGCCGACCCTGACCTCCCGAAAAGAAAGAGCACGTGCAAAGACTCCTAAGGGGAGCTCCGCCCCTCGCGCCCGCAAGGGGTTTCCCCAGGCTTCCGCGCTTCACTTGTGCAGCCCTCCGCTTCGCTCCGCCCTTTCCACTCCTGCTTCGCTTCGTTCCAAGGGTGGGCGATCCCTCTCCCCTTGCGCTTGCTACCCCCCGCCTTCGCCAGGAGGCGTTCGGCATGTATGTACACGCCGCCGCCCGATTCAAGGGCAAAGG
>Ga0134126_10013842_pt1 | contig 10181 bp, 8 predicted proteins | sample KB31752_FD_96881 | JGI IMG/M metagenome (GOLD analysis project Ga0134126, IMG submission 96881) | Terrestrial soil microbial communities with excess Nitrogen fertilizer from Kellogg Biological Station, Michigan, USA - KB3-175-2 | ecosystem: Environmental > Terrestrial > Soil > Unclassified ...
AAATCCCAGAAAAACACGCCCTGCAGGCGTGTGGCCGCACTGATCAGACGCAGTCCGTTCCAGGAGATGTACAGGCCCGCCGTGACCGTCGCGAGCACGCCCGAGCCACCCAGATGCTCGGGCGGCCAGTAGGCCAGGTACGGCGTGATGATCGACAGCGTGATCTCGATGCGCGGCTCGCGCACCCAGCGTCGCAACCGGAGCATGAGCCAGCCCACCGCGACGCCCCAGAGAAGCTCGCCGAGCAGCACGGCGAGAAAATTCACCACGGCGTGGCGCAGTGAAAACGCCCCGACGCTCACCGCGACCACCGCGAAGCGGTACAGGATCAGTGCGGTGGCATCATCGGCGAGTCCCTCGCCCTCCAGGATCACGAGGATCCGACGCGGCAGGTGCATGCGCCGCGCGATGGCCAGCGGCGCGATCGAGTCGGGTGGCGAGATGATCGCGCCGAGCAGAAAACCCAGCGGCCAGGCGAGCCCCAGCACCCAGTGCGCGGCGGCCGCGGTCGCGAGCGTCGTGAACAGTACGCAGCCGATCGCCAGCAGCGAGATCGGCCGCAGATTGAAACGAAACTCGCGCCAGCTCATCGCCACGGCGGCCGAATACACCAGCGCTGGCAGCACCAGCAGCAGCATGATCTCGGGCGCCAGCTGCACGCTCGGCAGACCCGGCAGCAGCGCGAGCAGTATGCCGACGAGCACCAGCAGGATGGAGGGCGGGATTCTCAGGCGCGCAGCCAACAGCGTCGCCGCGGCCAGCACGACCAGCAACACCACCAGCACCTGGATGCTCTCGACCATGCCGCTCCCCACTAGCGCCTCATTGTGCCCAACTGCGCGGCGCGGCGCGCGCAGCTGCTAGCATGCCGGCCGATGCAATCCTCGTGGACGCGCGCCCGCTCGCTTGCGGCCGCCTGCTGGCCACAGGCGCAACTGGCGCTGCTGTGCCTGCCGGGGTTGGCGCTGCTGCTCGGCCTTGGCCTTGCGACAGGCGAGCCACGCGCAGCGGTAGCCGCCGCCAGTGGCGCGATCTCCTGCGGCTTCGGCTCGTTCTTCAACGACACCACCCGCCACCGCAGCACGCCCATGGCGCTGGCCGGTATCGGCATGGCGCTCTCGGCGGCGGTCGGCTCGCTCGTCGGGCATTCCACGGCTCTGTTGCTGTTCACGGCCGTGCTCTGGTCGCTGCTGTGCGCCTGGCTCATTGCCTTTGGGACCGGCGCCTGGTGGATCGTGCTGCAATGGGCGGTGGGCCTGTTCGTCAGCAGCGCCTACAACACGAACCTCGCGGGCGCCGCGGATCGAGGCGGCCTGATTCTCACCGGCACCGCCGTGCAAATGGCCATCATCGTTGGATTCTGGCGGCTGGGGATACTGGCCCCTGCCGTGCGCATCGAGGGCGTGGGTCCCGCGGGGTATCTGTCGGTGGCGCTGCAGAAGCTGCGCGCCGGGGAGAACCACTGGCCCTATGTATTTGCCGCCGGCGCCGCCGTGGCGCTCGCGGTGCTGATCGAGCGCGCGCTGACGCTGCCCAACGGTTACTGGGCGCCCATGACGGCGCTCATCGTGATGCGGCCGGACCTCGGGCAGACCTGGTCACGCGTGACCCAGCGCATCCTCGGCACCCTGATCGGCGCGGGCCTGGCCACGCTCGCCGCCGCGGCGCTGCGCCATACGCCCGGCTGGGTGGCAGCGCTGATCGTGTTGTTCGCCTGGAGCGCATACGGCTCACGCCGCGCGAACTACGGCGTATTCACGGCCAGCATCACCGGCGCGGTGGTGTTCCTGCTGTCGCTCGCCGGCACGCCCGAGCCGTTGAACGCGCTGCACCGCTTGATGGCGACTGCGCTCGGTGCGCTGCTGGCGATCGGCGTGCGCCAACTCATCCGCGCACTCATGCGAGTGGGCTATCGACCGCGACCACGGCCCGCCCGCTTCCGCCCTCCACCATCCGGCTGATGAAGTACATCATCAGCAGCGTGATCAGCGTCGTGCCCACGAGCACGTAGCCGACCATGTCGAAATGCAGCAGCAGCCCTGCGCGGGTTTGCGTGACGATCATGCCGCCGACCATGGCTGCCACGCCGCCCGATACCTGCTGGATGGAGCTGCTGATCGCCATGTAGGCGCCCCGATCGGTCGGTGTGGGAATGGCCGACACCAGCGCCGAGGAGGAGATCATGCGCGAGGAGATCCCGACCCACATCAGGCAGTTCACCACCACGACCCATATCAGCGGCGTGACGCCCAGGTGCGTATAGATGACCACCATGATGATGGTGGCGATGGCGCCCAGCATGAACACCGGAAAATTGCCGATCGCATCGCAGAGGCGGCCGAGCAGCGGACCGCTGACGATCGAGAAGACCCCGGTGAGCATGTACACCAGCGGCAGCTCGGCGAGGGTGATGCCGAGATTGTTGACGCTGAAGGCGCTCGCATAGGGCTGCAGAATGAAGCCGCCGGTGGACAGCAGGATGGTGGTCGCGAAGCCCACCAGGTAGCGCGGCTGCGAGAAGGTATGCAGCAGGTGATGCAGGGGACTTCTGTCCGGACGCAGCGCGAGGTGCGCATTGATCGGGCGGATCGCCACCACAATCCAGGTGCCCGCGACGGCGCAGATCGCCGCGATCAGCAGAAAGGCCGCATTCCAGCCCCAATGGTTGGCGAGGTACAGCCCCATGGGGATGCCCGCCACGCTGCTGGCCGAGAACGCCGTCTGCACGATGCCCATGACGCGGCCGCGCTGATGAAAGGCGAACAAATCGGTGATGATGGCGAACACCACCGAGCCGATCACCCCGGCGAAGACGCCGGTCACGGTGCGTGCCAGCAGCAGCGAGGTATAAGTGTGCGCCAGGCCGCACAGCAACGTGCCGATCAGAAAGCCGACGTAGAAGAACAGCAGCAGCCGCTTACGGTCGAACCTATCGGCAAAGCCTGCGGTCAGAAAGCCCGACACTCCCGCCGCATAGGCGTAGCTCGACACCAGCACACCGAACTGCGCGGTGTTGATGTGCAGCTGTGGCATCAGGAACGCACCCAGCGGCGAGAGCGTCATGAAGTCCAGAATGACGCTGAACTGCAGAAACGCCAGCAGCGCCACCACGCGCTTTTGATAGGACGAGAACGCCGTGCCCGGCGGCAACGCGGTCGCCATCTACACCCCCAGGAGTGGCCTGGTCGATCGAAGTGATGCGGCCGATCATAGCGCCCGGCCGGAAGACTCTCCATGCAGCGTCACGAGCACCTCGCGTCGCATGCCTGCCGTGCGATGCTCCCACAGATAGATGCCCTGCCAGGTCCCCAGCTCGAGTCTTGCCGCGGCAATCGGCACCGTCAGCTCGTGACCGACCAGGAGCGTGCGCACGTGGGCGCTCATGTCATCGGGCCCTTCCGCATCGTGCTCGAACAGCGCATCCCCATCGGGTACGAGGCGCTGCGCGAAGCGCTCCAGATCGGCGCGCACGTCCGGATCGACATTCTCGGTGATGCACAGGCTGGCACTGGTGTGCCGCAGGAACAGGTGGCACAGGCCGATGGACAGTGCGCTCGCGGCGACCTCACGCGCGATGAGGTCCGTGAGCGCATGAAAGCCGCGCCCTCGCGTCGCCACGGGCACTCGCACTTGCCGCCACATATCAGTGCATCGCAGGATTGAGCATTCTGTCCAGGAGAGCAGGCAATGGTATCGCACTCCCAAGCGCCCCCCCGGCGGGCTGCGTCCTCGACCCTCACCGCTGCGCCCGCGCTGCCGTCCCCATCATCCCCGGGGCGGCTCGCGCCCGGCGCGCCTGCAGGCTCCGCGCTGCTGTGCGCCGCCGCGGCGCTTGGCCTGGCACTGGGCGGCTGCGCAAGCTCCGCGCCCCGCTCCAATCCCGCTTCCGCACGCGCGATCGCTGCGGCCGGCGCCCCGTCCGCAGCCTCGGGCACGGCAGAGGCACAGGCTCGCGCGGCGCTTCAGCAGGCCACGACACAAGTGATCGCCTCCGAGCGCGCCTTCGCCACGACCATGGCGCAGCGGAACTTCAAGGCCTTTCTGACCTTCCTGTCCCCCGATGCCATCTTCTTCAGCGGCAGCACCGTGGAGCGCGGGCCGGCGCAGATTGCCGAGCAGTGGGCGCCCTACTTTCGGGGCCGACAAGCGCCCTTCGCCTGGCAGCCCGACGACGTGCAGGTGCTCGACGACGGCAAGCTCGCGTTGAGCACCGGACCGCTGCTGCAGGGCGGCCATGTCGTGGGCCGCTTCAATTCCGTCTGGCGCCTGGAGGCGCCCGGCGTTTGGCGAGTCATCCTCGACAAGGGCGAGGATGTCTGCAGCTCGCCGCCCCCCACGACCAACAGCAACGGGGAGCAGTTCTTCCAGAGGCCCCCGACAGGCCCCGCGCCCCCGTGACGCCGGCGCTACACGGTCGGGCCGTCCGCCTCAGGCGAGCCTGAAACGCCGGCGCACTACGCCGAGCAGCTCGTGCAGCTCCTCCACGCGCAGTAGCAGGCCGCTGATCAGGAACACCAACGCGCCCGCCACCACCGTGGCCAGCAGTGCGGCGGCCTTGGGCAGGAAACGCTGCACGGGCCAGTGCGCCAGCAGGGTATGGTTCGAGCCCCAGCACACCGCGGCCAGCGCCAGGCAGGCCAGCGAGACCTTCAGCAGCATCATCGCCATGCGGCGGGTCTCCAGGCGCGAGAGCTGCCGGCGCATCAGCCAGTAGAGCACCAGGAAGTTGCAGCTCGCGACGCAGCCGGTCGAAAACGCCAGGCCGCGCACGCCCCAACCCAGGTGAAAGGTGAACAGCCAGTTGAACAGCAGATTCAGCAGCACCGCCACGAAGCTCACCACCATCGGGGTCTTGCGCCGATCGAGCGCATAGAAGGCATTGACCAGCACCTTCAGCGCTGCGTAGCCCGCCAGCCCCACGGCGTAGTAGCGCAATGCCCCGGCCGCCTGCAGGGCCTGATAGGTATCGAGCCGGCCGTGCTGATAGAGCACGGACATGATGGGTCCGGCCAGCATCATCAGCCCCACCGTGGAAGGCAGCGACAGCAGGAACGCCAGGCGCATGCCGCGCGAGAGCTCGCTGCGAAACCCCTGCAGCTCGCCGCGCGCCACCAGGCGCGACAGCAGCGGCAACGTTACGGTGCCGAGCGCGACGCCGAACAGCCCGAGCGGCAGCTGCATGAGACGAAAGGCGATCGCCAGCCAGAAGATCGGCCCATTGCCCAGGTCCGAGGCGAAGATCGAGTTGATGAGCACATTGACCTGCGTGGTGCTCGCGGCGATCACCGAGGGTCCCATCAGTCCCAGGATGGCGCGGATGCCCGGATCGCGCCAATGAAAGTCGGGACGATAGCGATAGCCCAGCCGCCGTAGCGAGGGCAGCTGCACGCACAGCTGCAGCGCCCCGCCGATCAGCGTGCCGATTGCAAAGCCAACCAGTCCCAGCCGGCCGAAGTGCGGGTCGAGCCAGTAGCCGAGCAGGACGCCGCCGACGATCGAGCCGATGTTGAAGAAGCTCGAGGCGAGCGCGGGCATCCCGAAGATGTTGCGTGCATTGAGCATCCCCATGACCAGCGCCGCAAGCGACACCATGAGAATGAATGGGAACATGATGCGCGTGAGCAGCACCGCGAGCGCGGCCTTGTCCGGAATTTGCTCGAAGCCCGGCGAGATCACGGCCACCAGCTGTGGAGAGAAGATGACGCCGGCCACGCAGATGACCGACAGCACCACGGCGGTCAGCGTCGCAACCTTGTTGGCGAGTCGCCACGCCGCCTCAGGTCCACCGCTCGTCACGGTCTTGCTGAAGGTCGTCACGAAGGCCATGGAGAGCGCGCCTTCGGCAAACAGATCGCGCAGCAGATTTGGGATGCGAAACGCCGTCGTGAACGCGTCCATGAGCTCGCCGCCGCCGAACAGGGCTGCGTAGACCTGATCGCGCACCAGGCCCAGGATGCGACTGCAGAGCACCGCGAGGCTGACCACGCCGGCCGCGCGCGTGTTCAGCCGCTCGGCACGCGGCTCGCCGCGCGGCTCAGCTCGCGTCCCCGCCCGCTCTGCGGCGTGCTCTCCGGCTCCCTCTCTGCCCAGCTCCATCGGCGTCAGTCTATGCCCAGGCGGCCAGCCGCGCGCGAATCAACGCACTGATCAACAGCAGCGAGATGCCCGCCCCGCGCATACCGACGATGGCGGTGTCCTCCACTGCCGAACGCGACAGCAGCGGTTCGTGCGTGTGCAGCGCAATCAACCCGGCGAATGCCGCCATGAGGGCCAGCGGCAGCGCCACGTACAGCACGATCCAAACCATCCGCTCGGCAAACTGCATGCGCCGCACCGGGCGCGTCGTGAGGGCCGGCGCGTGGTACAGCCACAGCGCCAGGGCCGCCAGCACCACGGCGAGGCCCACCACGCTGCTGCCGTACTGCATCCAGACGTACAGGCGCAGCTGGTGGCCGGCCATGTTGGGCCCATAGTCCAGCAGCTGCGGAAACAGGCGCACGCCGCGCGCATTCTCGTGCGTGAAGCCATCCCAGACCAGATGCGTGAGCGCACCGAACAGCAGCGCCGCGCTCAGCCACAGCCAGCTGGTCAGGCGCGCCAGCGAGGGCGCCGGGGGCGAGCGCGCGAGGCGCGCATAGGCCGCATCGGGCAGCACCTCGATCACCGCGGGCTTGATCAGCGCCAGTGTCAGCAGGTAGGTGATCAGTCCCATCGGCAGACAGAAATTCAGCAGTGCCGACAGGCTGTGGGTCTGCCAACGTTCCAACCCGCCGGGCAGCAGCATGCCGAAGTCCGGCACCATGCTGCCGATGACGGCTGCGGTGAACACCCGCCGGCGCGTCAGCGGCCGGTAGAGGGGCAGAACCGCGGCGACGTGCGAGACGGTAAAGGGCATCCGGCGCGAGGCGCTCGGCTCAGCCGCGCCACTCGCGCGCCATGTCGGCAGGCTCGGGCCGCCGCGGGCCATCACGCAGCGCGCCCTGCACGGTGCCCACGTAGAGGAAGCCCAGGCTGCGGTCTCCGGCGCCGAAGCCCAGCTGCGCGGCGATCTCGGGGTCGTAGCCATTGCCGCCGGTGAGCCAGATCGCCCCGAAGCCCTGCGCATGAAACGCGTTGAGCAGGTTCATGACTGCCGCGCCCGTGGCGAGCAGTTGCTCGAGCTCGGGGATCTTGTGCTCACGCTGCACGTGCGCGGCGAGTGCGATCACCAGCGGCGCCGTGAGCGGCATGTTGCGTGCCTTGTCGAGCTTGTGCGGCGGGGTGTGCGGATCGCGCTCGAGCATGCGCCGCACGAACAGCTCCGAGAGCCGCGCGCGTGCGAGCGCCTCGCGGATGAGCACGAAGCGCCAGGGTCGCAGCGCACCGTGATCGGGGGCGCGCGCGGCCGCCTCGAGCGCCGCATCGACCTGCGCGGGGCTCGGCCCCGGCTCGCCCAGCAGCAGCGCCGGCACCGAGCGGCGCGTCAGCAGCGTCTCGAGCAGCATCGGATGCACTTCATCAACCATCGAGTAGTTTCAATACCTCGTGCGTCTTGTCCTGCATCAGCGTAACGCTGCCATGCGACTCCACGTTCAGCCGCAGCAGCGGCTCGGTGTTCGAGCCGCGCAGATTGAATCGCCAGGCATCGAACTCCATCGACAGCCCATCGGTGAAATCGATGGCGCGCGCGCGCGCCTGGTAGTGCTGCTGCACGCGCGCCAGCAGCGCACGCGGCTGATCGGCGATGTGGCGGTTGATCTCCCCGCTGGCCGGGAACAGCCGCTGGCGCTCCTCGACGAGCTCGGAGAGGCTCTTGCCCGACTCGCTGAGGATCGCGAGCACCAGCAGCCACGGAATCATACCGCTGTCGCAGTAGGCGAAATCGCGGAAATAATGGTGCGCGCTCATCTCCCCGCCATAGACCGCATCCACTTCGCGCATCTTCTGCTTGATGAAGGCATGACCGGACTTGCACATCACCGGCAGGCCGCCGTGCTGCTGCACGATCTCGACGGTGTTCCAGGTCAGGCGCGGGTCGTGCACGATGCGCGCGCCGCGATGGCGGCGCAGGAACGCGGCGGCCAGCAGGCCCACCAGATAGTAGCCCTCGATGAAGCGGCCCTGTTCATCGAAGAAGAAGCAGCGATCGTAGTCACCGTCCCAGGCGAGCCCCACCTGCGCACGCGCGGCGAGCAGCGCCTCGCTGGTAGCGTGACGGTTTTCCTCCAGCATGGGATTGGGCACGCCGTGGGGAAAGGAGCCGTCGGGCTCGTGATGCAGCTTCACGAACTCGAAGGGCAACTGCGACTCGAGCGCATCGATGATGAGGCCCGCACCGCCGTTGCCGGCGTTGACCAGCACCTTCAGCGGCGAGAGCGGCGCGTCCGCAACGTAGCCGAGCAGGTGCTCGCGATAGCGCGCGGCGATGTCCAGCGCGCGCACGCTGCCGCTGTGCGCGGCGCGCGGCGGCAGTCGCTGCTGCTCGATCAGCTCGCGCATCTGCATCAGGCCCGTATCGGCGCTGATCGGACGGCTCTCGGAGCGCACGAATTTCAGGCCGTTGTAATCGGGCGGATTGTGGCTCGCCGTCACCATGACCCCGCCGTCCAGGTGCTCGGCGAAGGTCGCGAAATACACCATCTCGGTGCCGCACAGGCCGATATCGGCCACGTCCACGCCCGCGTCGGTCAGGCCGCGATGAAACGCGCTCGCCAGCGCGGCGCTCGAGTCGCGGATGTCGCGGCCCACCGCCACGCGCGCGGGCTGCACATAGGCCGCATAGGCGCGCGCGATCTGATAGACGATCGATTCGTTCAGCTCATCGGGCAGGCGGCCGCGTACGTCGTAGGCCTTGAAGCAGCTCAGGGCGGGCATTGGCGCAGCAGTCATCCGGCCACTGTACTAGTTTTTGCTGCTGCCCTGGCGCCCATAGCGATCCTCCAGGCGCACGATGTCATCCTCGCCCAGATAGCTGCCGGACTGCACCTCGATGATGTGCAGGGCAATGCGACCGGGGTTCTCGATGCGGTGGTGAACTCCGATCGGAATGAAGGTGGATTGGTTCTCCTCGAGCAGAAAGCTCTCCTCTCCGCGCGTGATGCGCGCGGTGCCGGAGACCACGACCCAATGCTCGGCGCGATGATGATGCAGCTGCAGCGAGAGCACGCCACCGGGTCGCACCACCAGGCGCTTGACCTGGAAGCGCTCGCCATTGTCGATGCTGTCGTAGCTGCCCCAGGGCCGAAACACCTCGCGATGCAGGGAGTGCTCGTAACGTCCCTCGGCCTTCAGGCGGCCCACCAGCGCCTTGACGTCCTGCACGCGGCTCTTGGGCACCACGAGCACCGCATCCTTGGTCTCCACCACGACGTGATCGATGAGCCCGACGGCCGCCACCAGGCGGCTCTCCGAGTAGATGTAGCTGCCGCGCGTGTCCTCGGCGAGCACATCGCCGCAGAGCGTGTTGCCCTGCGCATCGCGCTCGCAGGCCGCGTGCAGCGAGGCCCAGGAGCCCACGTCGCTCCAGCCCGCATCCATCGGCACGACCACCGCATCGGCGGTCTTTTCCATCACGGCATAGTCGATCGACTCGCTGCGACAGGCCTCGAAGGCGCGTGTGTCGATGCGCGTAAAGTCCAGGTCGCGCGTGGCGGCCGCAAAGCTCGTGCGGCACACGGAAGCGATATCCGGCGCGTATTTCTCCAGCTCCTCGAGATAGCGGCGCGCACGGAACAGGAACATGCCGCTGTTCCAGTAGTACTCGCCGGCGGCGAGAAATTGACGCGCGCGGCTCTCGTCGGGCTTTTCCACGAACTCGGCGATGCGATAGGCGCCGCCCACGAGCTTGCCGCGGCGGATGTAGCCATAGCCGATCTCGGGCGCCGTGGGTACCACGCCGAAAGTCGCCAGCCCGTTCTCGCGCGCCGCGGCCACGGCGGTCTCGATCGCGCGGTGAAAGGCCTCGACGTCGCCGATCACGTGATCGGCCGGCAGCACCAGCAGCAGCGAATCGCCTTCGTCGGCAGCGAGCGCAGCGTGCGCCGCCAGCGCGATGGCCGGTGCGGTGTTGCGCCCGTACGGCTCCAGCACGATGGCGCGCGGCTCACGCTCGATCGTGCGCAGCTGCTCGGCCACGAGGAAGCGGTGCGCTTCGTTGCACACCACGATCGGTGCACCGGCGGCGAGGCCCGTGAGCCGCAGGA
>Ga0134126_10013843_pt1 | contig 10181 bp, 6 predicted proteins | sample KB31752_FD_96881 | JGI IMG/M metagenome (GOLD analysis project Ga0134126, IMG submission 96881) | Terrestrial soil microbial communities with excess Nitrogen fertilizer from Kellogg Biological Station, Michigan, USA - KB3-175-2 | ecosystem: Environmental > Terrestrial > Soil > Unclassified ...
ATCGCCGGCCGCAACTCCAGCCAGCGTTTCGTCTTCGTCGTCAAAGCACACAATTTTAACTTTTCCGGCTTTTCCGCCACTGCGGACCGCATTCAGGATCGCGGGGCCGTTGTAATTCCAGAGTCCCACGAGGCAAGCCACGTCGGGATATTTCACGAGCGTGTCTTCCGCATTGCGTTGCGCGCGGCTTTGATCGGTTTCATCCGTGCGGACATCGATGATCTCCACCTTGGAGCCCTGCAGCTCTTTCTTGATGCCGCCCAATCGGTCTTGCGCGTTCTGCGCGTCCATGCTGCCGACGAACACCATGATTTTGCCGCCGTCGGGCAGCGCTTCCTTGATGAGCTTGCCCGCCTGCACGCCGGCCGCGACGTTGTCCGTGCCGATGTAACAAACGCGATTGCTGTTCGGCGCATCGCTATCCTGCGTGATCAACAAGGCCTGGCTGGCGACTTTGTTGAGCAGCTCGGTTTGGTTCGCCGGGTCTTTGGGACTGACTGCGACGCCGTCAACGCCTTTGGCGAGGAGGTCTTCCAGCAACTGCTGCTGTTCGGCAGCGCTGCCGGTCGATGGAATGCGAAAATCCACTTCCACATCACCCAATTCCTTTTGCGCCTCCATGCAACCCTGGCGCGCGATGGTCCAGAACGTCGCGGCGTTGTTGCAAACGAACGCGAGCTTCAACTTCTTGCCCGCCGGAGCCGGAGCGGCCGCGGTGGCGGCGCCGTTCGTGGTGCTGGAAGAACTCGCGGAACTGTTTTCCTTGTTACCGCAACCTTGCAGCATCGCAGCCGCGCAGACTGCGGCGAACGTCAATGAGATGTATCGTTTCATATGTGTCCTTGGTGTGAGGGTTACAGGGTTGAGAATTTATAGACAATCGTGTTGTGATAAGTCTGCCCGGGCTTTAGTTCCGTCGTGGGGAACTGCGGCTTGTTCGGGGAATCCGGATAGTGCTGCGGTTCCATGCAGAAGGCGTAGCGGCGTTGATAGACCTTGCCGTCCTTGCCGGTGATGGTGCCGTCGAGGAAATTACCGGCGTAAAATTGCAGGCCAGGCTGGTCGGTCCACACTTCCATCACGCGGCCGGTGGTTGGCTCGGTCACGCGGGCCGCCAATCCGAATTTGCCCAGCGGTTTGTTGAGGACCCAGTTGTGGTCGTAACCGGGACCATATTGGAGAACCGTATCGGGATCGTTGATGCGCGCGCCGATGGCCGTCGGTTTGCGGAAATCAAAAGGGGTGCCGGTCACGTCAGCGAAGGCGCCGGTCGGAATGAGATCCTTGTCCGTGGGCGTGGTTTTGTCGGCGTTGATATAGACCTGATGATCAAGAATGTCCCCGTTGCCCTGGCCTTTCAGGTTGAAGTAGGAATGATGCGTGAGGTTCACAACCGTGTCCTTGTCCGTCGTCGCTTTGTATTCGAGCTTCAACGCGTTGTCTTCCGTGAGGGTGTATCTCGCGGTCACCTGCAGGTTGCCGGGAAAACCTTCTTCGCCGTCTTTGCTGAGGTAGCTCAACTCGACATACGGTCCTTGCGGCCCAACATCCGCTTTGACTGCTTTCCAAACAACCTTGTCGAACCCTTTGATGCCGCCGTGGAGGGTGTTGCCATTGTTGTTCGGCGCCAGCGTGTAGGTGTTGCCGTCCAGGGTGAACTTCGCGCCGCCGATGCGATTGCCGTAACGGCCAATCAACGCGCCGAAATACGGGCAGGACTTGAGGTAGGCGTCGCTGGTGTAACCATCGAGGCTGTCGAAGCCGAGCACAATGTCGGCGATGTTGCCGTTGCGATCCGGCATCTTCAATTTCTCCACGATGCCGCCGTAAGTCATGATGTCGGCTTCCGCGCCTTTTGAATTGCGCAAGGTGTACAGTTCCACCGCCTGACCGTCGGCGGTGCCGAAGGGCGTTTTGCTAACCTGGCCGTTGGCGGAGCCGTGGGGCATCGCGCAACCGGCCAGACAGAGAGCGCACGCGGCGCTCGTGAACAGCAGGATTGATGTCATCATAGTTCGGTGTTCTCCATTTAATGAGGGTGTTTGGTTGTCTGCCCGTAAGTGGCGTTGGGTCCATGTTTCCGAAGAAAATGTTTTTGCAGCAGCACCGATTGCATCGGTTTGGCCTGCGGATGGATGCGCAACGTTTCACTCGCGAGCCGCGCCACAAATTCCAGCACGCCGGCATTATGCACCGCGTCCGCCACGCTTTCGCCCCATGTAAAAGGCCCGTGACTCGCGACCAGCACGGCCGGATGATGCATTGGGTCCACTTTTTTGAACGTCTCCACAATCACGCGCCCGGTGTTGGCTTCGTAATCGTTTTTAATTTCCGCCGGTTTCAATTGGCGCGTGCACGGCACATCGCCAAACCAATAATCCGCCTGCGTCGTGCCGTAGGAAAGAATGGGTTTGCACGCCTGCGCCCACGCCGTCGCGTAAAGGCTGTGCGTGTGGACGACGCCGCCGATTTTCGGGAACGCGCGATAAAGCACCAGATGCGTGGCCGTGTCGGAACTCGGCTTGAATTTGCCTTCGACCACCTTGCCGGTTTCCAGCGAAACCACCGTCATGTGCGCCGGTTTCATTCCGGCGTAAGGCACGCCGCTGGGCTTGATGACCATCAAGCCGCGCTCGCGGTCGAGGCCGCTCACGTTGCCCCACGTCTCAATCACCAGCCCACGCGCCACCAGGTCGAGATTGGCCTTGCAAACGTCGCGTTTGAGAGAGTCCAACATCGTTACGCCCTCGCCTTCTGCCGAATCGCAATTAATTTCTTCATGACACCATGGAGATTTCCCTTCCAGGTGTCCGTGCCGAATGCGTCATGCAATTCCTTATAAAGAGCGTAAAGCTCTTTGTAAACAGCGTGCGCTTTCGGGTCGGGTTTGAAAACACGGGGCTTCAGGCCCGTCATCGCTTTTTGCGCCGCGCCGAAATTCTTGTGCGCGCCCGCCACCACTGCCGCGGCGACGGCCGAGCCGAGCGCGCAGGTTTGCGCCGAGCGGCTCACCTTCATCGGGCGGCCGGTCACGTCCGCATAGATTTGCATCACGACCGGATTTTTTTCCGCGATGCCGCCGCAGTTGATGACCTGGTTGATTTTGACGCCGTATTCTTCGAAACGATTGATGATGGTCAGCGCGCCAAACGCGGTCGCTTCAATCAACGTGCGATACACTTCCGCGGGAGTTGTGTAGAGCGTCTGGCCGACCAACAAACCCGTGAGGCGCTGGTCCACCAGCACGGTGCGATTGCCGTTGTTCCAATCCAGCGCCAGCAGGCCGGATTCGCCCGGCTTCAATTTCGCGGCTTCGGTCGTGAGCGCCTCGTGACTGCCGGCCTTGCCGCACGGCTGGATGTAATTTACGAACCAATTGAAAATGTCGCCGACGGCGGACTGGCCCGCCTCCAAACCGAAATATCCCGGCAACACGCTGCCATCGACGATGCCGCAAAGGCCGGGGACGTCCGCGAGTTTTTTCGTGTTGGATGAAATCGCGATGTCGCACGTGCTCGTGCCGATGATTTTCACGAGCGCGCCCGAAGCCACGCCGCTGCCGATCGCGCCGAGGTGCGCATCGAACGCGCCCACGGCCACCGGAGTTCCGGCGCGCAGGCCGGTCCGCTTCGCCCAATCGGCGGTCAAGCCGCCGACGGCTTTGTCCACGGTTTCAACCCGAGTCGTCAAACGCTGGCGCAACGCGCCGAGTTTCGGGTTCAGCTTTGAAAGAAATTCCTTGTCCGGGTGGCCGTTCCATTTCGCGTTCCACATCGCCTTGTGCCCGGCTGCGCAAACGCCGGCCACAAATTTCTCCGGATGCTCGGTTCCGGTCAGCGCGGCGGGAACATAATCCGCCAGTTCCACCCAGGAATACGCCGCGTTAAAAACTTCCGGCGCCGTCCGCAGGCAATGCAGAATTTTGCTCCAGAACCATTCGCTGGAATACGTCCCGCCGCATTTCGCCAAAAATTGCGGTCGCAACTTTTTTGCCAGCGCCGTAATTTCCGCCGCTTCAGCCACGCCGGTATGATCCTTCCACAACCACGCCATCGCCGCCGGGTTGTTGGCAAATTTTTTGTTGAACGCCAAAGGCTGTCCCTTCGCATCCACCGGCAATGGCGTGCTGCCCGTCGTGTCCACGCCGATGCCAATCACCTGCTCCGGCTTGAAACCGCGCACGCTTTTCTTCGCCGCCGCCAGTGCCTGCCGGATGGCGATCTCCGCGCCCTTGATGTAATCGGCGGGATGCTGCCGCGCGAGATTCGGGTCGCGCGACAAAATCACCCCTTCATTGCCGTGCGCGTAGCCCCAAACCGCCGAGGCCACTTCCGCGCCGTTCGCGACGTTCACGATCAGCGCACGCACAGAATTCGTGCCGTAATCCAGTCCGATGGTATATTGGGCGCTCATTTTCCGGCCGATTATTCGTGTTGATAGACATCCCAGCCGAGATACTTGCTCAAGGCTTCCTTCACGCCCAAACCGACGCGGGTCGGGTTGATGGCGACGTGATGTTCAAAACCGTTTTCGCAAATGTAGCGCAGGAGTTTTTGGAAATTTTGAATCCGCACCACGCCATAGCCGCCGAAGGTCTTCAGCGGATCGTTCGTCAATTCGCCTTCGCCGACGTACGCCGTGATTTTGCCGTTGTATTCGTCCGTGCTGCAGCGCAGGTAAGTAAACCCGCCGCCCTTCACGCGGCCGACGACCGTGCCGTAGGTGTTTTCCTTGCCGACGGTGCCCGCGATGATTTCCTGGTAATCCATCTTCGGCGCGTCCTCGCCGGATTCCACAAAAATGTCCTTCGGCAGATTGCTGCAATGGAACACCACGCCCTTGTCCGGGTCTTCGCCGTAGTTGTTGTTCCAATCCACCAGCGCGCTCGGCTTGCCGCTGGCCTGTGCCATCGCATACATCGCCACGGTGCCCATGATGTCCACTTCGCACGCGCTGCTCATCAGCATGTTGCTCATCATACTCATCAGCGTGCAAGGCACCACGCCGAAAAATTCCTCCATCGCGGTCCAGCATTGGATGGCCGTCGCGCCGAGCCGCGTGTCGTGCATCCACTTGTCCACCGCCACGCCGAACTTCGCCATCTTCAACAACGCCAGCGGCGGAATCGATTTCGCCACGACGTATTTCTGGATGTCCTGCAGCTTCTGCTCCACCGCTTTGTCGCTGTCCTTCATTTTGTTCACCCAGCCGAATAACTCGAACAAATCCAGTGTCTCGATGCTGATGCCGGACTTCTCCAGCAATTTTTCGCTGTAACGCACCGTGTTGAACGCCGTCGGCCGCGCGCCCAACGCGCCGATGCGCAAATTCTTCAACGAGCGAATCACGCGGCACGTCACCACGAAATCCTGCAAATCCTGCAAAAACGCCTTGCCATCCGGCGCGTCCGTGTGGAGTCGCGTCAACGTGAACGGCAGGTTGTATTGCCGCAGGTTGTTGCAGACCGACATCTTGCCGCAGAACGAATCGCGCCGATGCGCAATCGTCATCGTCTTCGGGTCGTCGTTGAACGCATGCACCAGCACGGGCACACGCAAACCCGACCAGCGGATGGCATTTGCCACGCCGCGTTCATCGCCGAAGTTCGGCAGCGTCACGAGAATGCCGTCGATTTTCCCCGCGTTTTGCTTGAACAACTCCGCGCATTTCTCCGCGTCGCTGTGGCTCTCCACGGCGCCGAATTTCGTCGCATCCGTCGGCAGCGCGACCACGTCGATGCCGGATTTTTCCAGCGTCTTCAGGATTTCCTTCCGGCCAGCATCGCAAAGATGCGCCGGGAAAAACCCGCGATTGCCGACGATGAGCCCAAGAGTAATTTTTTTAGCGTTCATTTTATTTTCTGAGTGATTTGCAGCTTCAATAAATTCGCATTCAGGAATCGCCCATCGGCACAACCAGCCGATCGATTCCGGCAGCGACGAGCCCGGCATTCCTGCGGCGCGGCGCTTTCTCAATTTTGACCTGCCCGAATCGCGCCCAAAGAATGCCACGCGCGATTGCGTTTGAAAGCGCTGAAAAAACTTCGTCCGGCAATTCCACCAGCGCGCCAGTAATGACGACACGCCGCACGCCCAAAACGTTCAATGCACCGGCGATCACCGCCGCCGCGGTGTCCAGCGTCTTCGCGAGCCACGGCGCAATGCCCTGCTCAGTGATGGAATTTGAAAGCGCCTCCCACGTGTGCGGCGCTTTCGGCGACGCCGCCGCAAAGCTGGTCAGTAATCCGTGATATGACGTCAGCGTTTCCAAACAGCCAATCGCGCCGCAACCGCAGCGCCGATCATTGCCCACGATGGGCGTGTGGCCCAATTCACCGCCGGCCGGCGGCGGGTATCCGTAAAGTTTTCCGCTCGTCATCACCGCGCCACCCACGCCATCGCCAAAATCCACCAGCAGGAAATCTTCCCCCGCCGGGTCCACGGAATGATGCCCCAGCGCCAGCGCGCGTTGCTCCTGAATCAGCATCACTGGCGAGCGCCACACTTCGCGGACCAACGCCGCCAGGTTCGCGCCTTCCGTCCAGTGCAGGTTTGGCGAGTAAAGCACCTGGCCCTTTCGCTCGTCTACAATTCCGGGGACACTGACGAGCACGCCCCAAAACGACTTCTGCGGAATTTCCTTTGCCGCTTTTCGAAGCTGTTGCACCCATTCTTTAGCGGTGCCCGGGGTTTTGAAATCAGCCGCAAACTCGTTCTCGTCCTTAACGCTAAGCGACAGTCGCGCCAGGTGGGTGCGCGCGACTCCCAATTGGATTCCCAGAAATCGAGGCTTGGATTCCGTCAACCGCAACATGCGCGCGGGCCGGCCCAGTTTTGGACCGGGATGCGAATGTTTGCGCGGATGATTACTCTCGACCTCCACTTCCTCGAACACGCCGAGTTCGAGCAACTCGTCCGCGATCTTTCCCGCCGTCGGCTGGCTCAGGCCGAGGGATTTCGCCAAATCCGCCCGGGAAGCAGTACGCATGGTCTGCAGACAATTCAAAAGCGCCCGCTTGTTCAACCTTCCCATCCGGGAGGGGACGACGATCATAAAAAAAAGCGATTTACTTAATTAACTTTAGAAAATAATGCTCCCGCCCCGAATGGACCGTCAAGTACTTTAAGATTAACAAGAGTCCCCTAAAGAGAGGAGTTCCAAATTAATCTGTCGCGAATCGACAAAGGAAATTAGCCAGCCACCAGGCCGCTGGTTTATTGCCATTTCAAGCCTGTCCTGAAAGGACATAGGAAAGAAAAAATGCTTCCGGCGTCCCTTCAGGACGCAACTCTTTCTCCGGTTTCAATTCCAGCCACTTTGTGGCTGGCTAACATCCAAAGTCGCTCCGCGACAAGGATGTTTTCTATCTCTTCGACAAAACCTTCTTCTCGTAATCCTTCACTTCCGCGAGCCACGCTTCGCCTACCGGCACTCCCTGCCGGCGACAATATTCATCCCACACGGCGCCGTAGGGCAGCGATTTGATTTCCTCCTGCAACGCCAAACGCGTCGTGTAATCACCCTCGGCCTCGGCAGACTGAAGCTTTTTCGTCGGCTCCAGCAGCGCAAACAACAGCGCGCGCAGCATGTTCCGAGTGCCAATCGTCCACGCCGCCACGCGATTGATGCTCGCATCGAAATAATCCAGGCCGATGTGCACGCGCTTTTCGAAACCGTAAGCGACGATCTCCCGCGCAATGGCGAGCAAATCGTCATTCTGCACCACCACGTGATCGCTGTCCCAACGCACGCCGCGGCTCACGTGCAACAAAATCTCAGGCAGGTATTGCATCACGCTGGAAATTTTGTCCGCGATGCCCTCCGTCGGATGATAATGTCCAGCATCGAGCGTCAGCAGTTTTTTCCGGCTGAGCGCGTAACCAATATAGAATTCATGCGAACCCACCACATAACTTTCGCTGCCGATGCCGAACAACTTCGGCTCCACGGAATCGAGATTTAGTTTGGGTGAAAGCGGCTTCTTGAAAACGGCATCAAGCGACGACGCCAACCGCGCACGCGGGCTCACGCGATCCGCCGGCGTATCCTTCAATCCGTCCGGAACCCACACGTTGGTGATGCAGGTGTTTTTCAGCTTCGCGCCGATCGCCGCGCCGATTTCACGCGAGCGAATGCAATGTTCGATCCAGAATTGCCGGATGCCCTTGTCCGGCGATGCCAGCGTGAACCCGTCCGCCGACTTGGGATGCGAGAAGCACGTGGGATTGAAATCCAGCCCGAGCCCGTTGGCTTTGGCCCAGGCCATCCAGCCCTCGAAATGCTTCGGCTCGATTTCATCGCGATCGACTTTCTTCCCGCCGAACTCCCCGTAGATGGCGTGCAAGCTCAGCCGATGCTTGCCCGGCACGAGCGAATACACTTTTTCGAGGTCCGCCCGTAATTCGCCCGGCGTCCGAGCTTTGCCCGGATAATTACCCGTCACGGCCAAACCGCCGCCGATCGCTCCGCCGCCGGTACTTTCAAAGCCGCCGACGTCATCGCCCTGCCAGCAATGCAAGGAGATCGGAATTTTTTCCAACCGCCGCATGGCGGCATTCGTATCCACATTCAGTTCGGCGTAACGTTCCTGGGCAAATTTATAAGCGCTCATAAAAATTCAAAAATATCGGGATCAACCGCACCGAATCGATTACCACAGGGTGAGAGGCAATTCTAGGTTTTTTCGACGGCGCCCTGAAAGAGCCCAATCACTGCTTGGATGCCCGAACCAAGCCAAGCACTTTTTCCATTGGACGAATTTTGTTCAATTTGTCTGGTCCCAGCGGTGCAAAAGTAAATTTGAGTGAACCCGGCCTCGGGTTGCCGCGAGCAGACCACCAGATGAGATACAAGTGTGACACGATCTTACGGAGGAAGGCCTGTATGTAGATTGCCGGATTGACTGGACGGGCGCTTTTTGTAATGTCGGTTCAATCAAAGCCCACATCTGATACTGCCTTAAGCATCTACATTATGCGCTCAAGAAGGGAGTTTATAAAAGTAGCCGCACTAGCGAGTTTGCCTTTGAGTCTGGAATACACGGGTTGCGCCCAGCCGAATCCACCGCCCAAGCCGGGGAAACATTCTGGTTTGGAGGAGGCGACGATTACCGAGCTGCAAATTGCCATGAATGCGGGAAAAGAAACCGCGGTGTCGCTGACGAAAAAATATCTGCAACGAATCAAGGAATTGGACGCGAGCGGGCCGACGTTACGGGCGGTGATCGAATTGAATCCGGACGCGCTCCGTATCGCCCGCGAACTGGATCAGGAACGCAAGCAGAAAGGTCCGCGCGGGAAACTGCACGGCGTTCCGGTGCTCATCAAGGACAACATCGCGACACATGACCGGATGACCACGACGGCGGCTTCGCTGGCATTGGCAGGTTCGATTGCGCCGCAGGACTCTTTCGTTGCACAGAAGCTGAGGGAAGCCGGCGCAGTCATCCTCGGCAAGTCGAATTTGAGCGAATGGGCGAATTATCGCGGCGATCGCTCATCCAGCGGCTGGAGCGCGCGTGGCGGCCAGACGAAGAACCCTTATGTCCTGGACCGCAATCCGTCGGGTTCGAGTTCGGGCTCCGCCGCGGCAGTGGCGGCGAGTCTTTGCGCAGCAGCGGTGGGCACGGAAACGGATGGTTCGATCATTTCGCCCTCCGCGGTGTGCGGGATTGTGGGCATCAAGCCGACGGTGGGATTGGTGAGCCGCAGAGGAATCATCCCGATTTCGCGGACGCAGGACACAGCAGGACCCATGGCGCGCACGGTAACCGACGCGGCGATTCTGCTGAACGCGCTGGCGGGGGGCGATCCGCGGGACGAAGCCACGCAAAACAGCAATGTCGCGGCGGGATTCGACTATGCAGCTTCGCTGGATGTCAACGGATTGAAAGGCGCGCGCATCGGCGTCCCAATGAGATCTTTTCGCGGCGGGTCGCCGGCGGCTGGCGTGCTGCGAAAGGCGCGGGACGACATGAAAGCGCTGGGCGCGACGTTGGTCGAGTTCGATGAGAACATTGCCAATGCAGGCGACGCGGAAGGAATCGTTTTGAGTTATGAATTCAAAGCGGGAATCAACGAGTACCTCACCTGGCTGGGACCGGATGTGCAGATGCACAGTTTGCAGGATTTGATCGAATTCAATTTGAAAAACAAGGAGCGCGAGCTGGCATTTTTTGGCCA
>Ga0134126_10013847_pt1 | contig 10180 bp, 10 predicted proteins | sample KB31752_FD_96881 | JGI IMG/M metagenome (GOLD analysis project Ga0134126, IMG submission 96881) | Terrestrial soil microbial communities with excess Nitrogen fertilizer from Kellogg Biological Station, Michigan, USA - KB3-175-2 | ecosystem: Environmental > Terrestrial > Soil > Unclassified ...
AATTATGAGTTGTGTTCATTCTGTGATTCTTCAAACTCGCTGTAAGGTTTTAACATGGCAAGAACTGAGTGCATATTTACCTTCTGCGCTTTCGGATTTCTTGGAGGTAAAGTACGGAATTGAACCTCAAATTTATTCTTGGCAAAGTGTGCTATTTCCTAGGCTGTTTACTTTTGCGCACAAATGAAAGTCCCTTTTTTAGATCAGCCAAGAGATTTTCCTGATCGTCGCTAATATGAACAGGCTTCGTTTTGCCAGCCTCTGTTCCGACCCATCGAGTCAGTTCTTGCTGAGAGGCGGAAACTCGTCTTCCATCGTGCTGAACGGGCATGCCAGACTCATGCCATCGTTGAGCTACAGCCGGTGTTTGGCCCAAGAATGTTGCTATGGCAACCCAGCCTACCAAGCGTTCACCGGAAGCTTCTACTTTGTGCTTGATCCTTCGTTTTTGATTTTTCTTGGGCATGTCATAGCTCCGAGATCAAAGCGTTTCGCAAATTCTTATTCGGCAGTTAATACATAACTTGTACTCCGTCCGCCTTCAGTACTCCTCAGAAGGAATCCCTTTTCACTCAGATACGCGATGTCGCGGAGCGCAGTGTCATGGGAGGACTTCGTGAGCTTCGCATATGTGCTCGTTGTAAGTTTGTCCTGAAATCCATCAAGAAGTTTGTTGAGTACAAGTCTCTGCCGCTCATTGATGGTTGTTTGTTGCATACGTTCCCAAAACTTCGCTTTTGCGAGCACCGCACGCAGCGCCGTCTGCCCTCCTTCGATGGCGCGGCCTAAACAAGCAAGAAACCATTCCAACCATGCCGTTACATCCATACCGTCTCTTTGGGTACGCTCAAGAATGTTGTAATAGTCGTTCCGCTCAAGTCGGATTTGCGCCGACATACTGTAAAAACGTTGTGGATTATTTTCCGACCGAGCAAGCGCCAGATCAGTGATAGCTCGTGCAATTCGCCCGTTTCCGTCTTCAAACGGATGAACTGTCACAAACCATAGATGCGCTAGGGCAGCTTTTAAGACGAGATCAATGTCACTGTCAGCCTTGAACCAATTGAGAAATGCCTTCATTTCCGTTTTGATTTGTCGTGCAGATGGAGCCTCGAAGTGTATATGTTCTTTGCCAATTGAACCTGAAACGATCTGCATCGGTCCATCACGGTCATCCCGCCATTGCCCCACCTTGATTTTGCAAATGCCATTATGCCCACTAGGAAAGAGCGCCGCATTCCAGCCGAATAGCCTTTCGACTGTAAGTGATTTTGTCATAGCGCTCTGTCGCATCCATCACCATTTGTACAATGCTTTCGATGTTGTGATCCGTAGTTTTAATTAGACTGACACGAACGTTGAGTTGCCTTGCTAAAGCAGTCCGAACTTTATCTGCATCAAGGTTCACACCTCCGATTTCGCTACTTTTGAGCACGTCAGAGGTCAGCGTATTCAATACGGCTTCTTGACGAAGCTTCGAGCTTAGAACTTGCATGTGGCCGACAAGGAGACCCTGACTATAACGAACTTCTGCGAGGAGCTTAACGAGGTCCGCACTGTTCCAAGTGAACCGAGGCCAATCGGAGAGTTGGTGTATGTACTTTCTCCGCATATTCTGCGGAGATTATACTGCTTATTCGACGCGTTATTGAAAGTGGTACACTATATAACTACTTCGGTAATAGTCGAGTCCAACCTTTCAAGTATTCCGTCTTTGCTTGTTCCAAGGTCATCGCTTTGTTTGCACAGACCTTTCTCCACAATAAAAGCTCAACTTTGTCCTTCGCGTATGAACCGTATTGTCCTGCGTGAGGTTCAAACCAAATATTGTTCGGGCCGTCCGAGCCGCCCATCCAATGTGGGAACCAGTGGTCGAACTCACCGGATGATTTCTTTGTATCTGCCGGAAACCCGTAAGATTTCAGAATCGCATTTTTCTCAGCCGTAGTGATCTTGCGGGGACGGTCGGTATTCGTTACGCAAGCCAGTGAAGCGTCCATTTCGCCGGGAGTGAGCGCCGGATCGGGAACAGTGCAAAAACCGCTGGACTTATCAATGTCGGTTTTCTTGCAATGCTGCAACTGTTGGGCGAATAAAACTTGAGCGAGTAAGCAAGGACACAGCATCATCGCCGTGAGCAGGTGGCGGTTCATCGCAGCATTCCTCTGAATTGATTTGGATAAACAACCGTCTAAAATACAAGATCATAGTTTCCAACTCGCTCCTGTAGCGCATTTGTTTTTCTGACCGATGAATTGGGAGTTTTAGGCTGCAAATCTATAGCTGGCTCGAAGCAGTTCCGAGAAATCTCCCAATTTCAAAGCACTAGACCACCAAGGATCGTTATCCGCGACCGTGCGCCTATGCTCGAAACCGATTTTGGGAAACAAGAAGATTTCGATCTGATCGTCATCAAGATTTCTACGGCATATCAGTACGGGATTATTGAATTCTAGTTCAACCGGAACAATGACCCATCTCATTATTCCATCGCCATTACGTTTAACTGGAGGTATTAGAAGAGTTAGGGTATGCCCATTCTTAATATGCAATTGTGGTCTGGTTGAAAGCCCAGAGACAGCGATCTGATTCGGATGAAGAGACACAATTTGATTAATGATTCCTCGCTTAATAGTATTTAATTTGCATTTAGTTTCCGCTCCCTTGGCTTGGGATTCCGATAAATCGTACCCTATTCGTTTATAAGCAACAGAAAGTGATCCGAAGTGTTTTGCGATGGTGTTAGTAGCAGGCATGTTAAATGTTCGATTGATGAGCGTGGCACTTAGGGTTCCGGCTCTATTACGCAATTTATACAAAGCCGACAGGAGTTCTTCGTCTGTCCACGTCGAGTTATAGCGTCGTTTATGGAGAATGTCTTGAACTCGGCGATAGCACTTTGGGGTGACTATAGGAGTAAAAGATTTGGGTGTTATGACCCATTCGGTTGCTTTTACGTTTCCAGGTTTGTACCCGATTCTTCGACAGGTTTTGCCCCAGACATTGCAGCCGCTATACAGTGGATTTTTTAGTATTTCGCCGATCGCAGATTTGTTCCATCGAGCACCGCGATTGTGAAAGCCCTTTTGATTTAGATAGGTTTCGATTTCACGGTACGTATTGTGTTTCAACGCCAATCTGTAGATTGTCCTTACCGTCGTAATTTCCTCTGTCGAAGCCGGGACAAGAATTACTTTGTCACGAGGTAGAGCTTTTCGGTCGTGATGGTTGAGGATGCGGTTACGCGTCGGATCTTCTTCTGAAATGAGTTTTCTAGCAAAGCCGTATGGTGCAGGACCACCGGGCCAAAACCCAAGTTTTGCCAGTTGCAACTTGCTTTCAAATATTTTAAGACTCAGCTCTTTACTGAACTCACGAGCGTCGATACGACTGAGGGTCTTGAGTATTGAACTTACGACTGAGCCGTCATTGGGAAAAGTTTCTTCACAATAAATAACTTTGACGCCGAATCTTCGGCACAAAAACTCATAGCACGCTGCCTCGTCGTCATCTTCAAATCGTCCCCACCGACTTACGTCATAAACCAAAACCGCTTTGTATCGAACGTCTTTGCCAGTGACGTCACGGAGAAGATTCTGTAAACCGATTCGCCCTTTTAGGTAAACGCCGCTCTTTGCCAAGTCAGCGTATGTCTCGATAATTTTAAAGCCATGACCCACAGCGAATTCTGAAATTGCTGCGGTTTGATTAGCAATCGAATATTTCTGATGTTCAGAAGACATCCGCATGTATTGGGCAACTGGAATCATGCTCTAACTGCCCATGGGGAAGGATTGAAGTGTCATAACAACATCTTTAAGTTGCGCGAGACGTAGTATCCGCGTACCTGATTTAACAAGAGTGTGACGAAGGTCAAAGAACGTTTTATGTTTCGGACAGGGCGGTCTGATTAAGTAGTATCTGTAGATATTTGAATTCGTCTCATCCAAAAGACAGAGCAAATCGAAATCACGAGACCTCGGATTCCCCCAGTAGGCACGCCATCGGATCCTTCCCATACGATCACCCGTCTTACAGCAAATACGAACAGCGATTGTTGACGTACCGTCAAGGGTCAATTTCATTCCGTTATGTGGTTCTTGGCATACTTCGATGGAACGACCGAATATTTTAATCAGTTCACGTACTACCCAATCGTGAAAGGACGTATTTCTTAGGCGATTATCCACTTTTTTAAAACAACCGCTGGGAGGCTGATAGCCGATAAGTTGGTATATGCGGCGCAGGCTTCCAAATCTCTTGGAATAGGTCCGATTACACGGTAAAACATTTATGTGTTTGCCCCCAAAGGAAGCCGATGAAATATCGCCGTGTTTTCTCACAAACCGTTTCAACTGTTCCAAGAGTTGTTCATCGCTACGGTTTTGGACACGATCAACGAGCTGCGCTTGAACCTTTTGGAACTGACGAATGCTAATGATTGCGGGGAAAGCGTCTTTTCTAAAAACCCATTTATCGCGTGGGTTGCGCACCTCCTTGATCGCCAATTTCATGCTTCGCCGATTCCATACATTGATTCCTGCATACGCTGGATTAGTCAATATCACGTACACACCGGTTGCAGACCATTGTTTACCACTTCTTCGACGAACGCCCCTAGCGTTTAAGATATCCGCAATTTCAGTCATGTAGTTGTGTCGAAGATATAAACGAAAAATCTCGCGGATCACTGCAACTTCATCTTCCGATCCCGGAACCAAAATCGTTCGGCACGATTGTAGGAATTTGCGCTGGCCCGGTTTAAGAATGCACTGTATTTTCCCATCCTCGTTAACCATTGCCCTGCACAATCCATAGCCTGCTTCAGAGCTGACGCGATATCCCATTTCAGCAAGCCTTCTTTGACCGCGAAAACATCGAGTGGAAAGGCGACGACTGTATTCGGCAGCTTTGATTCTTTTCAGCGTCTTCAACACTTGTGCTTGAGGGCTACCATCATTTAGGAGAGGTTCTCCGCAATAGTGGACGGATACACCGAGAGATTTACAGAAGAATTCGTAGTAGGCCGCTTCGTCTGTATTTTGAAAGCGCCCCCAACGGCTAGTATCGAAAACTAAGATCGCTTTATATTCAATCGTCTCAGTGAATATGTCTGCTAACATCTGCTTAAAGCCGTTTCTTGTTCGCAGTGAAAGACCACTTTTGTTTATGTCTTCATATCTTTTTACAATGGCAAAATTGTTCTCAGTGGCATAACGAGCGATGATTTGTTTCTGTATCGCCTCTGGGCATTCGATCACACTTCTGGATACTCGAACGTATAAGGCAGCCGGGATCGTCGCTGCGATCGACATGGCTTGACATTTTAGAGGTCGTCTGCGTCCAAAGAAGAGTACAAAAGCAAGCTGTTAAGAATTCGGAATACGTAACGAGGGCAAGATGATCTTTTACAAAGATCGGTTAAATTTGGGTTGATAAATTGGCAATGCTACAACTTCCGCGATAGTAAGTTTGCGAACAGCACGACAGATGACGTTGATAATTTCAACCGGATCATCCCGTTCGCAATGGCCTAGAGAGGACGTTCGTGCAGGCTGTTTTAAATCTGCTTTGTGCCGAGGAATGGGCACTCAATGCCGACGCATCGGCACTCTATTAAGGGCGGTGATCCCTATTCGCTCCGGCGGCTTACGACTATTGGGTAACTGCGGTATCCCACTCTCAATAAAAATGGTTCCGCCGCACATTTTGCACCTTATCCAGCCAAGCTGAATATCTTTTAGCGGAGTTTCGTGCGAGGTAGGTTGACTACACAGCGGGCATGAAAATTCTGAAGCCATGGAAACAACTCATCGGCCCTTTCGGGTAAGAAGAATAGGCAAAGTCTAACTCGAATTGCGAAGTTTGCCGAAATAATTATTTGTTCTATGCGATTCGCCGTTCCCATTTTGTCACTATTCCCGAAATGAATAATTAACAACAAGAATCCTCACGCCCTGTGACGGACATCACATCGTTAGTTTCAACCTCTACTTTAGTGTTCCATCCAACAACCCCCGTCATTGCTGACAAAATCGCATTGGGAGAGTGATAAATGTCAGTCGCAAGATTACTGTCTTATCGCGTTGGAGAGGAACCCAAGGAAGTAAGAGCAATAAAACATATCCGTCGGATGACCGGAGGTGCTCAATCGCAGATGATCCTGGCCTCTGACGGCAAACTATATATCGTGAAGTTAACTAATAATCCGCAATCTAAGAGAACGCTTTTTAACGAAATGTTTGCCAGCGCTTTAGCTAAGAAAATCAGCTTGCCGGTGCCACCTACCGCAATCATGAAAATATCCAGTGACTTCATCAGCAATTCGCCGGGTATGTTCCTTGAAGGGGCGCATGGCAAGTTTCAATGTGAGCCGGGGTTACATTTTGCCTCCGAATATGTGCTGAATGGCACGACAGGTGCAGCAGTAGATTATTTAGCAAGCCCTATGCTGGAAAAGGTAGGGAATATAAAAGACTTTGCTGGTGCGCTTGTCTTCGATCTGTGGACCGGAAATACAGATTTCAGACAAGCGGTATTTAACAAACCGACCAGAACCGCAACGGTGCCCTATCAGGCGTGGTTTATAGATTTTGGTCATTGCTTCAATTGCGGTCATTGGGGTTTTCCAGATCGGTTTCCAGCCCTCCTCTACCGCCAGCCAATTGTTTACGCTGGCATTTTTGGGCCGCTCTGGTGCTCTCCCTGGGTGCTTGCAATCGAAAACATGCACGAAGAGTTCATTTGGGAATCTGCTTTGAAGCCTCCGTCCGAATGGTACGACTATGACCATAGGGCATTGGCGGGATTGGTCCGAGAATTATCAGCACGGCGGAACGCCGTTAGAGAACTGTTGAGCACGTGTAAAAACTATTCGAGCGCCACGTTCCCGTGCTGGAAGGACACGCGAAGCAGACGTATGCCCATAAATACTGATGAAGCTGGCTCTCGGCTCTTGAGGGCTATGAGATTAAAAATTAAGCGCCACCAAAACGCCGATGCCAGAGCAAAAGCAGTTTAGCGTCCGATTTATAAAGTACGTTCCCGATCTGCTGAATAGGGACACTATGACTATTGGGTTCTTTCTATTCGACCAAGATAAGAACGTACTTTGTGCAAAATTCACCGAAAACTGGAAAAGGTTAGAGTTTGTTGACGTTAATGCAGACATTGAAATGCTTCAGTGCTTCGCCAAAGAGATCGAAGACATTGCGCGGTGCTCCGAGGCTGGCGCGCTGGTTAAGCAAATGGAGGATAGTTTTTCGAATCAACTACAGATTTCACCGGCGAGCACAGTACTAGCCGAAAGTGCTGCGGTTGCCGCATCGCAGTTGGCAGAAGAACATTTATTACATCCGGCTATAAGAGCGAATTAGCAAAAGGTACGACTCCGCACGTTGTCCACCCTAAGAGATCATAACTCCGATCATGTTGACGTCAAACGATAGCGGGCGTTCGTCGTCCTGTATATCGGGTGCCCGCATCAGTCTTGCTAAACGACTAGCCAGGCTTTGAAATAAAGTCGGTCTCAGCACTGAGTGCCTAGACCTACCTTTAAAATAGGTCTACGAAGCGTTACGCTGATCTTCGGGCTGTTCCTCGTCGATCTCGACATCATGAGTGCCCTGCGCGGGCTTTCTTAGCTGATCGTCGTCCGTGTTCGATTGTTCCACCGATGGTTCGTTGATGGATTGTTGTTCTTTCCGTTGACGTTCCGTCTCGTCATCAAAACCTGGGTTCTGTTTCTTGCCTGGGTTGTCTGTCATGCGAACTCCTAAGTGAACCGAATTAAATTCCTTCGAACTCTCTGTAACCTTAGTTGCCATCGTGGTCGTGATAGTTGGATTGTTAGTCATCATGCACAACATATGAGCCTTACATGTGCAGGATAAATCTCGCAGGTCCAATTTCTGACTCGGGAATAGTTTTATAGTCCACCATGCGTCGGTCTAGGACATTTCACTCAACAGGAAGCTACAGTCACGTTGGCACTTTTTTACTGACTATCGGTTATCGCAACTCATGCACCACATTGCTATCTTCAAAGTTGAGCTAGCGTTGAAATCTTAAAGAACTGGAATATCGCGGCCAACAATATGGCACTTTCAAACGGAAAATCATTTGCGGTTATAACCGGCGCGTCTTCCGGAATCGGTTACTATCTAGCTCGCACATTTGCGCAACACGGCCTACGATCTATTTGTTACTTGTTCTCGAAGCGCTGGAATCATTAACCAGATTCGCTACTTTCCTAATATCATTCATAAACGACTTCATTTCACGGTGACGTTCATCTTTGTCTTCGATCCGCAATAACGAGGACGGGTGAACCGTTGCCATCACTTTTGGTGCTAGGGGGGACTCAATGAGCGTTCCGCGTTGTTCGCTTACGCGGAACTTATTTCCAAGCAACGCCTGCGCCGCAGTTGCACCCAAACAGACCAGAACGTGTGGTTTTATACGATCAATTTCTGCATCAAGCCAAGGGCGGCAGGCTTTGATTTCTGAGGCGCGCGGCTTAGCGTGTATACGCTTCTTCCCGCGTGGAACCCATTTGAAATGCTTGACGACGTTTGTGACATAGACTTGGGTTCGATCTATGCTTGTTTCTGCCAACGCTTTGTCGAGTACGCCGCCAGCAGGGCCCACGAATGGGCGTCCTGCCAAGTCTTCTTTATCGCCTGGTTGTTCGCCCACGAATATGACTTTCGCTTTTGCTGGCCCCTCACCAAATACTGTTTGTGTGCCGGTCTTCCACAGCGGGCAAGCTGTGCAGTCGGTGGACAAGTCTCGCAATATTTTGAGTCCTGCTTCTCGTGGTGTGAGTGCCGCTGCGGTCCCAGCGTGTTCTTTTCTCGGTTGACCGGCAATTCGCTTGGGCATCTGAGTTCGTCTGTTTTCAGATGTAGGATGTCTAGCGCCAGTTGCCGAAGGGCTTTCTAGTGAAAATCGTGTGAGACGGTTTCAGCCGCACTTACGGACAGTGCGGCAATACTTCGCGCCCTTAGATGCACCACACCATCGTGATTCTCAACTTCTCCAGAAACCTGAACGAAGCGTTCTTTTAGAACTACCATGCGGTTTTTTTCGTAGAAGTCTGGCATGATGACGATCCGGCTTGTGCCTGTCTCATCTTCAAGCGTCATAAAGATAATTCCCTTTGCCGTACCTGGTCTCTGCCGTGTAATCACGCAGCCCGCAACTGTAGCCCATTTGCCATTGAGGAGGGTTTTTAATTCCACGGAGGATTTAATACCTTGCGCCTTTAGTTCTTGCCTACGGTAGAACATAGGATGTGGCCCAACAGTCATTGATGTTCCATGGAAATCAGATACCAATCTCTCTTCGACATTCATTCTTTTTAATGGCGACGGAGCATCTGCTTCAATGATTCCTTCGAATAACGGGCCGCGTGTTCGGATTGCCTGCTCAATTTGCCATAAAGCATCTCGACGATGAAGAGTTTCGTCGCCGCCGATGTGATTTAAAGCGCCAATCCGGGCTAGCATTGAAAGATTTGCTTTGCTTAGTTCTGGAACTCGCCTTGCAAGATCATCAACTGAAGCAAATGGAACAACCTGTCGTTCTCGTACCAACGCTCCTGCGGCTGACTGTTGTAGTCCTCTCACGTAACGCAAGCCCATGCGAAGAACAATCGCTTCTCCATCGTGTTCTAGCGAGCAGTTCCACAGTGAGCGGGTAACATCAATTGGCTTAACTCTCAGGCCATGACGTTGTGAGTCCTTCACGACGACCGCAGGATGATAAAAACCCATTGGCCAGTTATTAAGAAGGGCTGCGGTAAATGCCGCGAGATACCGTACTTTTAAGAAAGCACTCGCATAGGCGATCAAAGCGAAGCTCGCTGCATGACTTTCCGGAAATCCGTATAACGCAAAGGACGAAATAAACTGCACTACTTCATCTTGAGTCTCTATTGAGAATCCATTTGCAGTCATACCCGAGCGCAATTTGACTCCGATCTCTTGCATTTTCTGCTGCGATCGCCTGCTCCCAAGCGCGCGGCGCAATTCCTCAGCTTCCCCACCAGAGAAACCAGAGCAGACCATCGCCATTTTTAGCAATTGCTCTTGAAAGAGAGGAACACCGAGTGTTCGTTCCAGAACTGGCTTCAAGGAGGGATGCGGATATTTGATTGGTTCCTTGCCTTGCCGTCGAT
>Ga0134126_10013850_pt1 | contig 10178 bp, 9 predicted proteins | sample KB31752_FD_96881 | JGI IMG/M metagenome (GOLD analysis project Ga0134126, IMG submission 96881) | Terrestrial soil microbial communities with excess Nitrogen fertilizer from Kellogg Biological Station, Michigan, USA - KB3-175-2 | ecosystem: Environmental > Terrestrial > Soil > Unclassified ...
ATGGTGCCCTGGTTCCGCGACGGCGTCATGTGGCCGGAAATGCTCAAGGTGGTGCATGGCAAGCCCGGCCGTGACGACCTGATCAACAAGCTGAAGGCTTCGATCGTCGCCGCCGGCAAGGTTGGCTTGCCCGTGATCGAGTACGACTTCTTCCCGCACCGCGCCAACGAAGGCTACAAGGAGGTCTTCACCGGCCGCGGCGGCTCGGGCCTTTTGACCTTCGACTATGACCGCATGAAGAACCTGCCGCCGATTCCGTCGGAAGGCGCGGTGTCCTACGAAAAGGTCTGGGAAAACCTCACCTACTTCCTGAAGGAGCTGGTGCCGGTGGCGGAAAAGGCGGGTGTGCGCCTGTGCGTTCATCCCAACGACCCGCCGCCCAAGATCAGCCGCGGCTCGGGTCAGATTCTCAATACCCTGAAGGACTGGAAAAGGCTGATCGAGACGGTGAACTCTCCGTCCAATGGCCTGACGTTCGACTGCGGCGTCACCCGCGAGCTGGGCGAGGACCCGGTCGAGGTCGCCCGCTATTTCGCCAGCCGCGACCGCATCAACCACTGCCATTTCCGCAACGTCAAACTGACCAAGCCCAATGAGAAATATGTCGAGGTCTGGAACGACGAGGGGGACGACAACATGTTCGCGGTGATGAAAGAGCTGATCAAAAACAATTACAAGCGGCTGATCATGCCGGAACATCCCCGCAGCGTGGAAAATGACAAAGGCCAGAAGAATGGGGGCTATACCGGCTGGGTCTATAATGTCGGCTATGCCCGGGCGATGATGCAGGCGGCCCTGCTGGATTTGCGAAAGTGAGGAGCGGCGCGCAGAGCGCGTGAGCAAGTCCCGTGGACCTGCGAAAGTGACGAACGCCGCGAGCTTGGGCGAGCGGCTGGCTGGCGATGCGACGTGCGGTGCTTGGGCAGACCGCCGCAAACTCTTGTTTATAAAAGGTTGCGCCGCCGCTTTTGGTCGGCGGTCTCCGTTGCCATCGTGTCTTTTCGCGTTGACTCTGTCAGCGTCCGGGCCAAAGCTTGCCAAAAGGCCGAATGGCTGCTGGGGGCTGTGCGATGCATATCAGAGTCGCATCTTGGGCTATCGCGCTGACAGTCCTGTCAGTCGCCTTTTCGGCAAGCAAAGCCCAGCCCGGAGATCGGGCCAATGGCATTGCCTCGCCCATCCAGAAAGTCTCGCCCACCGGCGCGGTGACCATCCCGCAGGCCGAGGTGCCCAGTGTCGGCACCCTCGATCCGGTTCAGCCGCACTGGGTATTTGTCAATCGCGGCAACGGCCAGGACGGTACCCGCATCTTTGACGGCGACAGCGGCAAGATGCGGGGCATGGTCAATATGTATGGCCAGGACAGCTTCTCTTTCGATCCGCTGGGCAAGAACTTCTATGTCGCCCAGACCATCTGGTCGAAGTTGGATCGCGGTCAGCGCCAGGACATGCTGCTGGTCTATGACGTGCGCAGTCTGAAACTGGTGTCGGAAATTCCCATTCCCGGCCGCATGCTGATCGGCAATCGCACCCACAATCTGGTGATCACCAGCGATGGCAAGAAAGCACTGATCTACAACATGCAGCCGTCTTCGTCCGTCAATGTGGTGGACCTGGACAGCCATAGTTTCGCGCAGAAGATCGAACTGCCCGGCTGCGCCACCATGCTGACCAATACCATCAACGGGTTTTCCGCGCTCTGCTCCAATGGCACTTTGGCGACAGTGGCGATGGGCGACAAGCCAACCATCACCCGGTCGGCGCGCTTTTTCTCTGCAACGGAAGATCCGATCTTCGACACCTCGATTGTCGACCCCAAGACCGGCAAGGCGACCCTGATCAGCTATAGCGGCATGATCACGCCCGTGACCCTGGGCGCGACGCCGCAGATCGGCACAGCCTGGTCACTGCAGCAGGCCGCTTTCATGCGCAAGGCGACTTACACGCCGATGGACGTGAACTGGATGCCGGGCGGGCGCCAACCCATCGCCGTGCATCACGCGACGGGGCGCATCTATGTGTTGATGCATATGGGCGAATATTGGAGTGAATATGAGCCGGCCCAGGAGATCTGGGTGCTGGACGGCAACACGCACAAGCTGATCGGCCGCCACGCCCTGAGCGGCGAACTCAAAGACAGGCTGGTCAATATCGCCATCAGCCAGGACAGCAACCCGCAGGTCTATGCCAGCGATGGTTCGGGCACCACCTTCGTCCTGGATGCCCAGACCCTGGAGAAAAAGCGCAGCTGGGACAATTCCGGCGGCGGCATCCTCTACACGGTCCAGCCCTGATGGCGCTGTGGGGGACACTTCTGAGCGAGGCGGCTGAAGCTGGGCGGATTTGCGTCGGCCTGATCTTTCTGTCGGGCGCGGTGCAAAAAGCACAAGCCTGGCGGCTTCTTCCTGGCGTGATTGGGAACTATCGGTTGCTACCAGGCTGGATGGTGTTGCCCGCCGCGGGCGTGCTGCCGCCGCTGGAATTGTTGCTGGCGATCTGTTTGCTGTCCGCGCAAGGGCGACCCTGGCCGGAGCTGGCGGCGATCGCGCTTTTGATGCTGTTCGCCGGCGCCATGGCGATCAATATCGCACGTGGCCGGGTCCATATCGACTGCGGTTGCGGGCAGGCATTCCTGGCGCAACATCTCAGCCGTCCGCTGACGGCGCGCAATCTTGTGCTGGCGGCTTTGCTGCTGCCCTCTCTTGTGCCGTCCGCGTCCGTGCCGATGCCCGCATTGCTGGGTGCCGTCGCGGCCGGTCTGGGATTCTTCCTGCTCTATCTGCTGTTCAACCTGCTCGAGGCGCTGCCGCGTGCTCGACGCTTTGCCTGAGGGCCGCGGCCATGCTGACCCTGCTGATCGTTTCGCAAATCCTGTCCTGGATCGTGATCCTGGGATTGGGTCTGGCCCTGCTGGCGCTGGCGCGGCAGGTCGGCGTGCTGCACATGCGGGTGGCGCCGGCGGGCGCCCTGATGACCGGCAAAGGTCCGGTGGTGGGAGAGGCTGCGCCGGTGATAGAAGCTGCCACGCTTGACGGGGCCGCATTGGTGATCGGAAAGCCAGCAAGTCGAAAGCAAGTTCTGTTGTTCGTCTCGCCGCATTGCCCGCTGTGCAAGGAGCTGATCCCTGTCGCCAAGAATTTCGCGCGCGCCGAAAAGCTGGACATTGTTTTTGTCGGCGATGATCTGGAAAGCGAACAGCGCGCCATGATCGCGCGGCTGGATATGGCGGGTCTGCCGTTCGTCAATTCCTCCATCATCGGCCGCGCCTATCAGGTGGACCGGCTGCCGCATGCCGCATTGATCGGCGAGGATGGCAGGCTGCTGTCCAGGGGACTGGTCAACAGCCGGGAACATCTGGAAAGCCTGATCACCGCCAATGAGCTGGGCGTGGTCTCGGTGCAGGACTATCTCGCCAAATCCAAACCGTCCAAAACCAAATCGAAGGTAGCCTAACCATGCGCATCAGCATTGATAGGTTGGGGGAGAAATTGGTGCGCCGGCTTGCAGGCCACACCTCCCGGCGCGGACTGCTGTCCCGGGTCGGATTGGCGCTGGCGGCGGCGCCGGCCTTTCCGGTGCTTCCCATCAGCCGCGCTCATGCGCAGGGCAAGCCGGATAGAGGCGAGAGGGCGCGGACCCATTTCACCATGAACGCCCAGACCAAGGACGATACCAGGTGCGACTACTGGCGCTATTGCGGCGTGGACGGCAATCTCTGCGCCTGCTGCGGCGGCGGCCCGCACACCTGTCCGGCGGGCGCGGTGGCGTCCACCACCTCCTGGGTCGGTACTTGCGTCAATCCCGACGACAACAAGACCTATCTGATCGCCTATCGCGATTGTTGCGGCAAGCCGGCTTGCGGCCAGTGCCATTGCGACAATGAGGATCGCGACACTCAACTCTACGTGCCTCAGACCAACAACGACATCATCTGGTGCTTCGGCTTGGACAATATGCAGTATCACTGCTCCACCGCGGCGCTGGTGGGCGAGGTCCAGTGAGGAGCGGGTGTTGTGCGGCGCTGCTTTTGGCCAGCACGACCGGCGCCGCGCTGGCCGACGGCAAGGCCGTGTTCGACAGCAATTGCGCGGTCTGCCACCAGGCCGGCGGCGTCGGCGTTCCGGGTCAGTTTCCGCGTCTGACGACGCGGGCGGGGGCCATCGCCGCCAAGCCCGAAGGCAAGGCATTCCTGCTGCAGGTTGTCCTCAACGGCATGGGTGGCCGCATCACGGTGGATGGCGAGCAGATTCTGGGCGCCATGCCCGGCTTTGACAGTCTTTCCGACGACAACATCGCCGCAGTGCTGACTTATATCACCGGCCTGGACCACAAGCCCGTGACGTATACGGCTGCCGAGATCAAAAAAGCACGCACGCTGCCCAGGCGGGGGCCGTCCGACATGGCAGCGATGCATACGAGCCTGGCGGCAAAGAAAGTCGTGCAATGAAGGCGCTGGCCGCCGCCGTCCTTTTGTCCGGCATCGCCGGCGTCCAGGCCGAGCCGGCATTGCCGCTTCTGACCACGCCGCAGTCCGATTATGTCGAGCATTGCAGCGGCTGCCACGGCATGCAGGGCAACAGCGCGCCGGCCGAAATTCCGGTGCTGCGGGATCGCGTCGGCTATTTCCTCTGCACGCGGGAAGGGCGCGATTACCTGATCCGGCTGCCCAACGTCGCCTATTCGGCGATCAGCGACAATCAGGAACTGGCCGACATGATGAACTTCGTGGTCTTCGGCCTGGGTGGGAGCAGCGCGCCGCGCGGCGCCAAGCCCTTCACGGCCGCCGAGGTTGCGCGCCTGCGGCGTGACGCGCTGGCGACCCAATCCCTGATCACGGCAAGGGCAAAAATCGTGACTGCGCTTTCCACCAGCAACTGTGTCATACCGGACAGCATGAACGTCTTCTACGATGGACAGCAGCGCGCGGTCGCAAAGGATATACCGACACGATGATTGGCAAACGGCAATTTCTTGGAGGGCTTGGCGTCATGGCGACGTCATCGGCCCTGGCGCAGATCCACAGTCCCACGCCGCCCGGCAGGAAGCAGATACCCCAGCGCCGCGCCAAGACCACCAAGCTGTTCAAGGCGCCGGAATTCTATCCCAACTGTCTTGCCATTCCCGACCATGGCGATGCGGGTATCTGGGTCGGCCAGCAAAAGCTGAAAGGCATCCAGGCATCGGGCTCCGGCGTGCCCGAGCAGCCCGGCCCCGATCAGGTCTGGTTCATGGACTGGAATGGCAGAGTGTTGAAAACCTATTCCAGTGCTTCGCAGGTCACGAGCGGGTTGGCGGTCAGTGACACCTCGCTCTATGTCTTTGCCAACAATGAGACCGATTATCCGCCGCCCTATACCGGCGTGCACAATCTGGACGTGAATACCGGCCGCACCCGCTGGGTGAAGCAGATCCCGCTGGGCGGAGGCGGTACCCATGGCGCGCAATGGCATGACGGCAAGCTTTAGATCATTGCTAGCCGTCTCAACTGCATGCTGCGGGTGGATCCCGACGCCTGGACCGTCGACTACGCCATCCGCATCCGCAATGACACCCCGGATACGGTGCGCAGTCATGACATGACCTTTGACGATCAGGGCTTCATCTGGCTCGCCACCGCCAACAGCAGCCGCAGGTATGCGGAAGGTGTCCAGGGCATGTCCAAATATGATCCAAAGACCGGCGAAGTGCTGGAGCAGGTGACCTTGGAACCGGGCTCCTGCGATCCCCATGGCCTGGGCTTCCACAAGGGCGCCTTCATCGGCTGTGACGCCGGCCACCATCCCGGCTGGCCGGACAAGGATGGCCCCGGGGTCGGGTGGATCTTCCGGATAGACATTGTCTGACTTCTCATCTGCTGAGAGGGGCCGGGAAGACCAGTGTACTGACAGGCTTGTCATCGGCCGTCGTCGGTATGTTGTTAAGGGCAGAATGGCACATGGCTTTTCCACACAAGCACTTGCGGGCCGGCTCATTGTGCGCGGAAAGTGTTGGTGTATAGTGCCCGAAAACAGACAGTATTTCGCTAGGGGGATTTTTTATGCGCGCACTGACCGCCTTGATCCTGTCCACCAGTCTCCTGGCGTCGTCCATGGCCATGGCTGCCGACAATGCCGGCCCGCTGGCGCCCGGCAAGCCCGCAGGCGTCAAGCAGGCCGAACTGAGCACGACCTCCATCGTCCTGATCGGCTTCGGCGTGGTGGCCGCCATCGCGATCGGTGTCGCGTCGGGCTCCAATGGCAGCCCCGTCCAGCAGAATCCCCAGCTGGCTGTTACCACCGCCACGGTCTGATCGCGCGCTCGCGCGGAGTGCCGCAGGCCGCCGGCAATCGGCGGAGGTTGGGAGAGAGTTGTTCATGATTTATCACCAGGTGCGCGTGTTGGCGTGCGTCTGCGCTCTTTTCGCGGCAGGTCTGGTCACCGTGAGCCTGGCTTGGGGGCAGGAGGAGGGCGGCACCGGTCCGCTGGGTCCCGCCGGCGCCAACGTCACCTCCTATCAGATGAAGCCGGTGACGGCCGATGTCGAAAACACCGACCAGCAGCGGTTGAATGCCGATGCCGATCACGACAATTGGCGCCTGCATGGCCGCACCTACGACAATCAGCGTTTCTCGCCGCTGACCCAGATCAACGCGTCCAATGTCAAGCAGTTGAAGCCGGTGGCGCTGATCCAGACCGGCATGGCCAATGCGATGGAAGCCACGCCGCTGGAAATCGATGGGGTTCTGTTCGTCGAAACCGCCAGCAATCTTGTGCAGGCCTATGACGCGGTGACGGGCGAGCAGTTGTGGTCCTATACGCCGGCCCTTGAATTTTCGAGCCTTTGCTGCGGTCCCCAGGCGCGCGGCGTGGCTGTGGCCTATGGCAAGGTCTATGTCGCGCAAGTGGACGGCCATGTCGTGGCGCTGGATGCCAGAACCGGCAAGGTGGTGTGGAAGACGCGCCGCGAAGACATCCTGCCCCAGCCTTACCACTGGTATACCTTCACCGGCGCGCCACAGGTCTATAACGGCCTGGTCGTGGTCGGCAACGGCGGCGCCGAATGGCCGACGCGCGGTTTTGTCGAAGCCCTGGATGCCGAGACCGGCAAGCTGGTGTGGCGTTTCAACATCACCGCAGGTCCTGATGACCCCAACTTCAAGGGCGCCTGGGAAGGCGACTCCTGGAAGATCGGCGGCGGCTCGATGTGGGATGCGGTGGCGGTCGATCCCAAGCGCGACCTGATGATGTTCGCGACCGGCAATCCCAATCCCGATCTTTATGGCGGTTTCCGCAAGGGTAACAATCTCTACACCGTCTCGATGATGGCGGTGCATGCCAAGACGGGCAAGCTGGCCTGGTATTATCAACAGATCCCGCACGATGTATGGGATTTGGATTCAGCGGCGCCCACCGTATTGTTCGACGTCAAGGACAAGAACGGCAAGATCGTTCCTGCCGCCGCGGAGGCGAACAAGAACGGCCATCTCTACATCGTCAATCGCGATACCGGCGCATTGATCCGGCGTTCCGATGCCTTCGTCCCGCAGAGCGAATCCATCATCAAGATGATTCCACCGGACGACACCGCGCGGGTCTATTATCCGGCCAATCATGGCGGTGCGATGTGGCAGCCGCCGGCCTATTCGCCGCTCACCCAATATTTTTACACGATGGCGATAAATGAGCCACACATCTACAAGGTGAAGCCATCTAAACCCTGGGTGCCGGGAACCCCCGAAGTCGGCCAGCAGTTCGGCAACGCTGTTCCCACCGAGGCGGAACGCAAGGCGTTGCAGTCCCAGATGATTCCCAATTCTGGCAATTTGTCAGCGATTGACGTCAACACCGGTAAGATCGCCTGGCAATATCCCAGTGATCACTTGATGTTCGGCGGTGTTCTTGTCACCGCCAGCAACCTGGTTTTTACCGGCGAGGTAAACGGCAACGTCATGGCTTTCGATGCAAAAAGCGGGGAGAAGATCTGGTCCTATCACATGGGCATCGGCGTCTGCACACCGCCCATCACCTACCGGGTTAAGGGCGTGCAATATCTGGCGGTTGGGGCGACCGGCTGCCACAGCCAGGAAACGCAAATGAAGAGTGAGGGGCGTCCCGTCTTCGGTGACACCATTGCGATATTCGCCGTTCCAAGTTAGCCTTTTAATTGGGGAATTTATCGATAATTCGAACCATCTCATCCGGGCCTGCTCACACATAAAACAGGGCTCGTAAAACCTAGGGGGACTACCATGTTTTTTGACTCCACCACCGGTGGCCGTCGCCGCTTGGCGCTTTCCAGCAGCACCGCCGTTCTGGCCATGATGATCGCGGGCCCTGCTTTCGCGCAGGCGCAAACGACGGAAGGGGTGGAGTCGGTCACTGTTTCTTCTTCGCGTATCATGGTTTCCGGCTTCGACGCCCCGACACCGACCACGGTGATCAGCGCCGACGAGTTGGAGAAGCAGGCCAACGCCAACGTCTTCACCACCATCACCCAGCTGCCTTCGCTGATGGGTTCGACCGGCACCACCGTGGGCAATGGCGGTTCGTCCAACGGCGTCAACGGCCTTTCCACCTTCAACCTGCGCGGCCTCGGCACCCAGCGCAATCTGATCATGATCGACGGCGAGCGGATTATCCCGACGAACATCACCGGCGTGGTGGACGTCAGCCAGATGCCGCAGATGCTGATCCAGCGGGTGGACGTGGTGACCGGCGGCGCCTCCGCCTCCTGGGGTTCGGATGCGGTCTCCGGCGTCGTCAACTTCATTTTGGACAAGAAGTTCGAAGGCTTCAAACTCAACCTCAATGGCGGCATTTCCAACTATGCCGACGATCCGAAGGCGCAGGTCCAGTTCGCCGCCGGCACCAGCTTCATGGGTGGCCGCGCCCATTTCGAGATGTCTGGTGAGTTCACCAGCGAGGCGGGCATCAACAGCCTCCAGGGCGCGCGCAAATGGTGGCAGTTCCCCCAGCAGCTGCAGATGTTCAGCACGGCGCAGTGTCAGCCCAACGGCTGCCCGGGCGGCTCGCCGCAATGGATCAACGGTCTCAACGGCGCCAATGTGCTGTGGGCTTATGGCGGCCTGATCACCCGCGGCCCGCTGCAGGGCACGCAGTTCGGCGCCAATGGCCAGCCGTCCCCGTTCAATTATGGCTTTGGTTATAATGGCCAGCCGGCATTGCCGGCCAAACTGGCGGGTTCCTCGGCGACGGTCACGGCCAGTGGCGGTCCCGCCTGTTCGTCCGGTGGCTATTGCCTTGGCGGCGATCTGGCCGGCGCCCAGGGCCCTTACAACTCGATCGTGGCGCGTCTGGTGCGCGGCAACGCCTATGCCCGCCTGTCTTATGACCTGACGCCGGAGATCTCACTCTATGCTTCGGCCATCTACAGCGAAGTCGTGACTTGGGACAAACCCACGCAGTCCTTCTTCAAGTCGGACAATCTGCAGATCGGGTGCGACAACCCCTTCCTGCCGAGCTCAATCGCCCAGGCCTGTCTGGCCAACAACGGCCAGACCGCGGCCTATAACAGCCAGTTCACCAGCATTCCGCAGCCGGCGGGCGGCATCGCCGGCAATCTGAGCAACGCGTATGCGCCCTCGGCAGCAAACCTCGCCAATGGTCCGGCGGGCGCGCCGGTCAGCAACGGCTTCGTCAATGGCTTCACCGCCGGCGCGATGCAGTATGGCGCCCAGAACTCGGTGCTGCAGAATGTGGAGAACTACAACAACCGCACCACCCGCCGGTATGTGCTGGGCGCGGAGGGCGCGTTCGGCCTGTTCGACACCGACTGGACCTTCAAGAGCTACTTCCAGCACGGCGAGGTGGATTTCCACAACACGTTGGAAAACATCCTGATCACGCCCTATTACGATGCGGCGATCGATGCGGTGCAGGTGACGGCCAACAACCAGGCCAGCTTCCCCGGCGTTCCGATCGGCAGCGTGATCTGCCGCTCGGTGGCCGCCCGTTCGGTGGGCTGCGTGCCGCTGAACATCATCGGCACCAACGGCGCTTCGCCGGCGGCGCGCAGCTTCGTGCAAGGGCTCAACGCCGACGGCAGCTCGACCGGTGCCAATGGCCGCGATCCCTGGCAGATCGTTCGCACGCGCCAGGAGGTGTTCGACTATGGCATGTCCGGCACGCCGTTCGAGGACTGGGCCGGCCCGGTTTCGGTGGCCACCGGCTTCCAGTTC
>Ga0134126_10013851_pt1 | contig 10178 bp, 12 predicted proteins | sample KB31752_FD_96881 | JGI IMG/M metagenome (GOLD analysis project Ga0134126, IMG submission 96881) | Terrestrial soil microbial communities with excess Nitrogen fertilizer from Kellogg Biological Station, Michigan, USA - KB3-175-2 | ecosystem: Environmental > Terrestrial > Soil > Unclassified ...
AAGGAGCGATTTATCCCATTCTCCTATCTATCCTAGCTGCGGTGTGAGGTGGGCCCTACATCCTGCAGAGCATGAGCCACACTCCGCAGACGGCTCTTCAGGTTGGACGACAGGTTCTGCATCTCCTTCCGGTAGATTTCCAGGTGCGCGGTGGAAAGAGACTGAAGGCGAGCGGAGAACTGGTCCAAATGGCGGTTGCATTCAGTGTCGACCAGCGCACGATTCTGCTCCGCCCAGTCGGACATCAGCGCGTTCAGGGCGTGGCCGGCATGGGCATTGAGTTCCTCAGCAAAGCGCTGAATCACCTGGCCGGACAGATTCTCCAGTTGCGAGGCGATCTGACGGTTAAATGAGTCGAGCTGCTTTGCGAGCCGCCGTGCGAATTCCGCTTGCTGATTTGCGAGAGTCTGTCGCGCCTCGGCAATGGCCCGGGCGTGTTCAGCGGCTGATTCGCAAGCCGCTGATGGCGTGTTGGCCGAGAAACGGTTCGGTTCAGGAGATTCAGTTGACGCGACGGAGAATTTCGGCGTGCTTTCGGCGAATTCGGGGACAAGCGAGAGACGCGCTGGTGGAGAGATAAGAGCAAATGGACGCGGAGCATCCGTTGACGGCATGGGTTTCACTTCAGCGCTCGGCGGCGCAGGTGTTTCAATGGGAGCAGCGTTCAATTGGGCGTGGGGCGCGGACACACCAGCTGCGGGCGAGTATTTCCCGTTCCATGAGGCGAGGAAAAAGCGGCTAACGCGTCCCAGTGCTTGCACTGACTGGCGCGCGCTTTGCGAATTCAATTGGGCGAACTTTGTCCATGCTTCCGAAAAAGTGCGATTCAACGTCGCCGCCTGCTTGCGAATCCACGGTTGAAAATTTCCGTTTGCGCTCGCCATTGGGAATATCACCTCGCCGAGAAGAATCGGTAATTCCGTATTGCCGCATTTTGTTCCACAAAGTTTTGGTGCTGATGTGGAGAGCGCGTGCGGTTTCGGTGCGGTTCCAGCGGCTTTTGCGCAGGCACTCTTCGATGAGTTGTTTTTCTGCCTCAGCGCGGATGGAAGCTATGCGCGGCTTCAGTCCCGATGTCTGAGTTGAGCCCTCTTGCGGAGATACCGCCGGATTAGAGGCGGAGAGAAGCTCGGCAATGAGAGCATCGTCATCCTGGAGAACCAGATGGCGGCAAATAAAGCTTTTTAATTCACGGACATTTCCAGGCCAAGAGTATTCGAAACATGCCTGCATGGCGCGCGGCGAGAGCGGGCGCGGAACACAGCCCAGTTGAACAGAAAGCGAGTCCAGGAAGTGGTCGACGAAAAGAGGAATGTCTTCGCGGCGTTCGCGAAGTGGCGGGACGTGAAGAGTGATGGTATTCAGCCGGTAATAAAGATCGGTGCGGAAAGTTTTTTGCTCAAGAGCCTTATTGATATCGATATTGGTTGCGGCGATGACGCGCACATCCACGGTAATGATTCGGCGGCCGCCCAGCCTCGAAAACTGCTGGTCTTGGAGCACATGCAAGAGCTTCGCTTGTAAACTGGGAGGAATTTCGCCGATTTCATCGAGAAGAATCGTGCCGTGGTCGCACAGTTCGAAGAGCCCGGGCTTCGGCCTGACCGCGCCTGTAAACGCGCCAGATTCGTATCCGAACAGCTCGCTCTCCAGGAGTTCAGAAGGCAAGGCCGCGCAATTGATTTTCAGGAATGTGCGCTGGTTCCGGAGAGAACGAGCATGAATTGCGCGAGCGGCGAACTCTTTGCCGGCTCCCGACTCGCCGAGCAGCAGCACAGGCACATCTACTGTGGCAACGCGGTCGATCTGGTGGCGTAGTTCGGCCATTGCCGGACTTCGGGTAGCAGAGAGCTCTTCAAGTGCGGGAATATGGTCTAATGATGACGGTGAATTCAATTCACCGCGCAGTTCACGCGTGCCGACCGAGCCATCCAGTTCCATAACACGAGCCGAAGCGTTCATAAAACTCCAAGGGACCAAGCTGTTTTCAAAAATCAAAAAGATGTTTCAGATAGAAACGAGGGATTTAACCCCCAGTGCGACCAAAAGTCGCTGAACAACCCAATCTTAGGAAGTCAATCAGAAGTCCGCCATAGGTGCATGGCTGAATTCCGCGCGGGATAATTCCTTAGTACTTCGTAGGGGTTGTGTCGTCGCTATTTTCTACGCCTGAACCAAACCTCTTCGGATGGCGTAGCGGACCAAGCCCGCTGTTTCATGAATGTCAAGCTTCTCCATAATGCGCGTGCGATGGGTTTCAGCGGTTTTGACGCTGATATTGAGAACGCCGGCTACTTCCTTAGTTGTTTTTCCCTCAGCGATGAGCTGCAGGACCTGGCGTTCGCGGGGGCTCAAGGGCTCAGAGGAGAGCTCTGTTTTGTTCTGGTACGCCTGAACCACGGCGCGCGATACTTCCGGGCTGAGATAGACACCGCCGCGCGAAGCTTCGCGGATGGCCTGAACGAGGTTTTCGGCGGCATGAGTCTTCACGACATAACCCTTTGCACCAACGCGAAGAGCGTCGAGCAAGTAGGGATCTTCGTCGTGGACGGTAAGAAAGATGGTTTTCGTCTGCGGGGAGACTTTTTGGATCTCCTTGGCCGCATCAATGCCATTGAGGACGGCCATGCTCACGTCGAGCACGGCGACATCCGGGTGCATGGATTCGGCAATTCGCACGGCCTCCTGGCCATTCGAAGCTTCGCCGACGATTTTCAACCCTTCTTTCTCAAGTAAAACCTTCAATGACTGGCGGACGATTTGGTGATCGTCGGCAAGCAGAACTTGTATCGGCATGGCTTAATCCTCCACGGGAACTTCGATTTTAAGCTCGGTCCCTTGTTGTGGTGCAGACTGTATTTCCAGTGAACCCCCTAGAACATTGAGGCGCTCCCGGATGCCGATGATGCCCAGGGCGTTTTTGCTAGCCCTCGGCAAAGCGGCAGGATCAAAACCGACACCGTCATCGCGAATGCGGCAGTGAAGCTCTCCGGGAGACATCCAAAGGCGAATGTAAACACGTGTGGCCTTGGCGTGGCGGGCAACATTATTAAGTGCTTCTTGCGCCACGCGGTACATAGCAGCTTCCATCGTCTTGGTCATGCGCGGCATCGGTTTGCTATCCACGCTGACGGGCGTTCCAAACCGCTTGGAAAAACGCTCGGCCAGCGATTGCAGCGCGGGCACGAGGCCGTAGTCGTCCAGAACCGTCGGGCGGAGGTCGTGGGAAAAGTTGCGAAGCTGCTGCTCGATTTGTTCAAGCAAAGCTTCGATGTCGCGGAGGCTTGCTTGCGCCGAAGGCGCCAGGTGGCGCGAGAGCTGCAGGAGCTGAATGTGAACCGCGGCGAGAAGCTGGCCGGATTCATCGTGGAGGGCGCGAGCAATCCTGCGGGTTTCACCTTCTAAAGATTCATTGAGGCGACGCAAAGTCTCATTCGCCTCGCCGAAGGCGCGATGGGTCATCTCAAACGGGGACATCGACTCGGTGAGGAAATCCCCCGCGCGATGGACAAGATCGCCTGCCGGCTGGCCGTCAAGGATCCTTTCCAATGTTTGTTGATGCACGCCAATCATGTCGAGGATGCCCTTTCCCTCGCCAAGCGCACGTCGCCCGAGTTCGTAAGCCTGCTTAAGGGAAGATTCGCCGCCCTCGCGCAAGTATGTTTGCAGCGCCCGTTCGTAATCAACTTGCAGCCCGTCCACCGGGAACCTCCTTCCGCGAGCCAGAGTAACGTGCTACGAGAACCAGAGCGTCGTCGGTGCCCCGGGCGAAGTTCTTCAGAAGCGTGCTTGCGGTTGCTTGCACGGACTCCGGTTTCAGACCATCTGTGAAATTCGGGCGAATGCCGTCGGTGGCAAAGATGAGCGTGTCTCCGCGGGAAACGGGAACGATGGAGGCCAGCAGCGGCGGCAGGCGATCGCCAACTACACCGCCGCGCAGCGGAAGCACTTCATGAGCAACGGTTCCATATGCATCGCGCTGCACGAGAACTCCTTCGACGTTGCCGACGCCCAGCCAGGTGAGCGTGCTATCCGCAAAATTGAAGGAAGCGAGACTCATCACCACTCCTCGCGTCGGTTTAAGACTTTCGTGACAAAGGCGCATCAGTTGAATGACCGACTCCTTGGCATTCCGTTCCAAAGTCTCCGCAGCGATTTTCGCGGCTGCTGCCGCCTCGGGCCCGTGACCGAGGCCATCCACCACAGCGAGCATTGCTCCATTCTTGAAATGCGCGATCACGTGCCGGTCGCCTGTTTCCGTTTGTCCCGGCAGGGTGCTCGCGGCAACGCCACAATCGAGCAGCAGGGGCTTTATCTTCTCCATTTCCTCGCCGTCACCGTGGTCCCCTGGCCCACGCGGGAGTCGATTTCGAATTCATCCATCAGCCTGCGGACACCGGGAAGGCCGAGACCGAGGCTGCGCGACGTCGAAAAGCCGCCCTGAAGCGCTCGGCGAATATCAGGAATGCCGGGACCATTGTCGCGCGCGCGAACCATGACGCCGCGCTGTTCGCCGCGCTCGTAAAGACGCAGCACTATTTCGCCCTGCTTGGCATAAAGAACAATGTTGCGCGCAAGCTCTGAGATAGCCGTGGCGATGAGAGTGAGCTCGCTCGAAGAGAATCCGAGACTGGCGGCCAGCACGCGGCCTTTTTGGCGCGCTGCGACGATGTCCGTATCGCAATGAATCTGCACAGCGATTTCTTCGAGCACACGATCCCGCCCATTGGCGGTGAACCGGTCGGGTTGTGCATGAGCGTCCACGGGATCGCATTCACCGTCCACGAGGAGTAGCTTCCTTGTTCGCACCGTTGTCCTTCTTGCTGAGAAACGCGATGCCTTCTTCAAGGTCGAGCGCGGTGGGCACGCCTTCGAGTTTCAAACCCAACTGCACCATGGTGAAAGCGACATCCGGCTGAATGCCCACAATTACGGTTTCGGCAACGCGCAGACGAATCATGAAAGTGATGTCGCGAAGCGTGCGGGTAGCGAAGGAGTCCATCACGTCGAGCGCAGTGACGTCGACGATGACGCCGCGCGAACGCAAACGGCCCACCTGTTCCACCAGGGCATCGCGCAACTGCACCAGATCGGCGTCGGATAGCGCAGATTGGATGGAGGCAATGAGATAGGGGCCCTGCTTGAGAATAGGGACTTCCACGAATTCAGGTCCTCAACTCAGCGTTGTCCGTCAAAGGCACGACTTTGTAGCCGAGCAGACGTTCCGCTTCTTCAATTCCACCTTGGAGGTCGCCGACCGTATTCATTTTGCCGAGGTCGACGCCAATGGTGACGAGGGTCTGGGCGATTTCCGGGGAAAGACCAGTGATGATAACAGTGGCTCCGAGCAGGCGAGTCGCTTCGACGGTCTGCACGAGGTTGTTGGCAACGTTGGCGTCCATAACCGGCACGCCTGTTATATCAATGACGACGACTTTGGCGCGATTGGTGCGAATGCCGCGCAGCAGTTGTTCGGTTAGCTGGCGGGCGCGCTGCGGATCAATCACGCCGATGATGGGGAGAATTAACAAGCGTTCGCGGACTTGCAGCACAGGAGTGGACAGAACGCGAATAGCTTCCTGCTGCTCGCGAATGACGCGTTCGCGTTCCTGAACGAATCCGACGGCCACGGTATTGGCGATGCGGTTGGCGGCGGGCTCGTAAGCGTCGAGGATGCGGTTTAGAAGGGCGAAGTCATTCTGATATTTGGCGAACAGAGAGCGGGCCAGCACGTCGCGAAGGAGCAGCACGATGCCCACGACTTCGTGGGTTTCGACGCCTCGGGGAATAATGCGTTCCGAAAGATTGCGGGCGTAGGCCTGCAGCGCCTCGAATGTTCCCGTCTCGAGAGCCTCGACGTAGTTGTCGTACACGGAAGTTGCTTCCGCGAAAATTTCTTCTTTGGTCATGGCGGTGAGCAGTTTAGCTTCGGTGATGCGGCGCGCCCACTCTTCGCGCAGTTGTGTCCGGTTTTGGCGAAGGTGCGCGACCAACTGACGGAGGAGCTCGGCCGTCGGCTGGGACATTTGGTGCATGGTACCGAAGGTGGTGCGGGCCTCGCGGACTTCGTGTTCCATCGGGTGTTCCTCCGCTTCTAGCCAGAGGCAATCGTGAGCCGCCGCTCGGGCGAACCTCTGACAGCTGTAAGAAGTTGAGATTGTGGCAAATAGGGAAAAACAAGGGAATACGGGTAAGCACTGGGAAATGTAGGAAACTTACCTTACTGGTTTAACTGTAGACACCCGCTTGCGTTTTTCCGGGATTTTATGGGTAAGAGCCCGTTTTAACTCTTCACGACCACAACGAAGGATGCAGCTATTGACGTCAGGATTTTTTCTTGCGCGGGACTTTCGCGCCTTTTTTTCGGGCCTCAGAAAGCCCGATGGCGATTGCTTGTTTGCGACTTTTGACTTTCCCGCCTCGGCCGCGTTTGCCGGATTTCAGCGTGCCGTGTTTTTTCTTATGCATGGCCCGTTTGACGCTTTTTTGTGCTGATTTTCCGTATCTTGCCATTTCGTTTCTCCTTTTGTCACAGCAAATCCAGGGCAGAGCGATTTTCGCGCTGGACCTGTCGCATGGTGCAATCCTTCGGGGATTTTTCGGGACGCCAGCGCAGAAATTTCGTGCCGTGGCGGAAACGTCCGCCGGTAAAGTGATCGAATTGAACTTCGCAGACCAGTTTGGGAGCGAGCGGCTGCCATTCAAGCGAATGCTTGGTGCTCCAGCGGCTTGGCCCTCCGGGAGCTTTTCCCGTGAATCCGGGCGGCTTGATGAGTTTTTCCAGCTTCTTGGTGAGAGCGGGGCGTTCTTCGGAATGAATCGACGAGGTGAAGCCGACGTGATCGAGTAATCCTTGCTGGTTATAAAGACCTAATAGCAATGAACCGACGAGCGGTTTTTTTTCGAGATAGCGAAATCCGCCTACGACGCAATCGGCGGTGCGCTGCGTTTTGATTTTTTGCATTCCGGTGCGCTCGCCGGATTGGTAGGGAAGGTTGTCTCGTTTGGCGACAATTCCGTCGAGGCCGGTTCCCATGTGGAACCATTTGCGCGCGAGAGAAATGTCGCGCGTCATCGGCGAAAGCTGAATGGAAGAATTCTCGCCAATGAATTTCTTCGCGAATTCTTCGAGAGCTTCGCGCCGTTCGCGCAGCGAAAGATTGACGAGCTTTTTGCCACGCTCGTCCACGAGCAAATCGAAAACGATGAACGTTGCCGGAGTCGCTTGGCTCAATTTCCGGATGCGGCTTTCGGCAGGATGAATGCGCATCAGCAAATCATCGAAAGAAAGATTTCCGTTAACAGGAATGACGATCTCGCCATCGAGAACAAAACGATTTGCTTTCAGCGACGTAAGTGCAGCGATTAGTTCCGGAAAATATCGCGTGAGAGGCTTGCCGGATTTGGATTCGAGATAGATGTTTTTGCCGTCGCGAAAAGCGATGCAACGGAAGCCGTCCCATTTCGGTTCGTAATGCCATTCGCGGCCTTCGGGAAGCTTGGGCGCAGGCAGAGCTTCCATGGGAGCGTAGTCGCGTGGGAGCGGGAGAGTCATAGGAAATTTTCCAGGCGCGTGCGGCCGGTTTGCAGAAGGAGAGGCTTCCACAAATCGCCAATTGTTTTGAGGCGAGCTGGAACGGTTTGCACGGTGAAGTTTTCCATGCGCAGGCCGCGTTCGATTTCCTGCCACGTGACTGGCGCAGATACGGTGGCAGCGGGCTTTGGACGCACGGAATAAACGGACGCGAGCGTTCGGCCCCAGGCGTTTTGGTTGTAGTCCACGAGCACGCGGCCCGCAGGGCGTTTGGCGACGCGGTATTCGGAAGTGATGAGCTTGGGATGGCGATTCGCCAGTTCGACGGAAAAGGATTTTGCGAAAGACCAGACCTGCTTCTGCAGCGGCCCGCGCATGATAGGAATGTAAACGTGGATGCCGCGTGAGCCCGTGGTTTTGGCGTAGCTCTTAATTTTGAGAGCGGCGAGAGAATCGCGGACCAGCAACGCTGTTTCGAGGACGCGATCGAAAGTGGCGCCGGGAACAGGATCGAGATCGAAGTGAAGAAAATCCGGGCGGTTGACGTCATCACAGCGCGCGTACCAGGGATTCAAATCAATGCAGCCTAGATTCACGACCCAAAGCAGCGCCGCGAGGTGCTCGACGACGGGAAAGTCGATGATGTTTCCGGAGCGATGCTCAATGGAACACAAGGGAATGTAGGCCGGCCGCGGCGAAGGGGCGCGTTTCATGAAGAAAAAATCGCCCGCGATTCCATTCGGATATCGCTTCATCACCATGGCGCGATCGCGCAAATGCGGCAGAAGCCAGGGAGAGACGTCGAGGTAATATTGAAGGAGATCTCTCTTGGTCAGATTCCGTTCTGGCCAGAAGACTTTCCGGAGATTGGTGAGGTGGACAACTCCGCCGGGGACGCGGAGGTCGGCTTCATTCGCGCTGGCCGGAATCTCGAAGCCTGCCCACGTCGCTGAACGTTTTGTTTTGGCTGGCCGCGTAAAATGGGCGCGCGTGGGTCCCGATTTGGCTCGCACTGCCATCGATTCACTCTCTTTTTAGACGGTGAAGCGCCAGCGCTGGTGACCTCAGGGTGCAACGCGCTCACAAACAATTTTATCTCCAGCGCGTGTTGCGATTTGGGCGCGCCGTGCAGTTCAGTTTAATATGAATGGCGAATTTCACATTGCGCAGTCTGCAGGTCTCATCGGGAATGGAATGGATCATCGTAGTGGCAAGCCGATGAATCATCGCAACGACAAATCTCGGATTTTCCTGCTTTCACCGGCGAATCTATCCGGCAAACGCGGCAAATTAATGTGGGGCGGGTTTTCGTGTTGCGCGATGGCGCTGAAGTTACGCGACGGCGGCGCGCCGCTCGGAGAGGTGTTCACCTTTGTCAGCGGACTCTATTTTCGCGGCAAACTGGCATATGCGCGCGCGTTTGCGCGACCGCCGCGAAATGCAGCGGGCGTGATGGTGATTACCGCATCGCATGGCTTGATGACACCGGACACGATTGTGGGCATCGAGGAATTGCAGGCGATGGCGGCGAGTTCGATTGATGAACGCGAAGCAACATATCGAGAACCCCTGGAGCGCGACGCGCGGCGGCTCGCGGCCAGAATTGGGCGCTGCGAAGTGGTGTTGCTCGGCAGTGTCGCCACGCAAAAATACGCCGAGCCGCTGCTCGGAATTTTTGGCGCGAAGCTGATGTTTCCCACAGAATTTGCGGGACGCGGAGACATGAGCCGCGGCGGCTTGATGCTGCGCGCTGTGCGCGATGGCGTGCCGCTCACCTATGTTTGTCTTGCAAATTCAATGCGGCATGGCCCGCGGCCGCCGAAACTTCCGAGGCTATCGAAGTCGCCCGTTTCGAAGGAAGCCGTTGTTGGAAGCGTCACCGGTTGAAAGCGGACACGCCGGAAAAGCACATTTTCCGTCCCGATTTACTTACCCGAACGATCGTACAGGTAGGGATTGCTCGACACTGCCCTTTGAACCAGTAGTCTTGCCCTTTTCCGAACCGGTACACTAGGCGAATTGCGGCAAGCCCATCGAATCTGCTTCGCAAGGTGCGCGTCAGATGGCATCTGAACTACAGCGGGTTGAACGCAGCGAATGGTGGCTTTGGTTTTGGACGTTTGCGGCTACGGTGCTTTCGACCACTGGGCTGTTCCTTTCCTTTTTCCGCAGGCTTTTCCTCCACAAGGAACATTTTTACGAAATCACTTCAGACCAGGCCCGCTGGGGACTACTGAGCCTGCTGCTGCTGTTTAATGGATGGCTGCTCTATCGCCAGTGGCTTTTTCGGCGCGCGAGAAAACAAGCGGATGCGCAAAGCGAACGCGCAGACGCCGCCGAAGCCAATCAGGATCCCGCCCAAATGGATGCATTAACGGGGCTGTACACGCGGGCGGCGGCCGATCAGCGGCTTGGTAAGGAAGTGGCTCGCGCGCGCCGGCGGAATCTACCATTGAGTATAGTGGCGCTGCATCTCGACGACCTGGGAGAAATCACACAGCGCTTCGGCAAGGATGCCAGTGACAAGCTTGTCGCCGAATTCGCAAACCGTTTGCGCAAGGCCAGCCGCGGATGTGATTTTTGCGTGCGTTTGGGAAAAGACGATTTTCTCGTAATTCTGCCCGAATGCAGCCTCGGCGGCGCC
>Ga0134126_10013852_pt1 | contig 10178 bp, 8 predicted proteins | sample KB31752_FD_96881 | JGI IMG/M metagenome (GOLD analysis project Ga0134126, IMG submission 96881) | Terrestrial soil microbial communities with excess Nitrogen fertilizer from Kellogg Biological Station, Michigan, USA - KB3-175-2 | ecosystem: Environmental > Terrestrial > Soil > Unclassified ...
GTTGTGAGTAGCGTACGGCTTGGCGCTCCTATCTGCACAAATGTAAATTTCCCCTGGTAGGCAGGGTATTTTTCCAGGAACCGCTCTACCGCAAGAAATTTTTCTGTGATGCCTTTGGTATAATCAATCCGGTCAACCCCGATGCCCATATACTGCGCGCTGATACCGCTGTTGCTAAGCAAATCTCCTGAAAGCGGTTTAGTGTCTTGTTTGTCGTAATCTTTTAGAGTAAAGGCAATGCTGATGGGGAAAGGCTTAATAATAGTGGTATGGCTTGCCATTTTCACGGAAAAATTTTCCCAGGACACCCTCGATTCGAGGGCGCTGTTCACAGTTTCAAGAAAGTGGTTGCAGTGGTACTGTGTATGAAAGCCAATAAGGTCCGCACCAAGCATTCCCTCGAGTATTTCTCGCTGCCATGGGCATATCCCAAAAGATTCAGGATTAGGCCAGGGGATATGCCAGAAAATGGCAACCCTTGCTTTAGGCTTTGCTTTTTTTATCATTTCAGGCAAAAGGGCAAAATGATAATCCTGTATTAAAATAAACGGGTCTTCTTCATCAGCAGTCTCTTCCAAAACAGCATCGGCAAAGTCCTGGTTAACTTTTTTATAAAATTGCCAGTCTTCTTTTCTGAAAATGGGGCGTGTATGCGAAATGTGGCACAACGGCCATAGCCCTTCATTCGAAAAACCATAATAAAAATGATTTTCTTCTTCCTTGGTCTGCCACAACCTTCTAAGTGTATAGCTCGGGTTGTAAGGGGGCACCTGGATTTTATCGTTCTTATCTACGGTATCCTTGTCAGCGTCTCCCGCGCCTGACGCGATCCACAGGCCCCCGCAGGCTTTCAATATGGGTTCCATTGCCGTTATCATTCCGCTGGCCGGTATAATGCATTTAATGTCTTTGCCATCATGAATGTGCATGTAAGGTTCGCGGTTGGAAACAACCACCATTTTTCTGCCGGCCAACAGGTTCGCAACTTCCACTTTCAACCGTTCAGGGGTCCAGATCGCCTCCGCATTTGTGCGAAGCCTGGCTTCCTCTTCGGCAATAGCTTTTGCTTCGTGCATGGCAGAGGCAATGTTCACTATTTCTTTATGCAAGGGCATGAGGAAGCTTGCCGGGGGCTCCTTCAGTTGCACAATTTTACCACTTCTCACTGCTTTTATCCAGGCCACAATCCGGTTTATCGGGTTAAAAATGGCCCACCTGATAATCAGGATTGTTGCAGAAGAAATAATAAAGACCTGAATAAACCACCTGAAAAAATTCCGTAGCCAGATACCACTGATAATGTCGTCAATATATTTTGCATCGGTAAAAAAAAACAATGCATCATTGGGGATACTATCTTCTATAGGGGCTACGTATTGGTATATGGACCTTCCCTTTACATTGATGTAATTTCCCTGGGAAGCGCCTGCAGCAATGGATTGGTTTATAAAATCAAGGGAATACGGTACAAACCGCCCGGCATCCCGGCTGTAAATGATACTGTCGTCGCTGAAGTAAACCGCCATGCCAGCCAGGTGATATTTATTGTCCACGCTGTCAATGTACCTGCCAATGTGCGCCTTGTTTTTCGGATTTGTAAATGATGGATCATTCCCGCCAATCTTATCGGCTATGGATGCAGCCCTGGTTTCAAGCTCTACATCAAGTTTGTGCCTTTCCCCGGAAATCTGAAAATATGCAAAACCAAAAGCAACGAGGCCTACTGCAAGAATAATGGAAACTATAAGAGCGAGGTTTAATTTCATAATTTGGTTTTAAGTGAATGGAATTACGACAAAAGCCGGACGAATACGGCATTGGTCCAGGCAAAGCCATTTTGTGTAACATACCTGTCAGGGTTATATTTCCCGATATCGGAATTTACAACATCGTGCTTTTCCCAGAACTTGCCCGTAACTGAGTACAATTTTTTGTTTAAATCAAGCCATTTTTTCGCGATTCTTTCAGCGTCCTTCCGGTATCCATAGTTAAGCAGGCCTTTTATTACAATCCATTGCTGGCCGGGCCAGCCATTCGGATAGTCGTGCTGCTTATATTCTTTTGACAATCCTTCCGGCTGCGTATTGGCAATGCCCCCATCATATTCAAAAAGTGAAAGTGTATTTTTAACCATTAATGCTGCTTGTTCCTTTTTGGCAAGTTTGGCCCAAAGCGGATAAAATCCCGCCACAGAATAGAAACTGCTTTGTCGTTTTTCAAGTTTGTTATAATCGAAAAAGAAACTCAGCTCTTCATTCGCCATCAGGCCATTAATAGTCTTTTTTCTACTGTCCGCCTGGTTTTTATAGTATTCGCTTTTCTCAGGATTTTTAAGGATCCTGTTTATGAGCGCCAAATCAGTTTCATATTTGTACAGGCAGCAATTCAGGTCAACAGGGAGATAATCAAGGCACCGGTCATTAAACCTTGAAGTCATGTCCCAGCCTGACTCATGCTCGGCGCCGAGGTGTGTGATGTAATGGTCACAATACCGGGAAAGGCCCTGATATACAATATGTTTCTCGGTAAGGTCTTCATTCATCCAGTATTTTTGAAGTTCTCCTTCAGCAACCTTTGCGGTTTTCCGCAGCCAGGGTATGTTTTTATCTTTCGCGTAAACTTCAAGCATCATTGAAGTGAGGAAGGGTATCTGCGAAGTGCCCAGGTTATAATACCTGTTTCTCATGGGTACAATTGAGAACCGGCTGAAAAGATAGCAAAGGTTATCAACCATGCCTTTGGCGAGCGCAACCCTTTTCGATTTTACGAGTCCGAGGATGGTAAAATAGCTGTCCCAGTAAAACTGGTCGTTGCGGAAAATAATACTGTCATTGGGCGCCACAAATCTTTTGGGAAGGCCAAAATTCAATTGCTTGTCTTTTGGGCGGTAGCAGGTTATTTTCTCCCAATAGTCTTCGATATACTTAAGGCTGTCAATATATTCTGTTTTGCTTATCATTTTTGAGTTTGTCCCAATTGTTTTAAAAATAAAATAACCTCTTCTACCGAGCCTAACATGTGTGTGGCGAGCGTTTCACCGGGGCCGACTTTTATGGTAATGGCATTTTCATATTTTAATAGAAATTCAAACATGTCTTCGTCTGTCTTGTCATCGCCTATACATAAGATAAGATCATAGTCTGCCGGCTCAATTGAGTTCTTCAGCGCTATGCCTTTATTAGTGTTTTTATTTATCACCTCTATGATGGCGTTACCATCGAGGATCTTTAGATCGTTGGTTTTAATAATGCTTTTCAAATCCTGTATCAGTTTTCTTGACAAAGCATAACCGTTACTGGCTTCCCTGTAATGCCATGCGGTTGAAAATAATTTTTCCTCTACAAATGATCCGGGGCAATCAAGCATTGTTTTATGGAAGATGGCAAGTATTTCGTTTTTCCATGTACCGGTATCATGATGGCAGATTTCCCAGGTTCCGTTGTTTCTGAACATCGCCCCATGCCCCGCAACAATATCAATAGGTAAATGGCCGACAAAGCTCTCAATATCCTCATGGCCCCTTCCAGTAATAACCATAAGTTTTACAGCGGGGTCATTGATAAGGTTCTCCACAACAAGCAACAGTTCTTTGGAAGGCAAAGCTTTATCAGGAGTAGGGGCAAAGTTTACAAGCGTACCATCATAGTCGAGAAGGAGAAGTTTCCTGGACGCCGTTCGGTATTTTTCTAATATTTCTGATGAAGGCACTGTCTATAACAAAAGGATTTTCTGTATAAATTGTTCCAAACCTGATCCTGTTGCGAGCTTTTCAACAAACTTTTTTAGTCCTGATTGTTTATACAGGTAAAAATGGATCATTATGAAAATGACGCTGTTAAGCCTTTTTATTCTATTATTTAGCATGAGCGGGTGTACCTATCAATCAAAAACTGATCAAGCAGTGAATGTTACAAATGCAGATGCACACACAATCGCGGGCATCGATGGGATTCTTGGGAAAATTAAATTGCCTACAGGTTTTCATATCAATTACTTTGCCCGGAATGTGAAGGGAGCCAGGTCGCTGGCTCTTGGGACTAATGGAACAATATTCGTGGGTACCCGCGACAAAAGCGTTTACGCCCTGGTAGATGAAAACCATGACGGCGTATCTGATAAGTTATATACTATTGCAGACAACCTTCACAGTCCGAATGGCGTAGCTTTCCGAAACGGGAGCCTGTATGTAGCAGAAATAAGCAAAGTATGGCGGTACGATAATATCGAATTCAGGCTGGCAAACCCTCCCAAGCCTGTTTTAATCACTGACAAATTTCCCGATAAAGAATGGCATGGCTGGAAATATATCGCATTCGGCCCTGATGGTAAGCTTTATGTACCGGTCGGGTCGCCGTGCAATGTTTGCGAAGTAGATGAAAATAAATTCGGAAATATAAACAGGATAAATGCTGACGGTTCAGGTTTTGAGGTGTATGCAAAGGGAATTAGGAATACGGTTGGTTTTGACTGGGACCCCAAAACCAAAGAACTCTGGTTTACAGACAATGGCAGGGATGAAATGGGCGACGATGTCCCCGATGACGAGCTGAACCATGCACCGAAGCCGGGGATGCATTTTGGCTTCCCTTTTTGCCATGCCGGGGACGTTCCGGACCCGCAGTTTGGCAAGGGGCATGATTGCAAAAATTATGTGGCGCCGGCGCTGAAGCTGGACGCGCATGTGGCCAGCCTGGGTATGAAATTTTATACCGGTACCCAGTTCCCCAAAGAATACCAGGATTGCATTTTTATAGCAGAGCATGGTTCCTGGAACCGCAGCAGCAAAGTAGGTTACCGCGTGGTTTCTGTAAAAATAGACGGCAATAAAGCTGTTTCATCTGCGCCCTTTGCAGAAGGGTTTCTCCAGGGCCAGAAACCGCTTGGCAGGCCGGTGGATGTACTGGTTATGCCCGACGGAAGCCTGTTGGTTTCGGATGATTTTGCGGATTGCGTTTATAGGATAAGTTACGATGGAAAGAAGTAAAGATTAAATTCTCTGAAATTTCGCACTTGCGGTTGAAATGTCAGTAAATCCGGGAAAAAGATGAATATTGTTGTAAATTGCATTAGAAATGAAAAAGCGTCGAATGATATTGCCAGTAGTCAAAAAGGGGCTTGATAAAAGATATTGAAAATGATTGATGCAAGAAACATTTAAACAAATAAGCAATATTCTCGAAAGCTATTCGTGGTTAGGTAGGGAAGTAACTCCTTATGGAACTACATTAATTGGAAAAGCTCCGCACATTGCACCAATGGCCTGGTTGCACACGATATACAAACCACTTAAAGAAGAAGAGATTATTTCTTTGGAAATGGATATTGGGTATAGTATTCCAAAATCCATCAAGGATTTTCTCAAATGTAGTAATGGATTGAATGTTTTTAATACTGATTTCTATATTTATGGCAAAAGAGGGCATTATAAACGAGATGCTAATAGTGCTTGGTTGCCTTTTAGTGTTATAAGGGCTAACGTTGACGAAAGGATTTCGGATTCAAAAAACAACTTTTTCTATATTGGAGGGTATTCTTGGGATGGCTCAAAGTTGTACATTGATTCCACTTCAGGAATAGTTTATCGTTGCGAAAGATATAGCTCCAGGCCGCTAAATAAATGGAATAATTTGGAAGAAATGTTAATTACTGAGATAAATAGGCTTGTCAACTTATTTAATGAACGTGGTGTAAAAATTAATGATGCTATGCCAACGCCTCCCCCGATTAATAGAAGCCAATAAACACAGTTTCTCCTTCCACAATTAAAAAATCTAATATCTTTACGCCCTTATGGCGCAACAGAAACCAAAGTTTCAGAAACCTTCAATAAAACCAAAACCTAAAGCCGATTACAGCAGGCTGTATCCTATTATACTGGTTATCATGGTATTTATCCTGTATGGCAATACCCTGCACAACCAATACCTGAAAATGGACGATACCGACTTGATTGTTGACAATGAGGTATTTATAAAACATCTTAAAAACATTCCGCAGGCTTTCAGGCAAAGCACTTTTGAGATACCCGGCCACCTCACGGAGAACAAAAGTTATTACCGTCCCCTTCTTATTGTATCCTTTATGCTGGACGCCCAGGTGCATGGGGCGAGAGGTTCTGTTACCTTCCATTTCATGAACATCCTGTATCATTTGTTGGCGTGTCTGCTGTTGTATTATTTGCTACTTAAACTTGATGTGAATGCGCTCTCCGCACTCGCTCTTTCGTTCTTATTCGCCATCCATCCCGTAAATATCCATGCGGTAGCCTGGATACCGGGCCGGAACGATATTCTCTTGTCCATATTCGCATTGCTGTCCCTCCACGGACTGATTGATTACTATAAAAAGGGCGAACCAAAATATCTTGTCCTTCACTTGGTTGCATTTGCGGCATCGCTGTTTACCAAAGAAAGCGGTGTGATTCTGCTGCCTTTATATTTTGCTTTTATGTGGCTCTGGATGCGCGACCTGGGATTTTACAAACGAAAAATATTTATACTGATTATCTACCTGGCCATAGCGGTCTTATGGTACCTGGCTATGACCTCGGCGCTGAAGGGAATGGAAAAAATCGGTGGTGGAGACCCGATAGTGAAGGTCATTATCCACAACATGCCTTACCTGCTTTTGTATATCGGGAAAATATTATTGCCTTTTAATCTCAATGTAATGCCCGGAGTGGATAATATGGCTATTGTTCTTGGATTGGTTTCACTGGCAGGGCTTGCTTATATTATACTGCAAATCAAGGATTACAGGAAAATATTATTCTGCCTATTCTGGTTCTTTGTGTTTTTGGCGCCAACGCTCCTTGTACCGGAACTGCCTGCTTATGAACACCGGGATTATTTTCCGCTGATAGGACTAATGGTGGGGGTTTCACAGGCAGATTTTTTCAAGAATTTCACTTTCAAAAGTAAGCACCTGCTTTATGCTATCGGAGTGCTGGCAGCTGTATTTGTTATCATTGTATTTACCCGGCTTCCCGTATATGCAAACCGCTTTACTTTCTGGACCGATGGTACCGAAGGAACACCTTTTGCGCCTTCAGCTTGTGTGAATGTAGGCCAATTGTACCAGGACATGTATGATAATGACCCTGAAATGAACGCAGCCCAAAAGAAAGAAACGCTGAAAAATGCAGGCGACTGGAACCATAAGGCGCTTATGATAGATTCGACCACTCTGAGGGGCAACAATAATTATGGCGCTTACCTCTACCTGAGCGGCCACCCTGACGAGGCGCTCCCTTATTTCCTCAAAGAAATAAAATACCATCCTACCAATGACGACCCTTACAAAAATGCAGGTATCTATTACAAAGACCACGGGCAACCGCAAAAGTCAGTCTGGTACTGGGAGAAGTTGATACAGTTGAATAAGTATTATCTCACTGCATACGAGGAACTTGCCAACTATTACACCAAAACGGGAGATATGGCAAAAGCAGCTATGTACCGTGATGAAGAAAAGACGCTGACCGATGAGGCGCAGAAGAGTTATAATAAAATTAAGTAGGGTTAGGGGAGTGAGAAGTGAGAAGTGAGAAGGGGGAAAACAAAAGCGATAGTACATATGAGAATAGGGCGGTTAATTGGTTTATTTTTGATTTATTTGAGTATGGTTCAAAAAACCGATTGTCAACCCCATTCAAATACATCTATTCTCATTCTCGGCACGGCGCAGGATGGGGGATACCCGCAGGTGGGTTGTGAGAAAAAATGCTGTAACCTGGCCTGGAAATATGATTCGCTCAGGAGATATGTGGTTTCTTTGGCGCTGGTAGATTCCGTTACCAAAAAATGGTGGCTGTTTGACGCGACACCTGATTTTAAATACCAGTTGCAGTTATTCAGGATTTTGACAAATTCAACTTATCAATATCTTCCTGATGGAATCTTTATAACACACGCGCATATAGGCCATTATACAGGTTTGATGCAGTTGGGCAGAGAAGTAATGGACTCCAAAGAAGTCCCGGTTTATGTATTGCCCCGCATGGCTTCGTTTTTGGAAAATAACGGCCCCTGGAGCCAGTTGGTCAGGCTGAAAAATATTGTGATTCATCCATTAAATACGGATTCTGCATTGAATCTTGAAAACGGGATTAAAATCGAAACTTTTACCGTGCCCCACCGGGATGAATATTCCGAAACGGCAGGGTTCAGGATAGTGACTTCCCAGAAAAAATATCTCTTCATCCCTGATATAAATAAATGGGACAAATGGGATAAAAGTATCGTAAATGAAGTAAAACCAGTGGATTATGCACTTCTGGATGGAACATTTTTCTCGGGTTCGGAATTGCCGGGAAGAAAAATTGACGAGGTGCCACACCCAACGATTCCGGAAACAATGGAATTATTCAAAAACGAAAGCGCAGCAACAAAATCAAAAATTTATTTCATTCATTTCAACCATACCAACCCTGCATTATGGGATGAAAAAACCAGGGCAATTGTAAAGAAAAAAGGTTTTCATATTGCGGAGCAGGGGGAGGGGTTGTGAGAATTTGATTAAAGTTTCAAGCCAATGTACCGTTTTATCTTAGCCCACGGTTTCAACTGTGGGGAAAAAATGACCATCTAAAAATTAAACCGTTTTAACGGTTTGGGCTAACCCTCCAATAATTTTTTCAAACCGTCCAGGATCATCTGCCAGTTTTTTTCTGAATGGTCCCTGGCCTCTTCGGTCGTGTTATTGTCCTGGAGAAGTATAACAAAAGTCTGGTTGCCCTTTGGGGTCAACTCTATAGTAACGATGGTATTATAATTTTCAGGCACATCAGGTAGTCCAGAAAGCGGACTGTAATGACTGTACTGTAAAAGCTTATCCGGCTTCATTTGCAGGATAACCCCTTTATCTTCATAAGGTTTGCCTTTCCATTCGCCCTTCCAGCTTATTTTGCTGCCTACTTTCCAGTCTGAAACTACGGTGGTTCCAAACATGTATTTCTTAATCATTTCAGGGTTTGTCAATGCTTCCCAAACCTTATATGCCGGCACGTTAATATCGGCTTCAGCTTTTGCAACCAGGTTTATTGCTTCCATAGTTCTCCATTATTCGTTTTTCAAAGGAACAAATAAATGTGTTAAAGGTTATGTATTATCCGTCATATTATTAGGCCAATATTATTTCAACCTTCCCGGATTTTCAGCAATAAATGCCTTCCACGAATTGAACTTATCACCTCCCGCCACGGGCATTCTCTGGTTCAGGTGGCACATAGCCACCGCGAGGGCATCGGTAGCGTCAAGGTATTCGGGTGATTCCTTAATGCCCAGCAAACGCATGAGCATGGCGGCTACCTGCTCCTTGGATGAACTGCCGTTTCCGGTAATGGATTGCTTTATCTTTCTCGCAGCATATTGGTGCACAGGCAAATCATGCGCGAGGGCAGCGGCTATTGCCATTCCCTGGGCCCTTCCCAGTTTGAGCATGGACTGCACGTTTTTACCATAAAAAGGGTCTTCAATAGCAAGTTCAGTTACTTTATGGCTTACAATTAGCTTTTCAGTCCGGTTAAAAATAACTTTTAATTTTTCAATGGGGTCTTTTTCTTTGATGTTTTTTACCACGTCCATCACCATCAGCCGCGTTTCTTTGTTCACGGCAGCAATAATAGCGTAACCCATGATATTCGTTCCCGGGTCTATGCCAAGAATAATTCGTGCCGGGCTATCGGAAACTGAAGGGTTTTTTTGGGTGTTAATTCCTGAATTCATGGTCATAGCGACAAAGTACGTATTTTTGCATTGATAATTGATTACATGTCCACGGATATTTTCAAAAGCACCTCATACAGAAGCCTCTTATCGGGCGGTAATTATTTGCAAAAAGTTCTGATACTTATTGCAAAACTGGCTGTATTGGTTTTTTCGGGATGGTATCTATATGTCCGTGTTATCCAAAATGCCGAATTCTGGAAAATATTTACACTTTCCCAGTCCATTCTTGTAAACCCTTTATCCGTCTGGCTTTTTGCGGTTTGCATCGTAATGGTTTTTATAAACTGGGGAATTGAAACCCTGAAATGGCAATTCCTTTTAAAACGGTTTGTAAAAATCTCATTTCCAAAGGCTTTTGCCGCCATCCTTTCGGGAAATGCTATTAGCCTCTGGACTCCGAACAGGGTAGGGGAGTATGTAGGCAGGGTTGTTTTTCTTGATGCCGACGTA
>Ga0134126_10013853_pt1 | contig 10178 bp, 9 predicted proteins | sample KB31752_FD_96881 | JGI IMG/M metagenome (GOLD analysis project Ga0134126, IMG submission 96881) | Terrestrial soil microbial communities with excess Nitrogen fertilizer from Kellogg Biological Station, Michigan, USA - KB3-175-2 | ecosystem: Environmental > Terrestrial > Soil > Unclassified ...
ACTCCTGCAGCACCGAAGTTACGGAAGCCTTTGGTCAGCACGGCGTGCTTGTATTCTCGTGAAGCCTCGCGCTCTGCAAGAACCCAGCTAAGGACCTCCATTTCGGTGCCGCTGATCGGTTGCCAAATACGTAAGATTACGGCCTTTTCCGCCGAACCAACTTGCGTCTCGATAAAAGAAAGGTTCGGAAAAATCGTGCCGACAATCACACGCAAATGATGAAGCATATCCTTTTGATCGGGGCCCAACGTCTTCGCGTACTGACTTTCAAGCGCCGGAGGATGCGTCTGATATGCGTCAGCCGGTAATCCAGGCGCCAGATACGTCAAAGTACAGCCATGCCCGTAATCGGTAACGATCTGAAAGCTATTCTCACCCGCTGTAGCGAAACCAGCACGTGCCGCACGCACAGGATCGAGCGTCAGAGGTCCAACATGCGTCGTAAGGATGTGCTGACTATCGCCGACGAAGTTGAGCGCACCGATTTTCCAGTTTGCTTTGGCCCGCCACCGTTGGGGAGGCGCGAGAACTTCCATCCCTTGCGGCGTACGTGCGAAGAAGGGCTCGAGGTACCAGGCGAATTCGCCGAGATATTCCGTCAACGAAACCACGTCGGCATCCCAACATGCGAAAATCAATCCTTTAAACATTTCGACACGTGGGACGCGAACGAGACCCAACGCTTTAAAATCGGTACCCTCGGGAAAATGTTGATCAAAGGTCGTGGTAACCAGCTTACCGTCGCGGCCGTAGGTCCAGCCATGATAGGGACAAACCAAATGGCGCGCGTTGCCCGATTCTGCCCGGCATAATTTCGCGCCCCGATGTCTACAGCTATTCATGAGAACATGAATACGGCTATCGTCGTCGCGAATCAGTATTACCGGAACCCCGCCGAGCGCTCGGGTCAAATAATCACCTCGTGCGGGAATCTCACTCTCGTGAGCAAGATACATCCAAGTACGCGTGAAGATGCGATCCTGTTCGCGACGGAACACATTCTCGTCCACGAAAATTTCGCGGCTAACGAGACCACGCTCAACATCGACCCATTTCGGCCGTTCGGAAAGCGACGATCGATCAGTCATGAACCATCTCGCCGTGAAATATCACTGATTTATTTGGAGTTTATGCTATGTCCCTAAGCGTTGCAACTGTTTGCGCTGGTGGGTTAGACGAGTCATCTCTCGCGTCGAAATCTTGAACGAGCCTGCAGCAACCGCTAGAAGGGCACGCGTCAGCGTTCTTGCGATGCGACTTTTATGAGCAGTGATGGAATGAGACAGCAAGCTCTTTTGAAATTGCCTGTGACGCCCACAACACGGGGCCGCAAATCGGCAAAGGTAAAGAACCAGCCCGCACAATCACTTCGTGATGCTGCGTATGAAGCTATTAAGCTCCGAATTATCACACTCGCGTTTAAGCCCGGAGAATATGTCAACGAACTACAATTGTCTGAGATGCTGGGCATTGGGCGAACGCCGGTTCATCAGGCAATCGACCGGCTCATGCTCGAAGGCCAAGTCGAGGTCATTCCTCGTAAGGGCATCATCGTCAAGCCGCTTAGTGTCAGTGAGATACTCGAAATCACTGAGACCAGGCTCTTGAATGAATGTTACTGCTTACGCCGGCTGGTCGACCGTATAAGCGACACCGATCTTGTCGCTCTCGGCGAGATAATAAAAGAGGCAAAGGCTTGTTCGAAAAGACGTGATATTGAACAGCTCATCCTGCTCGACCGCGAATTTCATCTGCGACTTGCGCGCTTGCAAGGTAATGAAATCTTCGAAGATCTTCTCCGGAATCTGATTGAGCGATCGTTGCGTTTTTGGTTTATTTCCCTAAATGCGCCGAGCCACGTTCAAAGCGTTCAGGATGAGCATGATGCGATTCTGGCCGCACTAAAGAAGCGCGACCCGCAAGCCGCTGAACGCGCTATGCGTCGTCATATCGAGTCCTTCCGCATGACGCTGATGCACTACCTCCAACACGGATGAAGGTTTGCTCTGGCCATCGATGCCGCTATCCGAGATTGAGCTCGGATCGGAACAGGCGCCAGAGATTTCCATAGGCCTCTTCGAAACCCGGCTCCAGGAAGATCTCGAATACGTTGCGTGGGCGCGCAAGGGGTACATCGTAAATCGATTTAACGCGGCCGGGCCGGCTAGTCATCACGATGACTTGATCCGAAAGCGTAATCGCTTCGACCAGATCGTGCGTGATAAACAACATGGTGTTTTTCTGCTGACGCCACAGCTCAAGAAGTTTGTGGTGCAGCATCATCCGCGTCTGTGCGTCGAGAGCGCCGAAGGGCTCGTCGAGCAAGACTACCGACGGCTCATAAATCAATGTTCTAACTATCGAGACACGCTTTTGCATGCCGCCTGACAGTTCGGAAGGATAGGCGTTCTCGAATCCATCAAGGCCTACCAGTTGGAGCCAATGCATTGCCTTGTCGCGCCGCTCCTTTTTGGGAACGCCGCGTGCGGCGAGCGGAAACTCGACATTGCCCAGGGCTGTCAGCCAAGGAAAAAGATTGCTGTCTTGCGTAACATAGCCAACGTCTCTGTTCAGCCCTGCAACGGCCCTCCCCTGGCAAAAGACGTTGCCGTGGGAAGGATTGATGAGGCCAGCGGCGAGCCGCAACAATGTCGTCTTCCCGCAGCCTGATGGTCCGACCACGGTGGTGATCTGCTGTGCGAGCACATCGAAGCTGACATTATCGATGGCTAGCACATCCCGCTCTTCTGCAGCAAAGGCCAACCGGACATTGTTGAAACGAAGCGAAGACGGAGACTCCGAAACGGCGGTTTGATGGCCAATGGTCGCAGTCATATTCACGCCAAACCGCGGCATCTCAAGGACCTCCTAAGCCGCTCCTCGCTCGGAGCCGAGCGGCAAGCGTTACTACGCAGCCACGAATTTGTTCGTCCACATGACTCCTTCGTCGGCGGACGGATTCGAGTTGACCATCTTCGTGCTGACAGCCACCTTGACGTTGTTCTGCCACATCGCCGCAGTCATACGCGCGTCCCGTGGATAGCCGCTCTTATCGCGCTCAAGAGCTCGCGCGACCGCCTTAGGATCCAGGGCTGAGTTTTCTTTTTGTAGCATGTCGATCACCGAGCCGAGATCGTTATAAAAAAGATTGTTAGCTTGGCCGATGCTATGGACGACACGCCGCACGGCTTCGGGTTGCTTTTCCGCAAACTCTGGCGCTACGACTAGCAACGTATAGGGAAATTCGCGGAATAGCGGTAGCTCCGCGCAATTGATGAAGAGCTGACCAAATCCTTCTGTCTCGATCTGGTCTGCTTCCGGCGAATCGCCGATTGTCACGTCGACCTGATTGGTGCGCAGCGCCGCCATTCGCGACGCGCCAAACCCGACCGCAAGGATTTTCATATCGGTATCGGGATCGAGTCCATTTGTGCGAGCGAGATAACGTGTATATTGCGCCGGGCCACCACCAATCGTCGAGGCGCCAATACGTGCGCCCTTTAACGCTTTCAGCTTGGCCTCGATCGGGCTGGAAGTCGATACCCCGACCTTCTCCATCCAATCCTTGCGCGCCGTGAATTGAGCCACCAGCGATCCCGTGAACGCGCCTACAGCAAGCGTCTTGATCCCTTTATCCCAACTGATCATCGGATCGGTCGAGGCGACGCCAACGAAGTCAACTTCGTGGTTGGTGAGAGCGGCAATTGACAACGGCCCGCCCTGCAGTTGCTTCAGATCCACATTCAGACCGTTTTGGGCCCAGAGACCGGCGCGATTGGCCAGGAAGATACCAGCAAAAGAAAGACCGGGCGCCGCATAGGCCCCGCGGACCGAGATCGGCCCGCTACCCTGCGCTCGCGAACGCCGATTTATGGCTGGGATCAAGGGTAGACTTAATGCCGTTGCCGAACCAACTCCTTTTAAGAACGTGCGACGTCGCATCATTTCCCAGCTCCCTTGGTTGCAGAAGCATTATGTGTACCAGTCACACCAAAATCTCTTTCAAAGCTGGACTGTCTGTCCTCGCCCTGCTTTGCGCCACCGGATTAGATGGCGTTCAGCCCAATTTAGACAGCAGCTCGCAATGAAAACCATTACGACGAGTACGATGATCCCTGAAAAGAGCGCGGGTGCGTCATAGGTCTGGGAAGCATAAAGGATATAAAAACCGAGACCTTCGTTCGACCCGATATATTCCCCGATCACCGCGCCGATGACCGCGTATGGCACCGCCGTCTTCAGACCAAGAAAGATCTGATCAGCCGCCCCCGGTAAGATGACTCGTATAATTGTGTAAGCCCACGATGCGCCCATGAGTCGCCCCAGTCGAACGAGCTCCTCGTTGCCCGTGATCAGCCCCGAATAGGTGTTGAAGAACACTAAAAAGAAGGTGGAAAGGAAAACCACTGCAACTTTCGAGGCGATGCCGAGACCCAGCCATACGATGAACACCGGCGCAAGAGCGATCTTAGGAACGCTGTAAAAGCCCATGATGTAGGGCTGCAGCGCCCGAGACAGAAATACCGACCTTCCAAGGATGAACCCCAGCACCAACCCGAACAGGGCGCCGAGTGAATACCCGATCGCGATTTCGAGCAACGTGACACGGATGTGCCGGTAAATCTCGCCTGACGCGAACACACTGTAGAGCTTCACTGCGACGAGGCTCGGCCGACTAAAATAGGGCACCGCGGCATCGGAAACGCCGAACTGCCAAGCGGTGAGCAATACGACGAGGATACCCAGTTGGGTCGCAAGAAGGACTAAACGCGCCGTGTATCGTCGTCTACGGGGTTTCGTGGCGACATCGCTCGGACCTTTGACTTCCGCTAGAGCCATATTGTCCATCCGATTCTCGCTTCGCGTGCTATGCCGCGCTACAAAGACGATGCAAATTCAGCACCCTTACGCGCCGTGCATAAACGGGGCGACATAGCGCCTCGGCCAACGAGGTCCTTTTATCAGCCAATACTTCGGCCATAGAGTGCGTTCTCTTCCTGCTTGATTTCATACACCCTCAGCCGAAAGCCTGGGCAGTTAACCCCCTTTCCGTCGGACAATTTGAAAGTAAAAATATGCATGGGACAGCGCAGCATCGTATCATTTGCGATTAGCTCAGCAGCCATGAGCGTTGACTGCATGTGGGGGCAGGTTCGCTGAACACCTCGAAAGCCTTGCTGCGTGCGAAAGACAATAATGCCTTCGTTATCCAGGGTCGTGCGCGCCGGAAATTTCGAGGTCTCGGGATGGATTCCCGGCAAGAGATGCCATGCTTGTTCGGTCATTTAGACGCACATTTCACTTCATCACCATTGCCCGCTCGGTTTACGCGATCACCTGCGCGCTTCCAGCGTGGCTCTGGATCCCCGCATCGCCAGCGATCTCGCGCAGTCGTGCCAACGCGAACGGACGCTCGAGGCGGAAGAGGAAGAGTCCCATCTGCATTGTGAAGCGCTTGTCCATGAAGCAATCGTACACAGCGAACAAGGCATCGCGCAGTGGCATCGCCTGCTCATGGCGGACCCGGTGAAACACTTCCTGTAGCTCGATGGCTTTTTCGATATCGAGCCTCTCGCCGGAGCCGAGCTCCCATTCCGTCTTATCGAGACCCGAAGCCAGGGCTCTTAAGAACGACAATTCGCGCCCCGTGAAGCGGCCTGCCGCCGCGGGAATGTGATCTTCCGCGATCTGCAGGAACCAGTTGCTCTCGTCCTGGGCACGTTCCAGATCGACGTCGATCCGCCGCCCATTTTTGAAAGTGACGACCGGCACTACTTGCTTTTCCGCGGTGCGCGATTTCTGATAGCAATCGCTCAATTCGAACTCGCCTGAATCTACGCGGAACACGGTAATGTCAGCCGGCATCCCGGGCTTGAGGCTTCCAGCTCGGTCAGAGAGGAAGAGCGCTTTCGCCGGATTGCACGTGACGCGCTCAATCACTTGTTGAAGCGTCATGCCGAGACGCATCATCACACTCAGAACGTTAGCCAGCGACTTAACGGGCCGCACCACATTGAATTGCTGCAGATCGGAGCTTATGGTCTCGGGAACCAGGCCTTGTGCCCAGGACTTCTCGGCGACATCCCAAGAAAAATTATAGCCTCCGAAGCCGAGATCGAAGAGGACGCCGCGCTTTTGCGCCTCCCAAACGACCGGAAAAACCTTGCCCTCGTCATCGACGACTTTACCCAGGTTGCCATGATAGAGGTGGGTGATCATGTCACCCTTTTCGGCAATCTTGAAAGCCTCATAAGCGAGCAGATGCTCCGGGTTCTGCATCTGAAACTCGCCAATATGCATATAGAGCGGCAGGTGCAAAATATTCGCGAGGCCTTTGGTGATTTGCAAGGTGCCGGGACCGTAGTCGCCGATGGCATTGCATTTCAGATAGCGCAGCATATCGCGATTCTGCTTCGCGAAATCGACCCACCGCGTAATGGGCACTTCACCGAGGCTACGGACGTCGCCTTCGATATAATTTAGACCTAAGAGACCCATGGGCCGAATGAACGGCCCGGCATATAGACTAGTTTCGAGGCCGGTCATAACAGCCAAGAATTCGTCGATTGTGCCGATGCCTGGTCCGCCCGCTTCGACGAAAGTCGTTACGCCCTGATAGACCCCGAGACTATCCGGGTCGGCAAACCCAAGCGTCCCGTACGTATGCACGTGAAGATCGACCCAGCCAGGGCTTAAGTAATGGCCAGAAAAATCCATTACGGGGGTGGTGGCGTCATCCTTAGTTGGGCCGACCGTTTCGATTTTTCCGTCGTTGATCACGACATCCGTAATGCGATCGATCCCCTGCAAGGGGTCAATAACGTGAGCGCCCTTTAGAATCGATCGCTGGCTCATTTTCGGACCTTTCGCGGATATGATACCCAAAGTGGCAGTGAAACATCACGAAAGATGCGTGTCAACGTTCGCTGGAAAAGCATCCCCCACTTATGGGCTGCTTCTATGACGCCCCTTCAAGCCATGGATTTTCGAACGCCGCTTTTTCGGTATTCCAGCGCTTTACTGCCCGGGCTTTGCAAGCTTCACCGAGCTCAGGTAATTACTGCACAGGCTCTGAGAACTCTTTTGGAAGATCTGGCTTCGTTGCATAACGCCGTGCCGCATCATGTGCCGACCAGCAGTCGGCTCTTGGGGCGCAGGGGCGTTGTTGGATTGGGCTCGGACTTTAGAAGCCGATCCGAAACACCCGTTGAGAAGTCCTGCGTTTCACCAAATGGCCATGCCGTTAGGCATCCCGTACCAGCGATAACGGAAATACACGCGAGAAGAATAGGAGCTATCTCGTCTACACGGAAATTACCGCTCTTGCCTTTGCTTCAATGTTCATATTGCATCAGGCAAGGTAGGGCTCGAGCCTCTCGGTGTGATTGCTGTCTCACAGGAACCAATCCGCGTCCAAACCAAAACTCCATCAGGGCCGCCTTTTGCGGGCACAGCATTCATCCGCATCCATCCACCCTGCATCCGGCTAATATCCGAAGTTAGTTACTCGGAATAAAAGTGGCGCTATTCCCTTGTCAATCCAAACATGGGTGTGAAATATCACAATTGCTTAAGGAGAGCTTTTGTCATATGATTCTCAGAACAAGAACATGATTCTGTGGTTGCGTGGATCAATCGCACAGTGGCTCTAAAGCACGCGGGGGAAGTACCGATGACGATGGTCGAGAACACAGCGACAGAATCGAAGTTGGATAGCCAACGAATCGGCCCGCTACAGTTACGGGTTCTCATCCTTTGTCTACTGATCCAGGCCTGCGATGGGTACGACATGAACGCGATCGGCTACGCGTTGCCCGCGCTGCTCCGCGCTTGGCATCTTTCGCCAGCTCAGTTTTCGGTGGCCCTTTTAATGTCAAATCTCGGTATCTTGGCCGGTGCACTGATCGCCGGTCCGGTCGGCGACCGTTTTGGGCGCAAGCCTTTGCTAATGGGAAGCGTGGCCATCTTTGGTGTAGCATCTTTGCTCTCAGCGACTGCTTCGTCGCTCGCCGCCTTGTCTGTGCTGCGATTTTTCACCGGCGTCGGGATCGCGGGAGGATTTGCGGGATCAGCTGCATTGACCGGCGACTACGCTCCCAAAGAGCGAAGGGCCACACTCATCATGATTAGCTTTACAGGGACGGCAATTGGCGCCTTCCTCGGCGGCCAAATTGCTGCACTTCTCTTTTCCAAAGGCTTTGATTGGTCCAGCATTTTCGTCGTTGGCGGGTTGGCTCCGCTGATCTTGCTATTCGCAATGGCGCTATGGCTGCCGGAGGCGCCGCAGCATCTTGCAGTACGTAAGAAGCTTACGGCCCGTCAAGCCGCACTGCTGCAGAGTCTTGGCATTCAGCCGGCGATGAATCGCGCTGCATCAATCGAGAAGAGCGGAAGCAACCCAATCAAGGAGCTATTCAGCGGCGGCTACGCGCTGCAAACCGTGTTACTGTGGATCATATTCTTTTGTGGGCTCCTTAACCTTTTTCTTTTTGTGTTTTGGCTTCCGGCGATCCTCAATTTCAGCGGAATGACGCAGTCTGAGGCGGTGTTTGCGGCGAGCTTGCATCCATTGGGCGGTATCCTGCCTGTGCTTTATCTCGGTTGGGCCATAGACCGCTTCGGCACTCAGCGGGCCTTGTCGCTGCACTTTGCGATCGGCATTGTCTTTATCGCCATGTTAGGGCTCTTTTCGCTTCCCTATGCCGCGATACTAGCCCTCTGCTTCCTTACTGGCGTCACCATCAATGGTACGCCTATTGGATCCAACGCCGCTTGCGGTCTGCTGTACCCTGCCCGCATGCGTACGACGGGAGTGGCGTGGGCACTCGGAGTCGGACGCTTCGGAGCTCTGGCCGCGGCACCATTGGGTGGATATCTGCTATCGTGGGGTTTGGCTCCCCGCCAAGTGTTGTTGTCAGCCGTTCTCTTTGCTGCGATTGCTGCTGTGGCTGCTGCGAGCCTCGGCGTTGTCAGCAAGCGTATTGTTCCTTCCAAAGCGGCCGAATCGGTCAGCGCATAGAGCCTTCTTGCGCACGCGGCGCCGTCGCAGCGTCGGTTCCGAATTGACGCTGCATCATTGCGGCGCTCGCGGATAGTGAGCATCTCCCACAACCGCCTCCCAGCGCGAGGAGACGGAGGGCGCCTCGGCATCAGCTGAACGTGAGCGGCGGGCTAGCACTGATGGACGGGCTCTGCGCCGAACGAAAAGTTCTAGGCGAGTGGCTCCTTACCATCAATCATGACTGAGCAGATCCGGCAAACTTCTTTGCTCCGATTGATCCAAGCGTGATTCGTTGCTTGCTGGACCAGAATATCGCCCTCTTGCAAATGAATCTCGCCCTCATCGAGCAGCATGTCGATCTCCCCACTGAGCACGATAATGTAGTCGATGGTGCGCGTGCGATGCATCAATGGGTGACGCGGCTTGCGTGCTCTAGGATGACTGTGCTCGGGCCCGAATTGAGCTTGCGTTGCACCAACATCCATCTTACTCACATCTCCGGTCGGAGGAATATCGAGCACGCGGATCACTGAACCGTCTTTCGCCGGCGGGCGACCGCGTCGGCGGGACATGCGATCTTCCTTGCCTTTCATATCGGCCGGGGACTCTTCGGTGGACCAGATATCCTGGATGACAGGGCGGCCCGCACCGAATTCGATTCGATGCGGCGTCGAGCCGTCGAATAAGATCACAGAGTTTCCTGTTTCATCGTGGCTCGTAACCACACGGCGAATATCTTTCCTTAACGGCACGGCTTTTGCTCCTATTGTTTGCTCATGCCGCGCGGCTTAGTAGGGCTCGAAATCGCGCAGCTGAGGAATGACCTCTGTGCCGAAGAGTTGGATCGACCTCATCAGATCATCTTCCTGCAAATTTCCGAAGTTAAACTCGCCCGCAAATGTATTGAACATACCTTCGGCCGCCCATGCCCGCAGTTTTTTCGCGACCGTCTCGGGCGAACCGATCAGGATCAATTCGTTTTCAAGTAAATAATCTTTGTCGAGCAGGTGATAGCTGATGTCTCCCCATGTCGCCGCCATTATGTCTTGCCGCGCTTTGAGCTCGGCGGGCGTTTTCGTCCCGCGGAAGAATCCGCGATAAGCAGTGCCAGCCATATCGAGAGCTTTATCGAGCGCCTCATTGTCCGTGCGATCGACATAAACAACCGTTGTGTAAG
>Ga0134126_10013854_pt1 | contig 10178 bp, 6 predicted proteins | sample KB31752_FD_96881 | JGI IMG/M metagenome (GOLD analysis project Ga0134126, IMG submission 96881) | Terrestrial soil microbial communities with excess Nitrogen fertilizer from Kellogg Biological Station, Michigan, USA - KB3-175-2 | ecosystem: Environmental > Terrestrial > Soil > Unclassified ...
ACAAGAACGACAAGGGCATGGTTGTCGTATCCCGTAACGTCAATCCCGAACAACAGGGCGGACGCAACCTGCAGGCCAAAGTGGCATTTCTGGCAGGTTCCGAGGCAGACGGCTTCGGTAGCGCCGGCGATGTGACTACCGCTTTCGCTCTGCAGAAATCAATGTTCTCCTCCGGCACCCTCTCCTTTAGAGGCAATATTGGAGCTACATCCGGCGATCCCACAGGCGTTCTGCATGCCTCTTATGCTCACGATTTCGGCGACAACTCCCGGCCCACCGTCACCCTGACTTACCGGCATTTCGCTACTCCCGGCGTAGCCGTAGAGAATTCTCCGTATTCGGCCATGGAGATCAACAGCTCTGACAGCATGTCAGTGGCGGGAATGATCGATCTTCAATATGGAGCCGATCTCCAATCTCTCGACTTTGCCAGGCGCGTAACCGCCGCTCGTCCTTATGGAGCGGTGCAGGTGCATCTCTCGCCCGATCTGGTCGTTGAATATCGTTATGCCACCTCCGAGCCGGATACCCGCGGTGCCAAAGGATTCGACAGCGCGCCTGCCGATTTGAGTGAATCTGGCCCCCGCATGGCTCTCCTCAATGGCGCGCCGGAAGTAGAACGCGCGCATCACCAGGAAATCGCGGTGTCGCGCCGCATGGGCGATACCAGCGTGCAGGTGGCCTACTACATGGACCACGTGTCTAATCTGGTCCTTACCGGCGCCGGCGATCCCGTCAGCTATTCTGACGATGTGCTGCCGGACGTCTACTCCGGAACGTTCTCTTATGCCTTCAACGGCACCCTGAACAGCTCGGGCGCAAGGGTTGTCGTGGAACGCAAGATTTCAGACGACCTTAGCGCCACGGTTGACTACTCCGCAGGAGGCGCCATCGCAGCGGATTCGCCGGTTACCTGGCAGACGCTTTCCGAAAAACTGGCCGCGGGCAGACAGCAGAGTGTAGCCGCAAAGGTTTCCGGATATGTGCCTCATGCCGGGACACGCTGGATTACTTCCTATAAATGGACCAGCGGAAACGCAGTATCCGTGGTTGACGCGTTCAACGCTTCTCCCGGCCAGGCCGATCCTTATCTGAGCATCTTTATCCGCCAGCCTCTTCCCGGCACTGGATTCATCCCCGGCAAAATGGATGCCCTCCTCGACATTCGCAACCTGCTGGCTCAGGGTTATCTCCCCGCAATCGGACCCGATGGCCGTCCCGTTTATCTCATGCAGGCAGCGCGCTCCTTGCGTGGCGGTCTGGCGTTTACGTTCTAGAGCCAACCTCCTTGCTGTTCCCGCCTCCATACGGCATTCCTTACCATGTATGGTAGTAAACCTGCTCCTTTCCTTAGTCTTTCCTTTCTGAGTTCATCGTCCGAACTGATGTGGCCGCTCACCACATTGCAAGGGAAAACAACACATGAAAAGCACCAGCACCGCCGTCCGTCTGTTACTCGCAATTGCGTTTCTTTCCGGATCCGTGGTTTCCGCCCAAACGCGCGATCTTGGCGCGGTTCGCGGTCATGTTCAGGATTCGCAGGGAGCAGCGGTGCAAAAAGCTCAGGTCGAGTTGGCCAACAGCGCTACCGGATATGTTCATTTCGATCAGACCGATTCGGCAGGAAACTATTCCTTCAGCGGCGTCCCACTGACCGGAAAATACGTCCTCACCATCAAGGCTCCTAGCTTTCGGAATGCCACGGAGCGCGACATTGAGTTACGCGCGGACGTTGCCGCAGTCTTCAATTTCTCCTTAAACGTTGCCGCAGAAATAAGCGAAGTAGATGTTTACGGCACGGCCTCCGGAGTTACCACGGACTCAAACCAGATTGGGACACGACTGGATCTGGCGCAGATTGAAAATACTCCTATCCTTAATAACCGCCTCACGACCTTGCAGCTGCTCGATTCTTCCGTCCGTCTTGCTCAGACAACCGGCGATCTTTTCCTGAACGAAACCCTCGTCGCGGCAAACGGCAGTGGCCGCCGCCAGACTACTTATTCCATCGACAACACCACCGCCGACGACAGCTGGGGCCGTCAGACGATCTTCACGGCTCTGCCATTTTCGTCTGTCCAGGAATTCACCGTCTTGACCAGCGCATCTTCGGCCGAATACGGCCGCACCACTTCGGCAGCCGTAAACGTCGTCACAAAATCGGGCACAGACACCATGCATGGCGATTTTGCCGGAATGGGCCGGCCCGCATTCTCGCAGGCAAATTTGCCGCTCGCACCCCAGAAAACAGCCAACACGCTGGCGCAGGGCAGCGGAGCCATTTCCGGACCCATCATCAAAGGCCGCACCTACTATTTTGGATCTCTGGAATACAGCAGCCAGCAACGTGATGCGGTGGTCAATTCGCCCATCGAGCCTCGCTTCCTTTTCACCGGCAATTTCGGCCAGACGCTCATGTTTGCCAGATTGGATCATGATTTGAATCAGGCTAACCGCCTGACGTTCAGGACCAATTTCGACCGCTTTTCAGATACAAATCCTCAGGATATCGTAAGCGGCACCACTCTTCCCAGCGCGGGACGAGTCTTCTCCCGCCAGACTTATGCAGCCGCTTTATCGGAGACCGCAACCCTCAGCCCAACAATCATGAACGAGGCGCACGCTCAATGGCAGCTCGGTTCTCCTATCACTCGGTTTACTCCGGTGCAATTTGGCCCCCAGATCGCCGCCGCCGGTTTTTATACATCCGGTGACTCTCGCTCCGCCAACCTGATGAACCACCAGTATTCCTTTGGTGACACCTTGAGCACGGTCCGCGGGCGGCACACGTTGCGCGGCGGCACCGACGTGATCTGGTCGTCCTCCGGCGGATTCGGTCAGGAGTTCGGAGGTGGATTCGTTGACGGAAAATTCACTGTAAATCCGGCCTGCGCCACAATCCCGCTGGACCAGTTGATCACGCTGGATCCCGCTCTGCCACAACCCGCTCTCTGCGGAGGCAATACCCAGCCTGTTGTGACATCGTTCACCCAGTCTTTTGGGAACCAGAACTACAACATTCGCGAAACCCTCTGGAACGCGTTCCTCCAGGACAGTTGGAATGTGCGCAAAGATCTCACGCTGAATCTGGGCTTGCGTTATGAAGTCCAAACCTTCACCAACGATCGCAACAATTTTGCGCCGCGCATCGGATTCACCTGGCTGGTGCCGCATACCCGTTCCACCCTGCTGCGCGCCGGCTACGGAATCTACTACTCAGAGGAGCGCACTGACCTCGCCGCCAGCGACATCATCGGCGGACCAAGCGGCCTGATCACCTTCACCGTGCGCCCCGGACAGGCTGGGTTCCCGACCTCGTTCGACCCGATCACAAATTTCCCTCCGGGTACCATATTCCCCGCGCGCGATATCACAGTGCGACCGGGCCAGTGCCCTCAACTGGGACAAATCCTCGATGTTTCTGCCCTTCGCTTCTGCCCGGACGCTCTTTTGAATCCGTACACCCAGCAATGGACGTTCGGACTTGAAAGGCAGTTTGGAGCTAAGTGGGTATTTTCTGCCGATTACGTCGGTCTGCATACGATTCGCATTGAGCGGCCTGTCGATCTCAATGCGCCGTCAGCGTTTCTGCCTGCGGCTACGGGCCAATTCCGTGGAGGCACAAACGCCGCCAACGCCTCGGCCCTCGCCGACGCGAGCCGCCCCATCGTCCCCGTTCCCAACGGCTTCCGCCGCGTGATCTCAAACGCGAATCTCGGCGCTGCCAATTACAACGCCTTGCAACTCAGGTTGAATAAGCAACTTTCTTCCCGTTTCAGCCTCTTGATGAGCTACACATGGTCGCACGCCATTGACACCGTGGACCAGGATGCGGCGCAGCAGGACCCAGCCGACTCCAACCTCCTCGGTGCAACCGAAAAGGCAACGAGCATTTTCGATCAGCGGCATAACGCCGCTCTGACTGGCACTTATCAATTCCCGCTCGGCTTTACCTTCACCACGTTTGCCCAGCTTGGCTCTGGATTCCCATACAACATCACCACGGGCGTGGATAACAACGGTGACGGCTCAAACTCTGACCGGCCTTTCCTGAACGGCGCACTCCTGCCGCGCAATGCCGGCCAGGGAACACCTATTTACGACGTTGCCACGGCTTTGCAGAAATCATTCCGTCTCACTGAAAGAGCGCACCTAAGTCTGCGTGCCGAGGCCTTCAACGTTTTCAATCACCAGAATATTTACAGCCGCAGCGGCGTCTTTGGGAATAACGTGCCGCCGCCTAATGCGCCCCCGGTCCCGCTGTCAACCTTTGGCCTGCCGGCCTCCGGAATTGCCAACGTAGGGCAGCCGAGAGCATTACAGTTCCTGGCAAGGATCACATTCTGATAAAGTTACAAGACCGTCAGGAAGAGCGGTTTCCCTATGTGGCTAAAACGACATTTTGGAAGAGAATCGAGTTCGCTTGAACAACTGGGTAAGCTGGAAACGGAGTTGATGGATCGTGTGTGGGCGCGGCCGGAGATGACGGTTCGCGACCTGTATCAGGATATGGGCGGGCGGCTCGCCTATACAACTCTCATGACCACTCTCGACCGGCTTTACAAGAAGGGACTTCTGCTGCGCCGCAAGGAAGGCAAGGCTTACTTCTACACTCCAGCCCTGACTGAGCGGCAGTATCAGGAGTCGCTCGCCCAGCACTTCTTCGGCATGGTCCTGAACGATCGCAGGAATTCCGGCGCGGTTCTCTCGCGTTTTGTTGAGGTCGTTACCGAGACTGACTTGCAAATGCTCGATGAACTGGAAGAGATCGTCAAAGCCAAACGGCGGGCGTTGCGCCGCAAAGAGTAATTTTCATGTTTTACGCAATTTGTTTCTGTCTGCTCTTTGGCGTGTTGTTTCTGGTGCTCTCGCTGGGCCTCATGGCTTCCCTGCCGGCCTTTCGGCTCGTGCGAGCGATGGAGGGTCGCACTCACGCTGGCGCAACCGCCAATTTGCTGTTCGCGTTGCGCATGTTGCCTTTTCTTCTGGGTGGCATGGTTAGTGTTGGGCTGGCCCTGCCGGCTTTTCTGGAGTTTGAGCCTTCCAGCACACATGAGATTCCCGGAGCTCCCTTGTTTGTTTTAGCTGCGCTCGGCGTGACCACCCTGGCCATCATTGCCTGGCGGTGTGCGCGGATCCTTCATACAACAATGCGCCTGCAGCGACAGTGGCTGAGAACTGCTGTCCCGCTTTCATTCAAGGTAAATGGGGTGCCCGTTTTTCGCGTGGAAGAATCCCGGTCCCTGCTGGCTGTGGCCGGCATTTTGCGTCCTCGCATCTTTGTCTCAAGAGATGTGGCCGATATCCTGACCGCCTCCGAGCTCAACGCGGCACTCTCCCATGAACTGGCACACGTGAATGCCAGCGATAATCTCAAGCAATTTTGGCTCAAAGTAACCAGGCTGCCCCGCTGGGTGCCGTTGCTGCGGCAAATTGATTCATTGTGGAACAGCACTTCGGAAATCGCGGCTGACGAACATGCGATTACGCACGGCGCCTCGCCACTTGAGCTGTCTTCAGCATTGGTGAAAGTTGGTCGTTTGTCCAGCCACGGTAGGCAGCCTCGTCTTTTGACCGCGTCTCACCTGGTGGATGGATGCACCTCGGCGACCATGGCGCGCGCCACGCGTTTGCGCGAGTGGCTGGAGCACGGAACGGCGCCGTCAAAAACAACAGGCCACGATAGCAATCGGCACATCTGGTTTTTCTGCACGGGCACGCTCCTTCTCCTCTACATCGCAATGCTCGGAACTGTCCTGCCGCAGCTGCATGAGGTGCTGGAGTTCCTTGTTCGCTAAGCTCTGGCGCAGCCTGTTGGTAGCAATAATTCTTCTGGTGACGCTCTGCTCGTTCACACGAGCTCAGTCCACAGCAGCCAATACCCGCATCCTGACTACCGTCACCGATCCTCAGAACGCAGTGATTGCCGGCGCGAAAGTGGTGCTGCGCAATGCCGATGTTGGGCTGGTTCGCTCCGCTGTCACTGATTCTCAAGGCCACTGCGGCTTCAGCGGCTTGCCACCCGGCACGTACGGCATTGAAGTCCAGGCCGCTGGCTTTGCTCCCAAAAAGCTTGGTCGCATTGCCGCCAACGTAGGCAACACCGTTGACTTGAACATCTCTCTGCAGGTTGCCGCTGCGTCGGAGACGATCACCGTTACAGGCCGCGGCGCTACCGTGGAAGGCAATACCGCGCAGCCCGCAGTCAACAAACGCGAAACCGAAACCGGCAACTATATGGCCGGCCTGACCGTGACCTATTTGCCCAGCCGCGATCGAGATCTCACCCAACTGGCCCAGCTCGCCGCCGGCGTGACTCCGGAGGCAGATGCTTTTGGCGTGGTTATCGCCGGCCAGCGCGCGACCGCGACCCAAATCGCGGTAGATGGTGCGGCTTTCAACGACCCGCTGTTCGGAGGCCAGCGTGGAAGTCGCGATGGTGGCATGTTCTTTCCCCAGACCGTCGTACGCGAGTTTCAACTGGTTCGCGCCGGGGCCGGAGCGGACATTGGCGGGACAAACGCCGGCTTCATCAACATCGCTACGAAAGAAGGAAGCAACAAGCTGCGCGGTGAGTTCTTCTACCTCGGGCGTCCTCCCGCACTAACGTCAGAAGATGCCTTCGGCAACTCGCTCGATAGTTCGCAAAATGAATTCGGTGGCTCTCTTGGCGGCCCCATCCGCCGCAACAAAGCCTTTTTCTACGCTGGAGGGGAGCAGGACTTCCTTCATATTCCCTATCAGACGGAGTTCGCGCCGCAAGCACCGGGTACAGTCATTCCCGCGAGCCTGTCGTCGCTCGAGCAGCCAAATTTGCAGAAGAGTTCGCCGATCGCGCTTTTCGGGCGCACAGACTGGATTCTCAGCCAGGCTCACACCCTCAATCTGCAAATCAATTACAACCGCATTCATTCGACGGCGGTTAATGACGGCTCTACCAGGACTCTCGCAGCCCCGGGCCATTCCGATTCGTGGACAGGAAATAGCGTGTGGGTTCGCGGCAGCCTGAACACAATTTTCGGAACAAATGTGAATCAGTTGCTGGCACAATGGGCCCGCGACAGCCGCGACATTACGCCCGACAGCTCATCTCCTGAAATTTTCATCGACGGCTTTGGGATCCTCGGTGGAAATGCTCTGGCGCCGAATCACTATGTTTCGCAGCGCCGCGAAATTAACGATGACGTTGAGTTCTCCCGGCGCGGCGCTTTGTTGCGCTTTGGAGCTGCGTTCGCCGATGATCCCGTTCGCCAGCAGCAGGAAGCAAACCTGAATGGAAGATTCGATTTCAGCTCGCTCTCTGATTTTCTGTCCGGGCAGATACGGCGATTCCGGCAGACCTTTGCTACCGGTGACACCCTGTTCTCCGGCTCCGCCCGTCAACTGGGACTCTACGCCAGCGGCAGTCTTCCTTTCAGCAAAACGCTCAGCGTAACAGCAGGGCTGCGCTGGGATGCGCAATGGAATCCTCAACCGGGCCAAGCGAATTCAGCAATTCCGCAGACAGTCACCATTCCGGACGATCTCATGCAGTGGCAACCACGTCTGGGGATTGCCTGGAATCCACGCCCTGCTACGGTGGTCCGCATTTCTTCCGGACTCTATGACGCTCCCACACCGGCCACCATTTTTCACAGGGTGTTTACAGATAATGGCGCGAACACAGCAAGCATCGACAGCCTTTACGATCCCTTTTTGCTTGCCCTGCCCGGTGTCACTTCCCTCCAGTCGCTCGCTGCTTTGCCGGCAGGGCTCACTGTACAACAAGCTGAAGTCGTCGGCATCTCACCTGAATTTCGCAACCCCCGCTCCTTTCAAGTCTCAAGCACGGTGGAACAGGAGATCGGGAAGAAAACAACGGTTTCGGTTGGCTATCTGCGCAACAGCACGTGGGACTTGCAGCAGCGCCTTGATCGCAACCTGCTGACGCCCACCATCACTGCCACTGGATTGCCTGTCTTTCCCAATGCACGGCCGGTACCCACACTTGGCCGGCTGCTGGTAAACGAATCGGGCGCGCACTCTTCTTACGATGGCCTGCTGGTGACGGGAAGCTTCCAACTCTCCCGTCGCTCGCAGCTCACGGCGAATTACACCCTCTCGCGCACTCGCGATAATGACGCTTCTTTCGGGCCATTCGCTCCGGATCTGACTCTGAATCCGTTTAACCCCGCGGCTGAGGCGGCATACTCGACTCTTGATGCCCGACATACCCTCAACGTAAATGCGGTGGTGAACCTGTTCTGGGGGTTGAAGGTCAATCCGGTTTTAATCACCCGCTCTGGCCTGCCTTACACTCCGGTGATTGGCTTTGACACCAACAATGACGCGAATGACTGGAATGACCGGACATTGCTCGGCAATACCATTGCGCCGCGAAATTTCTTGCGGCAGCCGTCATTTTTTAATCTTGATTTTCGCCTCGTGAAGGACTTCACCCTGAAAGGTGAAGGCCATCATCTGGATCTGTTTCTGGACATCTTTAACATCACGGGAGCTGACAACAGGAACTTCGGGCTTGATTCGCTGAGCATGTTCGGACCGTCATCTTCGCCGTTCTTCTCAGCCGGCCAACCCTTGTTCGCTCCGGACGTTACGCGCTTCGGCAGTGCCCCGCAGGTACAGTTCACGGCCCGGCTCGTGGCTTTTTAGGATTCCTTAGACAGGTAAATCGATCGTTCTGCGGTCAACTGCTGGCCTCTTTAGTCTTCTTCCGGCCAGAATTTTCGCCACCAGCTCGGCTTTCCCCGTTTCACGGGTGGTTCATCGTTAAACACGACTTCATCACGCAGCCCGAGAACGCCGCCTGCCCTGAAACCACCTGCGCTGCTTACAAGTTCTGGCTGCTGGACCGGAGCCGGTACCACAGGCTTGCGTTTCTGTACGGATGGAGAGGGTTTTGAGACAGCGGTCGCAGTTTGGACGGCTTTACGATGTCGGAATACAGCGATGGCGGCCTGCCTTGCGGCCCCTGTCGGCATGACCGTTACCAGGTCCTTTTCACTGCCGAGAGCGTAGTCCACTGCGTCTGTCGCCCTGTGCTCAAAAACCTGCTGTTCGGGAACCTGCTGGCGCAGGCGCGTGGCGGTCTTCTCATCAAAGCTCAAAAAGCGAGGCATAAGCCGTCCTCAGGCAAAACGTTTGAGACTTGGTGGCCAGAGACTTAGATGCCATTGCCTCGTCAGGTGTTTGACGCTTCCCTGCTCATTCATTTAATCTCCGCGTTCAACTTTTATTAACCTTGGAGAAACCATGGCCAAAGTTTCCGTGGACCGCCGTCGCTTTACCCTGGGGGCTGCCGCCGCTGCGGCGACTGCCCTGATCAACCCCGTCCAGGCTCTTGAGCAGGCACAGAACGCTGGCTCCGGCCAGCCTTCAAACTCGCTGGAACAAAAGGCCCAGGCTGCCATGGCCAAGCTGTCACCGGCAGCCCAGGCGGAAGTGCAATCCAAGGCCGATTCCATCCTCCGCAAATACGGGAATAAGCTCAGCTCCGAGCAGAAAACCGACATTCGCCGCGCCCTGGCCGAAACCCAGGACGGCCTGGAGAAGATGCGCGCTTTTGTACTCGAGAACGGTGACCAGCCCGCCACTGTGTTGAAGATTCGTGCCGACGGAGGAAGAAAATAGATGCTGAGCGACGACATTCTTTTTCTTCCCGTCACAGAATTGTCTCGCCGCGTTCGCAGCCGGCAGATATCGCCCGTGGAACTGGCGCAGAGCTATCTCGAACGTAGCCGCACGATCGGCCAACGCTTAAACGCCTATGTCACTTTGACTGAAGAACTTGCTCTGCAACAGGCGCGCGCGGCCGAAAAGGAAATTGCAGCGGGTAAGTATCGCGGCCCGCTGCATGGAATTCCCTACGCCGCCAAAGATCTTCTGGCACTCAAAGGCTATCCCACAACCTGGGGTGCGCGACCCTATGCCAATCAGGGCTTTGACTATGATGCCACTGTCATCCAGAAGTTGAACGCCGCGGGTGCTGTGCTCATCGGTAAGGCGGCAATGATCGAACTCGCCGGTGGCATGGGATACCGCTTTGCCTCCGCCTCTGCCACAGGCCCCGCAAAGAATCCATGGAACACTAACTGCTGGACCTGCGGATCCTCCAGTGGCTCCGGTGCGATCATGGCGGCTGGTCTCGCGGCGTTCGCTCTTGGCACGGAAACGTGGGG
>Ga0134126_10013855_pt1 | contig 10177 bp, 9 predicted proteins | sample KB31752_FD_96881 | JGI IMG/M metagenome (GOLD analysis project Ga0134126, IMG submission 96881) | Terrestrial soil microbial communities with excess Nitrogen fertilizer from Kellogg Biological Station, Michigan, USA - KB3-175-2 | ecosystem: Environmental > Terrestrial > Soil > Unclassified ...
CATCAGCAGCTTGGCGTGCCGGAACTTGAACTTGGACTTGGACACTTGGTCCCTCCTTGAATCAGTGCCTGGTGGAGACGCCGCGACGGGCGCCTGAGCCGGCAACCGAGCTATCTCGCTTCCTTGCGAGACCTCTGGCTTTGCGTCCCCGCCTCGCGGCGGGTTTGCCTTGGGCAGCTCAAACTGCACCCGTTACATCGAGCACAGGGGGCTCGACCTTTAGGGAAATGGACACTTTTCTCGGGCAATTTGGGGTGTCCAGATTGCGCGTTCAGCGGATGTGAACCGGTGGCGCCTCGCGCGCGTAAAGAGACATCGCTGCGCTCGGTCGATCCTCGCTCGGTCGGAAAGCTCGAGTGCCGCGCGTGGGAGACCTGCTACCGGCGCAAGTGGGGCGCCTGCCTGATCGCGTCCGTCGGACGCGGCTCGACGAGGAGCGCTCGCTGCTCGTGCGGTCGTACTCATCGCTCCTGGCCGCGGTCCAGCGCTGAGTTTTCTTACACTCGCGGGACGAGGAGGGACGTCTTGCGGGGACTCGTTGCCGTTGCTGTCGCGCTGTGTTCGCTGGTCTGCGGCTGCAGTCATCACCATCACGAGACCGCGGCCAAGCCGGCGCCGCGGCCGGCGGGGGCGCCGCGGCTGGTGGGAGCGCAGCCCTGCGGCAAGGCCACCTGCGCGACCCTCACCGTCCCGCTGGACCACGGCGGGCGCGTGCCCGGGAGGCTCACCCTGCGGGTGGCCATCGCCGGCCCCGCCTCCGCTCCCCACGGAACGCTCGTCTTCCTGACAGGTGGCCCGGGGCAGCCCGGCGTGCCGTTTCTGCGCCGCGTCCAGCAGCGGGTCGGCCCGGCGCTGGACGGCTACCGGCTCGTGATGTTCGACCAGCGCGGCACGGGGCGGGGCGCGCTCCGCTGTCCGCAGCTGCAGAGCGCGGTGGGCAGCTCCGATCTCACGGTGCCGCCGGCGAGCGCGGTCGCGGCCTGCGCCACAGCCCTGGGCGCCAAGCGCGCCTTCTTCACCACGCAGGACACCGTCGGCGACCTCGATCTGCTGCGGCAGGCCCTCGGCGTCGACCGGATCACGCTCGACGGCATCTCCTACGGCACCTTCGTGGCCGAGCGCTACGCGCTCGCGCATCCCGGCCACGTGGCGCGGCTGGTGCTCGACTCGGTGGTGCCGCAGACGGGAATCAATCCGTTCCAGCTCGAGTCGATCCAGTCCGTGCCGCGCGTGCTCCGGTCGGCATGCGCCGAGCGCCACTGCGGAACCGACCCGGCGAACGACCTCGCCGCGGTGATCCGCGGCGAGCACAACGGCCCGGCCCTGCTGGACCTGCTCGTCACGTTCAGCGTGTTCGACCCGGACTATCGCCCGATACCGGGCGTCCTGGCGGCCGCCCGTGCGGGCCATCCCAGGCGGCTCGAGCGACTGATGGCGCTGGTGCACCGCGGCGGCGCCACCCCGGCGTCCCTGTTGAGCCAGGGTCTGCACGCGAGCACGATCTGCGCGGACTACGACCAGCCGTGGGGCGGCCCGGACACGCCGCTGCCGAAGCGGACGGCCGCGATCCAGACGGCCGCCGCGCGCCTGACACCGGCCACGCTGTGGCCGTTCGACCGCGCGACCGCCACCGGTAACGGCGAGCTGTTCGTCTGCGAGCGCTGGCCCCCGGAGAACGTGACGCCGCCCAGCGCCACCGGCTCGCTTCCCAACGTGCCGACGCTGCTGCTCGTGGGCGAGCGCGACCTCTCCACCCCGCTCCCGTGGGCTCAGGCAGAGGCACGCCATGCGCCCCAGGGAAAGCTCGTCGTGGTGCGCGGCGCCGGCCACGCGACGCAGCTCAGGGGACCGCATCCGCCTGGCGTGCCGCAGGTGGCCAGGTTCCTCCAGGGCTAAAGCGACCTCTCGCCGTACTCCTTGGCCAGCTTCTTGGGCGCCCTGGCCAGCCAGGCCTCGACGATCACCTCTTCGAGGTCGTCGGCGCCGATGCGCTCGAGCTGCACCAGCACCGCCGGGTAGCCATCGAAGTGCGGTGTGGTGAAGAACACGCCGGGGTCGTTGGCGATCAGCGCCTGCTTCGCCACCTCGTGCTCCACGCGCGCCCCGAGGATCGGCCCGCCGGGCGCGGCGTCGCCCAACGCTTCGAGGTCGGACCTGCGCAGCGGCCGCTCCCATACGAAGAGCTTGTCGCGCACCCTCCACGCGGTGTTGCCGTGCGCCGTGCCTTCGCTGGTCTCCGGCAACCCGAGCGCGATCCTGCGGACGTCATCCCAGCCGGCCATCAGGTCAATGGGGGGAGCAGGATTCGAACCTGCGTAGGCTAAGCCAACGGGTTTACAGCCCGTCTCCTTTAACCACTCGGACATCCCCCCGAGCGGGTCACGATTCTAGAGACACCGCCAATCCATGCCGGTGCGCGAACGCCGCGGCCTCGCCGCGGTTAGCCACCCCGAGCTTGCCCATGATGTTCGAGACGTGGACGCTCGCTGTCTTCGGGCTCATGTAGAGCGTCTTGGCGATCTCCGGGTTCGACCGCCCTTCGGCGACGAGCGCCAGCACCTCGCGCTCTCGCTCGGTGAGGCCGAAGGGGTCGTCGCCGGCCTCCGCGGCCGAGGGCGCCGTCACTCCGTCGAGCTGCACGCGGGCGTGGCGCGCGAACGCCCGCGCCTCCTCCAGGAGCGGCGTCGCGCCGAGCGCCTCGGCGATCCGGACGGCCTCCTCGAGCGGCGCAGCCGCGGCGTCTCGGTCGCCCGCCGCGCCGGCGACCTCCGCCATGCGTACGAGCGCATAGGCGATCAGGTAGGGATCGCCCGCTTCGCGACACGATTCCACCGCGGTGCGCCAGTCCGCCGGCTCGCCCCCGGCGCGCACGACCTCGGCGGCAGCAAGCGCACGGTAGGCGCGCTGCGGCGGGGTCATGGCCTGGAGCGTCTCGCAGCGAGCGCTGAGTGTGGCAACGCGGTCCGCGTCCGGCTCGGCCGCCTCGGCCTCGATCCGGAGCCCCAACCACGCGAGCGGCCAGCGGTAACGCTCCATGAGGTCGTGCGCGTCCGGGTCGAGCTTCTCCGCCACGCGGGCGCGCGCCGCGGCGAAGTCGCCGCGCGCCCGCAGGATCTCGGCCGCCGCCCTCGCGACCTGCAAGGAGTACTGCGTTCCGAGCCAGCCTCCGCGGCTCGTGGCCGCCTGGAGGTCCTCGGCGGCGTCGTCGAGGCGGCCGCGTAGCGCCAGCATCCCGGCGCGAAGCTGGAACAGGGCGCCCGCCACCCTTCCTTCGATGCCGCGGTCGAAGCCCGCCGCGATCGTGTCCTCCGCCTCTGCCCACGCTCCGAGGTGGAAGAGCGACTCGGCCCGATTGACCACCAGCAGGGCGCCGTAGACATGGAGGCTGAGGCCCGTCCGCTCGGCAAGCGCGAGCCCGCTGCGGGCCATGTCGGCGGCCTCCTCATGGCGGCCGAGCATCTCGAGCACATCCGAACCCATGAGATACCCGCGCATAGCGATCCTGAGATCTCCGACGGCCTCCGCAAGCTCGACCCCCGTGCGCACCTCGCCGACGCCCTCGTCCTCACCGAGATAGCAATGGACCGACCCGAGGATGATGGCGGCGTTGGCCTCCTGCTCGCGCGCGCCCGAGGCTCGCGCAGCTGTGACCGCTTCCTGCGCGATGCCGGCGCCCGCCTGAAAATCGCCGCCGAGCCACTTCAGTGCCGCGAGGGACGTGAGGGCGACCGCGAGGGCGGTCGTGGGCGGATCGACCGGCAGCAGCGCGACGGCGCGCTCCAACCTCGCGATCGCCTCCGGCTCCCGGCCGGAGGCTCCGATCGCCACGGCACCCGCCTCCATCACGAGCGCACGCCGCTCCGGATCGCCGTCCGGTCCGAGCTCGGCCAGCGCTTCGTCGAAGAGCCCGATCGAGCGGTCGAGCTTCCCGCACGCGTAAGCGCTGCCGCCGGCGAGGCGCAGCAGCTCGACGATGTCGACACCGCAGCGCTCCGTCGCGTCGGGCACGCTGCGCCACAGCTCGAGCGCGTGTTCGAGATGGCGTAGCGCCTCCGCCGGCGCGTAGGCGGCCGCCAGCCGGCCCGCCTCGACGTACGCCTCCAGCGCACGCGGGAGGTCGTGAGCGGCCGACGAGTGCAACGCGAGCGCGGCCGCCGGCGAGCCCTTGGCGCCGGCCAGCGCGGGATCTTCGGACAGGGCCGCCGCGTACGCGGCGTGGATGTCCACTCGCTCCCGGGGCAGGATGTCCCCGTAGACGGCGTCCCGCGTGAGTGCGTGCCGGAATGCGTAGCCGTCGCCGGACTCGTCGACCAACAGGAGATGGTGCTCCACCGCCTCGCGCAGCGCCGCCTTGAGGCTCTCGTCGTCGAGACCCGCCACGGCCGCCAGCAGCGCGTCCGGAACCGAACGTCCGGCTGCCGCCGCCACGCGCAGCAGCCCCTGCGTCGCCGGCGAAAGCCGCTCCACGCGCGCGAGCAGCACGTCGCGCAGCGTCAGCGGAAGCTCGTCCGGTCCAGCGCCGGCTTGGACCGCGCCCAAGATCTCCTCGACGAGGAAGGCGTTGCCCTCGGAGCGCTCGTAGACGAGGTCCAGCACGCCGCGCTGGGCCTGCTCGCCGAGGATCGCCGAGAGCTGCGCGGCCACCTCGCCGCGGTCGAAGCGCTCGAGCTCGAGCCTCTGCACCGAGCGGACGCGCTCCCAACCTGTGAGCAGCGGACGCAGCGGGTGGTCTCGGTGCAGCTCGTCCGAGCGGACGCTCAGTACGAGCAGGACCCGCACGCCGCGCAGCGCCCGCACGAGCAGCGCGACCAGGTCGAGCGTCGACTGGTCCGCCCAGTGCAGATCCTCGATCACGAACATGAGCGGCTGGTGCGCCGCGAGGCGCTGGATCACGCCGAGCGAGAGCTCGAGCAGCCGCGCGTTCCCCGTGTCGGTGGGGGATAGCGACCCGAGCGCGGTTTCCGGGTCGAGCTCCGGCAAGAGGCGCGCAAGCTCGGAGCGGGCGGGTCCTACGAACGCGTCGAGCTCGTCGGGCGGCTCGGTTCGCACCAGCGTGCGCAGCGCGTCCACGAGCGGGCTGAACGGCAGACCCTCGCCACCGAGCTCCACGCAGCCGCCCGTCAGGACGCGCGCTCCGGTAGCGCGGGCGCCGGCCGCCGCCTCCTCCACGAGGCGCGTCTTACCGACCCCGGCCTCTCCGCCGACGATGACCACCGACGGATCACCGGCCACCGCGGCCTCCAGCGCGTCGGTGAGCACGGCGAGCTCGGCGTCCCGCCCCACGAGCACTGGGCTGATCAGGTTGCGCCGCGCCATTCGCCCCTTCCACCCTAAGCCAAATTTGCGCGCTCTAAGGAATTGTCAGGCGCGTCTAAGGAGAGATCGGCGCGCCTGCCCGATGTGGGGCCCTGGGCCTTAGCCGTAGCTTCGCCGGCAGATCGGCAAGCGCCCCCAAAGGAGCCCCCGAATGATCACCACATCCCCCCTCACCACCGGCCTCGCGGACGCAACCGCGAAGGAGCTGCGCCGTCAGGCCGCGCGCCAGCAGGCAATCGACGGCATGCAGCACGAGCTCGACCAGCTCGCCGCCAGGCACGTGCGCGGCACGCGTCTCTCCCGTCTGGCCGCCATCGCGGCGGTTCTCGGCCTCTAGCACCCCCTCGAAGGGAAAAGGACACCTCACATGAAGATCCCGCACCTCACCCGCCGCGTCGCCCTCACGGGCGCCGCCTTCGCCGCGATCGCCGCCGGCGGCTCGGCCGCCGCACTCGCCACCGGCGGCTCGTCCGGCGACGTCTACCAGGGCTGCCTCCAGCACAACATCGGCGGCCTCTACAACGTCAAGGTCAACCCCAACAGCCCGCCGCACTGCCGACGCGGCGACACACTCGTCAAGTGGAACCAGAACGGCCCGGCCGGCGCCGCCGGCGCCCCGGGCGCGCCGGGACCGAAGGGCGACACCGGACCGCAGGGCCCCAAGGGCGACACCGGCGCCCCCGGCGCGGCCGCCGCGCAGGGCGAGCCCGGTCCGCAGGGAGACCCCGGGCCCAAGGGCGACACCGGCCCGCAGGGCGAGCCCGGACCCAAGGGCGATACAGGCCCGCAGGGGCCGGCGGGCGACATTGGGCCGCAGGGCCCCAAGGGCGACCCCGGCGTTGGGTTCGAGGGCGCGCAGTGGTACTCGGCCAGGGTGACCCTGGCCGCCGGCGGCGGTCAAACGTTCAGCCGTAGCTGCAGCGGTGGCAACGGCATCGTGACCGCCACCGCAGCCCTGGACCACTTCGGTGATCCGACCAAGTTGACCATCGAGGGATACCCGAGCCAGCCGTTTCCCACGACCTGGTTTTTCCAGATCAAGAACGACAACATCATGGCCACTGACATCGACCTCTACTGGCTGTGCGCCCCGACGAAGCTCCCACAGGTGATCTTCGCCGGCTGAGCAGGTCGCAGAACGGAGCACACGACGGCGGTGGAAACACCGCCGTCGTGCCGTTTCAGGACCTAGACCGAGGCGTCCTTGAGCCGCTGAGCCTCGGGGAGGCTCTCGAGCTTCTTCAGCGTGTTGTTCTCGATCTGGCGGATCCGCTCGCGAGTGACACCAAAGGCGCGGCCCACCTCCTCGAGGGTCCGGGCCTGGTGGCCCTTCAGGCCGAAGCGCATCTCGATCACCTCGCGCTCGCGCGCGGGCAGCGCATCGAGAGCCTTGCGCACGTTCTCACGCCGCAGGTTCTCCACGGCCAGCTCGAACGGCGACTCGGCCGTCTCGTCCTGTACGAAGTCGCCGAGCTCCGAGTCCTCTTCCTCGCCGATCGGCTTCTCCAACGAAATCGGCAGCTGCGACATGCGCAGGATGTCCTTCACCTCGCGTGCGGTGCACTCGAGCTCGCGGGCGATCTCGTCCGGAGTGGGCTCGCGGCCCAGGTCCTGGACGAGCTGGCGCTCCACGTGAACGACCTTGTTCAGCTTCTCGACCATGTGTACCGGGATGCGGATCGTGCGTGCCTTGTCGGCGATCGCACGGGTGACCGCCTGGCGGATCCACCAGGTCGCGTAGGTGGAGAACTTGTAGCCGCGCCGGTAGTCGAACTTCTCGACGGCGCGGATCAGCCCGAGCGATCCCTCCTGAATGAGGTCCAGGAACGTCAGTCCGCGTCCGAGGTAGCCCTTCGCGATCGACACGACCAGGCGAAGGTTGGCCTCGATCATGTGCTGCTTGGCAGCCATGTCGCCGCGCTCGATCCGCTTGGCCAGGTTCACCTCTTGTTCTGCGGTCAGCAGTCCCACGCGCCCGATCGAGCGCAGGTACAACCGAAGTGAGTCGAGGCTTGGCTCGACGGTGAGGTCGATCTCGACCTTCTTGGGAAGCGCGAGGTCCTTCTCGGCCGGGAACGGCTGGTCGGGAGTCATGGGCTTGCCGTCCTGGGAGACGATCTCCACCCCATGCTCGACTAGATGTGTGTGCAGCTCCTGTACCTGCTCCTTCGTTACCTCGACCTCTTCGAGGCACTGCGCGATCTCCTCATACGTGAGGTAGCCACGCTCGCGTCCTTCGGTAACGAGAACCTGGAGCTCTTCGACCTCGCTGAATGGCGCGTCGGCCTCGGTCGGCTCGAGGACGCCCACGCCCACGTCTTCCTTTGCGCTCAAACCCATCTCTCCTGTGCGTTCTTCCACCCCGATAAAGGCGGCTTACGAACCCGCGGAACGGCTATTTGTGCAAGCGCGGCATGTGCCGCAATGGGCTGAGCCAGTATTTAATCCGGGCCCCGAATGTTGGGCGCCCGGTGCATCGAGCCTGCGGCCACTATACCTTCGATTGCGCGGATTGCCACCAATCTGAGTCACTATCTTGCAAAGCGCGTAAATGACCCGGCAGACCACCACCGTCCAGGACGTTCAGGCGCGTCGGCCCACCACGCACGTCTCGTTGTCGCGAGTGGGCGTGACCGGCGTCGAGAAGGTCGTGCGCATTCAGTCGAACGGCGACGAGCAGCTCTTCTACGCCGAGCTCGAGTGCTTCGTCGATCTGGGGCCCAAGCAGAAGGGCGCCCACATGTCCCGTTTCGAGGAGACGGTGAACGAGGCGATCGCGGAGGTGGTGCTCGGCGAGGCGTTCAAGGCCGAGATCCTGGCCACCCACATCGCCGAGCGCGTGCGCGAGCGCCAGTCCGCCCGCCGCGCCGAGGTGACGATCAAGGCGCGCTACCCCGAGCACAAGCCGGCGCCGGTCTCGGGCGCTCCCACGCAGGAGCTGTACACGATGCTCGGCTCCGCTGTCAGCTCCGAGAGCGGCACCCGCCGGCTGGTCGGCGTGCAGGCCCAGGGCATGACCGCCTGCCCTTGCGCGCAGGAGCTGGTGATGGCCCGTTCCAGCGAGCGCCTGGCGGCCGACGGCTTCACCGACGACGAGATCGAGCGCGTCTTCGAGCTCGTGCCCGTGGCCACACACAACCAGCGCGGCCTGGGAACGCTCTACGTCGGCTGCCCGGAGAGCTGCGACAACCAGGTCGACGCGGGCACGCTGCTGCGGATCGTCGAGGAGTCGATGAGCTCGGAGATCTACGAGCTGATGAAGCGCCCGGACGAGGTCGAGGTCGTGGAGAAGGCGCACCGCCGCCCCCGCTTCGTGGAGGACTGCGTGCGGGAGATGATCCGGATGGCGGTCGAGGAGTTCTCGAGCCTCGGCCCGAACGCGTTCGTGTTCGCGCGGCAGGAGAACCTCGAGACGATCCATCAGCACAACGTGGTGGCGGAGCGCTTCGGCCTGATGGACGAGCTGAAGCGCGAGATCGCCTCCGACGAGTTCGTGCCGCATCACGTGTCGATGCGCGAGTGGCTCGACGGCGCGTAGCTCAAGGCTGCGAACCGGCGCATTCCCGTGTCCTCGGTCTCTGGCGTGCAGAGCACGCGTCGAGACCTGCGTCCCGCGGGACTGCTTGGTTCTCGCACTGAGCTCCGCGCCGTGGCGCCTGGGCCACCGATGAGTTTCGGCCGCCCGGCCGGTCCCCTTCTATAAGCCCACGACGAGAAGGGGGTTCTCCTATGGGACTCAGGGACTGCGCTGTCGGACCAGCGGCGGCCGTATCCGACCTGGCCACGGCGAGGCGCTTCTACGAGGAGCAGCTGGGACTGGTGCCCGGCGACGAAGAAGAGCAGGGCGTTCGCTACCCCTGCGCGGACGGAACCGGGATCTTCATCTACCTGTCACCCGAAAACGCCGGCAGCTCGACCGCCACGATCGCGGGTTGGTCCGTCGAGGACCTCGATCGGACGATGGACGACCTCGCCTCGCGCGGCGTCACCTTCGAGCGCTATGACCAGCCGGGGCTGAAGACGGACGAGCGCGGCGTCTTCGACGGTGGTCGTTTCCGGGCGGCATGGTTCAGGGATCCCGACGGCAACACGATGGCGGTCACGGAGGTCTCGAGCAGCTAGCGGCTCACGGCGCGCTAGTACATCCGTGGATTTGCCTGGAAACGGGCCCTTCCGCGTGGGATAAGTCAGCCACTTCACGAGGGAGGCTGGCTTGACGCTCACACGGATCCGACTATCGCAGGACGCGGCCATCGTGCTCGGACTGGCACGCACCGCGGTGCCGTTCGCGGCGTCGTTCGAGGACGAGGCGGAGCGCTGGGTGCGCGTGCTGCGCATGCACGGCCAGGTGGGACTCGCGATGCAGGCGCTCGGGGTCGGCGAGGCGCCGCTCGAGACGAACGCCGCGCCCCACGCCGTCCGGATCACGAAGCGGCGCGAGGATCCGGGGCGCGTGGTGGGCGAGGTCGAGGAGCGGGCCACCGAGCTGGCCGCCGAGCGCGGCGGCACGCTGGTGAGCACCGTCGACGTGTTCTTCGCGGTGCTCGACGTGTACGGCGGCACCTTCGACCGCGCGCTCTACAGCCGCGGCACCACGCGCGGGGAGCTCATCTCAGAGCTGCACGAGAACGGCAGTCCGGTGCCCGCGCCGTACGGCGGCAGCCGTTTTCTCCGTTAAGGCCGGTTAGGGCGTTTCGGCGCTGACGCGCTGGCGCCGCAGCAGCTCGAGCCCCGCGCTGCTGCCAAACGGACCGATGGGCGAGACAGTGGCCGCGAGCAGCGGCCACGGGAACAGGCCGCGCCGGCACCCCACCGCAACCGCGCTGCAGAGCCCAATCCACGCGATTCCGTGCGCCCAGCC
>Ga0134126_10013856_pt1 | contig 10177 bp, 8 predicted proteins | sample KB31752_FD_96881 | JGI IMG/M metagenome (GOLD analysis project Ga0134126, IMG submission 96881) | Terrestrial soil microbial communities with excess Nitrogen fertilizer from Kellogg Biological Station, Michigan, USA - KB3-175-2 | ecosystem: Environmental > Terrestrial > Soil > Unclassified ...
ACAAGAGCGCGGTGCCGTCGCGGGTCTGTCGGGCTATAGAGCAGCCAGACTTGGCCGACGAGTGCGGGTCGGAAAAATCCGGCGGCGAACGCGATGAGCACGAGGCTCGGGACGAGAAGTGCTGGCGCGATGAGCATGAAATGAGCGGCAGCCAGCGCCATGGCCCCCAGGATGACCGCGCGACGGAGACCGAGAAAGCGATCGGCAATCGGAGCGCAAACGAGGCTGGTCGAGAAGCTGAGTGCGGAAGACCAGCCGTAAATTGCGAGCGCCGCGCTTGCGAGGTAGTGCCGCTGAGTGACGAGATAGAATACGAGGATGGTTCGCATGCCGAAGAGCGCAGCGACCTCCCACATTCCCGTCAGAAACAGAAATGTCAGGCCTGGAGGGTGTCCGAGGAACGTACGACCCCCGTTCTGCGTCGGCAACGTTTGCGCCCGAATACGAGTGACGGACGGGCTGCTCATCTGCTGGATCAGCCGCGTTCCGCAAGTTCCAGCAATGCCATCAGCAAAACCTGGCCTCCCGCCGCCGCGTCCTCCGCCCTGATACTTTCAGCCTCGTTGTGACTGATGCCTCGTTCGCAGGGAATGAAGATCATTCCGGTGGGTGCCACTCGGCTCAAATAGCATGCGTCGTGACCAGCACCAGAGACGATCGACATCCGGGTCAGGCCGAGCCGCGCTGCGGCATTGCTGATGACGCGCATGCAAGTTGGATCGAATCGTATGGCTGGCGAGTGCCAAATCTGCTCCAAGGAGATCGTCAATCCGCTCGCATTCGCGATCTCATCGACGCAATCGCGCAGCTCAAGGTCCATCTTCGCGAGCGTCTCCTCCTCTGGATGGCGCAGATCGACGGTCAGAAATACACGCCCCGGTATCGTATTGCGTGAGCCAGGGTACACCTCGAGGACGCCGACGGTCGCGCAGGCGCCCGGCAGATACGACTGACCGATCCGGTTGACCTGCTGTACGATCCGGGCAGCTCCCACTAGGGCGTCACGTCGATAGGTCATCGGGGTCGGACCTGCGTGTGCCTCCTGACCAGTGAGCGAGATCTCGTACCATCTTTGTCCCTGGGCTCCGCTGACGATCCCAATCGTCCTGCGCTCCGCCTCGAGGATAGGTCCTTGCTCGATGTGCGCCTCGATGTATGCGCGCACGCGCCGGCCGCCGACTTCGCGCGGTCCGGCATATCCAATTCGGCGCAACTCCTGGGCTAGGGTGAGTCCATCCCGGTCAGTGCGTGAAAGGCCGTATGTGAGGTCGAAAACGCCGGCGAAAACGCCGGAGGCGATCATAGCCGGAGGAAAGCGGGTTCCCTCTTCATTTGTCCAAACGGCGACCTCGAGCGGTGCGTGCGTCACATAGCGATAGTCATTCAGGGTCCGGATTACCTCGAGACCGGCAAGCACGCCGTACGTGCCGTCAAACCGACCTCCCGTCGGCTGGCTATCCAGGTGGCTTCCGGTCATCACAGCCGGTGCGCTCGAATCAGCACCTTCACGACGCGCGAAAATATTTCCCATTTGATCGATGCTGATCGTGCAGCCGGCGGCTTGGCACCAGTCCACGAACAGGTCACGCCCCCGCTTGTCCTCGTTCGTCAACGCGAGGCGTCGGACCCCGCCCAAATCCGTCGCACCGATCCTGGACATCTCTTGCAGGCTATCCCATAGTCGCTCGGGGTTGATTTTGGGCTCGCAGTAAAGCGGCTGAACTTGTGGTGGGTTCATCGAGTGTCTCCCGGAAATTTGCGGGGTGTCTTCTTCAGTCGCGATTGACGATGCCTTTGACTTCCAGAAAGGATTCGAGACCGAAATCGGCGTATTCGCGCCCGTTCCCCGAACGCTTGAAACCACCGAACGGCGCGGCGAAATCGGGCGAAGGGTAGTTCACGTATATCGTCCCTGCCCGAATCCGCGAGGCGACGCGGCCTGCTTGTGCGAGGTCCTCACCCTGAATATAGGCTGCGAGGCCATAGGGGCTATCGTTTGCAAGGGCAACCACTTCGTCCTCATCCTCATATGTGATGAGGGACAGTACCGGGCCGAAGATCTCTTCTTGCGCGATCTTCATGTGAGTGCGTACGGAGCCGAATATCGTTGGGCGCACGTAGAAGCCTATTTCCCGGCCCGCAGGTCTTCCAAGACCGCCAGCGATCAACTCGGCGCCCTCGGAGAGGCCCAGGGAGATGTAATGCTGCACCTTTTCAAACTGCCTGAGATTTGCGAGTGGCCCCATCGTGGTCTCGAGAGACTCCGGCGGACCGACCCGCACTTCATTGGCGGCGTTCCGGGCGATCGCCACGGCCTCTTCGTACACTCGCGAATGGATAAACATTCTCGTTGGGGCGTTGCAGGATTGGCCGCTGTTACGAAAGCAGGCGTGGACGCCGCGAGAGACGGAGCTGTGTAAGTCGGCGCTGGGAAGGATAATATTGGCCGACTTACCACCAAGTTCCTGGTGGACTCGCTTTACGGTATCGGCTGCCATTTTCGCAACGCTGACTCCGGCGGCCGTCGATCCGGTGATGGAAATCATATCGATATCCGGATGTGTCGCCAGCGCTCCGCCCAAAGTCGGGCCGTCGCCGTTCACCAGATTGAAGACACCCGGCGGAACACCGGCGCGATCCAGCACGCCTGCCAAGAGAAGCGCACTGAGTGGCGCGGCCTCGCTCGGCTTGAGGACCATCGTGCATCCTGCCGCAAGAGCTGGTGCCACTTTGCAAATGATCTGATTGAGCGGCCAATTCCAAGGAGTGATGAGGCCGCAGATTCCCACCGGCTCTTTGCGTATTAGCGTTCGCCCGCGGATAGTTTCAAGATCGAATGTCTCGAGCACCGAGATCATCTGAAGTAGATGCTTCAGTCCGCTGGGCACCTGGGCCGAGCGTGCCAAGCTGATCGGCGCGCCCATCTCGCGCGAGAGCGTGCTGGCGAGCTCGTCCATCGAGTCTTCATAGATGCGTGCGATTCGCTGCAGGAGGTTGATGCGGTCCCTCTTGCTCGTGCGGGAGTATCCCGGGAAAGCCTCTTTTGCCGACGCTACGGCTCGATCGATGTCGGCCAAGCTTCCGCTCGAGATAGTTGCAAATGCGGATTCGGTATTCGGATCGATGACATCCAGCCACCGGCCATCGAGCGGTCGTACCCAGCGGCCGCCAATGTAGAAGTCTTGTTCGTGGGCCATAGGCGCCTTATTATCGATTATCGACTATGAATGTCAACCGAGCAGAAGTAACGACTTTATGAGTGATTTATTCGTGGATCGACGCGAGCAGTGACTGAGCGATGCTGTCGATAATAAACGATAATTCCCTTTATTTATCCGCCTCCGGAGGGCCGTAGTCGTGGCAGCGCTGCGCGTGGAATTTGGATCTGAAGAGGCTGCAGGGGGCGGGGATGATGATCTGGGTGTAGCTGCGGTGTGGTTTGTGTTCAAGGGAGAGGGTGTGGGCGAGGCGCTTGGGGCGGTGGATGAGCGCTGCGGAGGGGCACTGCGACGGGCGTTGCAAGCGAGCCGTTTTCAGGGAGGGCGCGAGGAGCTGCTCGAGGTGCTGGCGCCGGCGGGGGCGGCAGTGGGACGGATCGTGCTGGTGGGGGCCGGGGAGGCGGGAGAGTGGGATGAGTTGGCGATCGAGCAGGCAGCGGCGCGGGCCTATCGGGCGCTCTCACACAGCGGAGCGCGGGTGCTGCGGATTCACGGGTGTGGCATGGGTCCGCGGCAGGTGGCGCGGGCGGCATTCGGGGTATGCCTGGCGGCGTACCGGTTTGACAAGTATCGCACACGAGAGAAGCCGAGCCAGCGGCCCTCGGTGAGCGCGGTAGAAGTGATCGGTGCACCGGTGGCATCGGCCGAGGCGGCGTTTGCACCGCTACGGACGTTAGCTGAGGCGATCTACTTCACGCGCGATCTGGTCTCCGAGCCGGCGAACGTGCTGTATCCGCAGGAATTCGCGCGCCGGGTGCAGGAGCTCGAGCGGCTGGGGCTTGAGGTGCAGGTGCTCGGGGAGAAGCAGCTGCGGGAATTGAAGATGGGGGCGTTGCTTGCGGTCGGACAGGGCAGTGCGCGCGAGAGCCAGCTGGTGGTGCTGCAGTGGCGGGGGGCGGGCAATGATCAGCAGCCGCCCTGGGCCTTCGTGGGCAAGGGGGTGTGCTTTGACAGCGGCGGGATCACGCTGAAGGCGGGGGCGGGCATGCACAGCATGATTTGGGATATGGCCGGGGCGGCGGCCGTGGCGGGGCTGATGTACGCGCTGGCCGCTCGTAAAGCGAAGGTCAATGCGGTCGGTGTGCTGGCGCTGGTAGAGAACATGCCGGATGGGAATGCGCAGCGACCCGGGGATGTCGTCACCAGCTCGAGCGGACAGACGATCGAGATCATCAGCACCGATGCGGAGGGGCGGCTGATCCTCGCCGATGCCCTCTGGTATTGCCAGCAGCGCTTCAATCCCTCCACCCTCATCGACCTGGCTACCTTGACGGGGGGAACAGCGCTTGGGGCCGAGTATGCACAGCTATATTCGCCGTCCGACGAGCTCGCTCGCGCATTGATCGACTCGGGGATACAGCAGGGCGAACTCCTCTGGCGAATGCCGCTCGATCCGAACTACGAGTCCAAGGTCGACTGCGAGCGAGCAGACATGCGCAACTATGGGAACGAAGGGGGAGGCTCGATCGCGGCGGCGCTCCTGCTGCAGCGCTTCGTCACGGCCGGCCGTTGGGCACATCTCGACATCGCGGCAAACGCATGGAAGAGTCCCTCGAGTCTCGCAACCATCCCAGACGGCGCCACAGGGTTCGGAGTGCGGCTCCTGAATCGGGCAGTCGAAGCAGCCGAGTGCGCGCGAACTGATAAGTGGATCGCGGCTGAAAGCGTGGAAGAGAAATGTCAAACAAGCGACCAATCCAGAGAGTGAGCACTCGGCGCGGCTTTCTGGCCGCTCTGCCGGCGGTTCCCCTCACTGCGTCGGCGGCCATTCGCCTTTTGCAACGAAAGGTGGTCTACGACTTCCGCGCGATACGGAGGACGATTGCCGAAGCCATCGCGGCCGGAAAAGCAACCGGAATTGCGGTGGCCGCGGTGCACCGCGGCCGGATCGTTTGGGAAGAGGGGTTCGGCTGGGCAAATCGGGAAGTGGGGCGGCGCGCGACGGCCCGTACGCCATTTAGTCTGGCCTCACTGAGCAAACCGTTTACGACAACTGCAGTGGCAACGCTTGCCGAGCAGGGAAAGCTTTCGCTGGACCAGCCGGTTAACGTGTATCTCCGCGATACCCCACTGCGGGGAGCGGGTGCGGATTCGGCAACCGTCCGCCAGCTCGGAGCGCACGCCGCGGGGCTTCCGTCTTTGTTTGAAATGTATCCAACCGGTTCGGATCCGGCCGCGCCTTCTGGCGCCGCACTTCTGCGAGAGTATGGTTCGCTCGTCTACCCGCCCGGTCGCGTATACGAGTACAGCAATATCGGCTACACGGCGCTTGGCGCGATCGCTTCGCATTTAACGGGCATGGATTTTGGTGCGTTCATAACGAATCGGGTATTGGAGCCACTCGGGCTACGCGACAGTTTTTTCGATGCGGATACGTCCGCGCTCGCGCGCGGCGCGGCGCGGTACGACGAGCTCGACAGGCCCATACCGTACTACACGACTGCGACGCCGCCATCAGGAGAGCTGTACGCGAGCGCCCACGACCTCGCCTTGTTCGGCATGTTCAACCTGAGGCATCACACGCTGAGCCGACACCCCATCCTGGCGGAACGTTTGATCGCCGAGTTACATGAGCCGGTACTCCGCGGGCCCGGCGCTGGAAGCACGACATTTGGATGGTTCGCGGGACGTGGCGTATCCGGACTTCCGGTGCTCTTCAAGGATGGAGGCCAACCAGGAGTCAGTACGATCATGTACGTTGTACCATCCGAGGACCTGGCTTGCGTCGTTCTCACGAATCGATCGGACAACGGAGATCTCGCGCAATCGCTCGTGGATCAGACGATCGCCGTCCTTCTGCCTGGCTGGACGACGCCGGATACCCGGATTGCAGCGCCCAAACTGCCTTTCTCGGGACCCCTCGATTGGGCAGGCAGGTGGATCGGTCATTTGAGCTGCAGCAATGTCGACACGGAGGTCAGTCTCGAGATACGGCCGGACTCTCGCGCGAGCCTCGCGCTGGGCAATGAGGCCGCAAGGGAGATCACCGCGCTCGGATCCGAAGGGCAAGCTCTCGTCGGGAGGTCGACCGGCACGATCGATGCGCCGGATGTGACTCGTAACAGAGCCAACACATTGAGCTTGAAACTATTCCGAGATGGCCGAGCACTCCGCGGCCGGGTTCTGGCAGCTGCTTCTGAGCCGGGAGAGCTCGCGACCATACCATTTGCGGTGTCCCTTGAGAGGTCACGCAACTTTGACACCCGAATGCGCGAGGAGCCCGGAATTCCCCTCGCCCACGATCGGCCCCTGTAGGGGCGCATATCTGAGCCAAATCGGGCACTGCCTCGTTCTCGCCGAGGGGCCTGCCGGGGCCGGTGGGCCCCGAGGACGAAGGCGGATAACGCAGATTCGGAGAGCTCGTTTGGATTCGTCAGATTATCACGGCACCCCGGCGTGAGAGCCTTGCTAGGGCGCGCTCTCGCGACTTGTCGCTCACACAAGCGATGGCGCTCGAAATCAATTCGACGCGCAGATGTCTCGCGAGCGCATCCTTCGCAGTGGCCGCAATGCACGCTTTCGCCTGGAGGCCTGCCAACGCAACTGTACCGACGCGGTTCTCCGTCAGCCAAGAGGCAAACTCGTGGTTTACGAACGCACTCCTGCTCCACTTCGCAAAATACGGAACGGCTCCGAGAGGAAGCTCAGACGTCCAGCGTGACCCAGGGGATCCTTCAAGGCTTGCACCGCGGCGAAGGAAGTTAGTGAAGTGGGCATTTCGCTTGAACTCATTCCCGATCGCTGCGACGAAGTCTCCGTCTCGCGCTGCATCGATCATGGACTGCCGTGCCATCGCCAAAACAGGCTTTACCTGATGCTGGGCTACCGGCATCCGCCCGTTGTGGCTCAGAAAATCCTCCTGGAAGTCCAAAAGAAGGAGAGCGCGATGCGGAGGAGTCTGGTTCAAGTGAATGCACTCGTTGGATTCTCATTCAGATCAGATGCCTGCGCTACTCAATCGCTAGTCGATCCTCGTGGCGCGCTCACAATGCCGGCGACCTTTCAAGGTCTTACTCAGCTCCCTCGTCTCGCCAGAAGCAATCCACAGCCGACGCCTATCAGCAGTGTCCCAGTAATGCGCAGTTGCAGCCTGCGTCGTCCGGGAGCCGTGAACCAATTGCGGGCTCGCCCCGCGAGCAGGGCATAGGTACTGTCGAAGAAGAGCGTCATGATGATCGTCGTGCAGATCATCGCAAGGAGTTGCGATCCTGCAGGTAAATGTGGATCGAGGAACTGCGGCAGAAAAGCGATATAGAAGACTATGGCCTTGGGGTTGGTGATCGCCATCAGCAATCCCTGGAGGAAGGCGGCCTGCGAAGGCCGCTTCACGGCCGGCGCGACCACAGTTCGGTGCCGAGCACTGCCTTGCCAAGCCTTGATTCCGAGCCACACTAGATAGACGGCGCCCGCCCAGCGCACGAGCTCGAAGACTTCGCTGAGCAATGCGAAGAACGCGACGAGCCCGACCGCGGTGGCACAAAGCAGGACCGTATTGCCGATGCTCGCTCCAGCGACCGTCGCGAGACCTGAGCGGCTACCATGGCTCAATGAATTGGCGACGATCAGCGTCACGATCGGCCCAGGGATAAGGGCGAAAATCGCGACGGCCAGGCAGTAGGCGAGAAATAGGTGACCGTTCATTGCTGGATGCCTGCTTCGGGAGTCGCGATGAGATCTCGCAAGATGACCGTTACCTCACTGGAATGCGATTTGCGCTCGACGGTCAGTGCAACGCTCTTCCTTGCCGAAGACATCAGCTCTTTGCGCACGGCGAACAAATCCAGCCTCTCGGTAGCTGTTCCGTCGACCGCGGTTATGATGTCTCCCTTCTTGATACCCGCCAGGTCGCCGGGACCCTTTGGAATAACGTCAAACACTTTGAATTGCCTACCTTTCCGTCCCAGCCAGAGCCCTGACCGATCCGCTGAATCCGGCACGTCTCGACCGGACACTCGCTCTAAGACAATTCGGCGATGCGGATAGTCAAAGGATACGTTGAAGCGTTTCAGAAGGCCTGTGCCAATGCTTCCAGCTATAGCGCTCGTGCCGAAAACACCAGCCTTCTGCAGGGAGAGCCGGGCGACAACACCGCGCACCGGAACGCCGGACATGACAAACTCGGGTATTCGGACGAGCTCTCCTTGCACCGCTCCTCCCACACCATAACCGGTAAGCGAGACGAGGCCGGGTCCAAGCGTTTTGTCCAGGTGGTGAGCGCGCCAGAAGGGCCCGAACAGGGTCAGGGAGGATCGATCGCCAAGGTCGACCACAAACAGACCGTTCACACCGGCGATCTCGCCAGCCACGATGGGGATCGCCTTGTCGAAAAATTTAAACGGTACGATTTGCGCGTTTGCTGGAACGGAGTACCCCACCCCAGGCGAGAAGCTCACGAGCGACCTGGCGAAATCCAGCCCCACGACGTACCGATCGAATACAGGTTTGCCGGCGATCCCGTCGAAGTGCTGAAAGCCGATCACCTCATCGAGGGCCGAAAAATCTTCCGAGACGGCCGACTGGCCTGAAAATGAGAGTCCGGCCAGCTCGACTTTTCTGAGCAACACCTCGTGCACAGTGTCCCGGCCTTCGCCGACCCCTTCTATTTGCTGTGCTCGGCCCTGAGCTAGTGTCAGGCCGTGCGCCACCTCTGCCGAAACGGTCCAGCCATCGGCGCCGGTATCCAGCAGGAACGAGTACGGTCCCTGGCCATTCAGGCGCGCTGAGACGAATACGCGATTGTCGATCAGCTTGAAAGGCGCGGAGCTCGGTAAGCGCACGGCAGCTGCAGTGCTGAACGTGCAAATTGAACCCACTACCAAGGACGCAAGGATGACGGGCGTTATGCATGTGCGGCGCGACTTTGCCGACTGAATAGCCGTAGGACTCATGAGCGTCAGGGGCATGGGTTCTACTCTCCCGGTTGAAAGCGGTGTGAGTGTTTGTGAAGTGAAGGGTCACTGTCTGCGACAAAGCGATGTATCTACGGTCGACCGGATTTTCCCATCGTGCGCGACAGCATGGCTAGCCTGATACATGCCCGGTCCGTTGCGCTGGAACATGAAGCGGTCCGTGACCCCGCGCGCTGCGGCCGTATCGGTCCAAGCGAAGCGATCACCTGACCAACCGGAGGATTGCTCGAGCATGTTGCGATGGCCAATCGCGTGGAGCTCTAGAGCATGGACCGAGGGGAGCACCCTCTCACCACCGATTGCGGTGATGGCCGCGCGCAACTCCCGGCGCGCAGCCACGTCCTCGGCATGACCATCTACGGGATTACAGAATCCTATGGTCATCATCGCAATGAGCGGGAGAAATGCGTATGAGGGGTTCATCTCTCGGTGTTCAGAAAAGTGTGACCAAATAAAGGTTAATCGCGCGTGTAAGTCTGAACTTTCCCGTCAGGCCCAAGTGAATTCGCTCGACGCGCCGGCGCGGGCGCCGCCCAATTTTTCTCTTAGTTCAAATCTGTGGGGAGTGAAGTCACCAGCTAGTCAACACCCCGAGGAAGTACCTTCAAGAACAAATCAGGTTCTACTGAATCATGAAATCGGGCGAGGATCGAAGCTGCATCTGGGAATCGAGAACGAGCGTCAGCGCTTTCTTGCCACCATCCAGCAAGACGGGTGCTTCTGCATACCGATCCTGGGGTAGTAGGACTCGGCGGCGGGGGCTGCCGCCAGAATCAGTGTTGTCATTTCGCCCGCGTGTTTGTGCGTCTCGGCGATGAGACGCCGCCCGATGCCTTGACGCTGGTACGCCACGTCGACCGCGAGATCGGAAAGGTAGCAACAATAGCTGAAATCGGTGATTGCACGTGAGATGCCGACGAGGCGTTGCCCCTCACGCGCCGTGACGATAACGTCTGCGTGCCGCAGCATGCGATCTAGTCTTTCTAGGTCCGCAACAGGCCGGCGCTCGCCCAAAGTGGAAGCAATCAATACGGCGCGAAATTCCGCGGC
>Ga0134126_10013857_pt1 | contig 10177 bp, 11 predicted proteins | sample KB31752_FD_96881 | JGI IMG/M metagenome (GOLD analysis project Ga0134126, IMG submission 96881) | Terrestrial soil microbial communities with excess Nitrogen fertilizer from Kellogg Biological Station, Michigan, USA - KB3-175-2 | ecosystem: Environmental > Terrestrial > Soil > Unclassified ...
AGGTGTTGGGTTCGAACCAACGTAGGCTGAGCCGACGGTTTTTACAGACCGCCCATTTACTTGGGTCATCATCGGCCTTCATCCTTGGAGCTTCCGGCAGCGGCGGGTTCGCCAGCGGCGCCATCAGACACGGCGCGGTACCGGCCCCCGGATCATTTTCTGCAGACCGTCGGGTCCAGCGCTTCCCCAACACGCGGTTGTCATTCCTCATGTGGCACAGCCGCGCCATCCAGCCGCCCAAACTCAGCACGCCGGCGCAGACGTCTCCCCACATCTGACCAGGGCGATCAACGCCTCGGCAACCGCGTGGTATCAGCACCAATTCAGCACGCGGTCCGGAAACAGCGGGAACCGACCGGCACTGACCGGACAAACCACTCACGAGATCGGACTGCCCGACCATGCGAATCACACCCAGGTAACGGTGCCGCCGATTAGCAAAGCCGCAGGTCACTCCTATCGCACGTCGAGCCCGGTGACGGCCCTGCCGATGATCATGCGCTGGATCTCCGAGGTGCCCTCGAAGATGGTGAAGATCTTGGCGTCGCGGTGCCAGCGTTCGACCGGGTACTCGCGGGTGTAGCCGTTGCCGCCCAGGATCTGGATGGCCTGCTCGGTCACCCGGACCGCGGTCTCCCCGGCGACCAGCTTGGAGATCGAGCCCTCGGCGTGGTCGAACGGGTGCCCGGTCCTGGCCATCCAGGCCGCCCGCCAGGTCAGCAGCCGGGCCGCGTCGACGGCCGCCTGCATGTCGGCGAGCATGAACGCAACGCCCTGGTTCTGCCCGATCGGCCGGCCGAACTGCACCCGGGTGGCGGCGTAGTCGGTGGCGAACTCCAGCGCCGCCCGCGACACCCCGACCGCCATCGCGGCCACCGCGGGCCGGGACGCCTCGAAGGTCTTCATGGCCGCTTGCTCCCCGGCACTGCCGCCCGAGGCCAGGCGGGCCAGCCGGGCGTCCAGCCGGTCCTTGCCGCCGACCAGGCACCGGCCGGGAATGCGGACGTCATCCAGGACCACCTCGGCGGTGTGCGAGGCGCGGATGCCGTGCTTGCGGAACTTCTGGCCCTGGGACAGGCCGCGGGTGCCGGGCGGGACGATGAACGTGGCCTGGCCGCGGCTGCCCAGGCTGGGGTCGACCGAGGCCACGATGATGTGCACGTCGGCAATGCCGCCGTTGGTGACCCAGGTCTTGGTGCCGTTCAGCACCCACTCGTCGGTCGCCTGCTGGTACACCGCGCGGGTCCGGATCGCGCCCACGTCGCTGCCCGCGTCGGGCTCGGACGAGCAAAACGCGCCGAGCTTGATGTCGCCCGGCGTGCCGAACATCTGCGGGAGCCACTCGCCGACCTGGTCGGGCGTGCCGTTGCTGGCCACCGACACGGCGGCCAGGCCGCTGCCGACCAGCGACAGGCCAATCCCGGCGTCGCCCCAGAACAGCTCCTCGAACGCGACGACCAGGCCCAGCCCGCTGGGCTCGAGCGACTGCTGGGCGAAGAAGTCGAGCGAGTAGAGCCCGATCTTGGCGGCCTGCTCGATGATCGGCCAGGGCGTCTCCTCGCGCTCGTCCCACTCAGACGCGGCGGGCCGGATCACGTCCCTGGCGAAGTCGTGCACCCAGTCACGCATCTCCCGCACGTCCGGCGTCGGGTCCAGCGAGAAACCCGCACTTTGCGGATCAGCGCTCATGTCGCTCCTTGCAGTTGGCCCGGGCGGTGACCGGCCCGGTCAGCAGCGGTTCAGTGCCCCCAAGTTACTCACGAGTAATACCTAGCGTAGGCGGATTCCCGACGCCGCGCCACCCCGGGGTCGCAAAGGCGCCCCACCCTGGGCCGGAAACGGCGGATCACGCTGAGTAGTCAGATCTGCCACTAAAGGCGACAGGCGGCGGCTCGTCCGCAGTATGCTGGCGGCTTGCTGGCTGGTGAACAGGGGGGTTTGTTCAGTGAGCCGGGATAACAGCGCGGGCGCAGCCGCCGACAGCGGCCGGGAACGGATCCGGCGCGCCGCCTATGACCTGTTCAGCCGACTGGGCATCAGGGCCGTCGGCGTCGACACGGTGATCGCGCAAGCCGGGGTGGCCAAGATGACGCTGTACCGGAACTTCGCGTCCAAGGATGACCTGGTGCTCGACTTCCTGGACCGCCGCGAGGAGCGCTGGACCGAGCAGTGGCTGATCGCCGAGGCTACGGTGCGGGCCAGCCAGCCCGGCCCGCGGCTGCTGGCCGTGTTCGACCTGCTGGGCGAGTGGTTCGCTCGCCCGGACTTCGAGGGCTGCCCGTTCCTGGCCGCACTGCTGGAGTTCCGCGACCAGGGCCACCCGGCGGGCTGGGCGGCGGCCGGGCACCTGGCCCGCATCCGCGCCTTCCTGCGTGATCAGGCGGCACTGGCCGGCGCGCCGGACCCGGACGGGTTAGCGCGCAGCTGGCACATCCTGATGAACGGCGCGATCATCGCCGCGCACGAGGGCGACGTGCAGGCCGCCGCGCGGGCCAGGGAGGCGGGCGAACTGCTGCTGGCCCGCCACGGCATCGCGGCCTAGCCCCGCCACGGCATCACGGTTCGGCGTGGCCCGCACCCGCGGCGCCTTTCATGATCACGACCGGTTGACCGCGCAGTCCTGCGCAGCATGCAGCGCGGTGACCGGACTTAATCATGAAAGGTCGTCACAACCGCCTGGCGGCCCCGACTGTCTTAAAGGTGCCAGCTCCGCCCGACCAGAAACGGAAGCCGCCATGAACCTCACCAGCCGCACGGCTCGCCGCGTCAGCGCCGTGGCCGGCGCCATCGGCGCCGCCATCCTGATCCCCGCCGTCGCCCTGGCCGCGACCGGCCACCCGGCGCACACCAGCGCCGCCGGCGCCGCCGGCGCTACTGACTCGATCTCCGCGCACGCGGCACTGCCCAAGTGCACCACCGCCAACCTGCGCGTCTGGGCCGGCGTGCCCGGCGACGGCTCGGCCGGCGCCGTCGGCTACCAGCTCGAGCTGTCCAACATCTCCCGCCACGACTGCACGCTGCTCGGCTTCCCTGGCGTGTCGGCGACCGGCGCCGGCGGCGCGCAGCTCGGCAGCGCGGCCAGCCGTGCGGGCTCGCACCGGGTGACCCAGGTCGTGCTGGGCCCCGGCGGGACCGCGCACGTGGAGCTGGGCGTCACCGATGTCAGCGTGTTCTCGTCCGGCGCCTGCCACCCGGTCTCGGCGGCCGGCCTGAAGGTCTTCCCGCCCAACGACTTCACCGCGGCGCGCTTCGCGTTCAGCTTCCGCGCCTGCGCCCGGCGCGGCCCGGTGTACCTGCACGTCAGCGCCGTCATCCCGGGCACTGGCATCCCCGGCTTCAGCAACTGACCGCGGCGGGGCTGGCGACGGCGCGCCCCAAGCCGCCAGCCCCGGGCCTGGCCGCCAGCCCCAGGCCAGGGCTCAGTCCAGCCCGTCGAGCACCGCCGTCACGGCCAGCTCCCAGCGCCGGTCCCGCGACTCGCGCGAGCTCCCGAGCCACCCCGCGCTCTCCTGCGCGGCCAGTCCCTGGGCCAGGGCCAGCAGCACGTGCGCCATGTCGGTGTCCGCATCGGCGCCAGGCTCGGCCCCGGCCCCGGCGCGCCGCAGCAGGCCCGCCCGCGTGCACCGCCGGACCCGGCCCACGATGAACTCCCGCACCGCCGCGCCGGCCTCCTGCTCGGCCGGGCCCGGATCGAAGTCGGCGAACGGCCGGGAGAACATCAGCTCCCCCAGCACCGGGTTGTCGCGCACGAACACCCGGAACGCCCGCAGCACCTCGGCCAGGTCCGCCCGCGGGTCCGGCGACTCGGCCAGCTCGCCGAACCGGCGCCGCAGCAGCCGGAAGCCCTCGAAGAACACCTCCCGGACCAGCCCGGCCTTGTCCCCGAACAGCTCGTACACGGCCGGCGTTGACGTCTGCGCCTGCTCGGCCACCCGGCGGGTGGTGAACCCGGCCACGCCCTCGGCGGCCAGCGTGACCAGCGCCACGTTCAGGACGTGGTCGCGCAGCGCCGGCGTGCGCTGCTTGGCCCGTGGCACGCCGCCGGCTCAGGCCCGCAGGCCGGCGACGGTGGCCTCCAGGTCGGCCCGCATCGCGGCCACGACCGGGCCGCGCACCCGCAGCTTGGTCGCCGCGTGCGCGGCCCGGTCCAGCTCGGCCAGGCGGCCCGCGGCGGCCACCGCCGCATCGGCCAGGTCGGGCCCTGGCACCACCAGGTCCAGGAAGCCCGCGGCCACCGCTTCGGCGGGCGGGAACGCCTCGGCCAGGGTCAGCGCCCGGCTCAGGTAGGCCGGGCTCAGCCGCTGGCGGCAGATCTCGATCGCCGCGCCTGGGACGGTCATGCCGATCGAGACCTCGTTCGCGGTGATCTTGTAGGGCCCGTCGGCGCCGATCCGGTAGTCGGCCGACAGCAGCAGGAACGAGGCCATCGCGATGGCGTGCCCGGGGCAGGCGATGATCACCGGCGCCGGGAACGTCAGCAGGCGCACGGCCAGCTCGAAGCCGCCCCGCACCATCCGCTCTGCTTCCGCGGGCCCGCCGGTCTCGAACACGCGCAGGTCGAATCCGGCGCTGAAGATCCCCGGCCGTCCCGTCAGGACGACCACCGCGGCGTCGGCGGCGTTGTCCAGCGCGGCGTTCACCTGGGCGAACATGTCCGGCGACAGCACATTGACCTTGCCGTCGTCCAGGGTGATCGTGGCGATCGAGTTGTCCAGCCGGCTGGTGACGAGCGTTCCCATGGCGCCACTCCCTCATCGCGTCTGCCCTGGGCAATCATAACACCGTTTCGGAACACCGTCACGATTTAATCCGGGCCTGATCCAATGGTCTGATACAGGCGAATTAGACGGCCCGAGGTATGGCGGCCGGGCCGCGCGCGGCGCGACAATCGAGGTAGGGAGGCGGTCGCAGCGAGGCGGCCGCTCACCCGTGGAGTGAGTATGACGACGCCCACAATGACGTGGACGAGGCTGACCTGCCGACTGCGCGATGACCACAACCCGCTGCGGCGGCGCTCGGACCGCATCGAGGCCTGGCTGATGCCTGCCGTCCTGGCCGCGTTTCTGGCCCTCGCCCCGCTGGTCGCCGCCATCACGATTTGGCAGGTCCACGCCGCCAATGCCGCCGACGCCCGCGCCCAGCAGGCCCTGCACCACGTGCCCGCCGTGCTGCTGGCCGCCGCGCCCGGCCCGATGCACCATCACAGCTCGGGCTGGCTGGTCTGGACCCCGGCCCGGTGGACGGCCGGCGGCGTCACCCGCACCGGCCGGATCCCGGTCGGCGCCGGCACCCCGGCAGGCAGCCGCGTCCAGGTCTGGCTGAACCGGTCAGGCCAGGTCCAGCGGCCCCCGCTCACGCCGGGCCTGGCCCGCGACCGCGGGCTGTTCGCGGCGGCACTGGCCCTGGCCGCGCTGGCCCTGGCCCTCGGGCTGGCCGCCAGGATCGGCCGGTGGCGCCTGAACCGGCGCCGGCTGTCCGACTGGGCCGACGGCTGGCTCGCCGTCGAGCCGCAGTGGAGCCATCTCGATTAACGGCCACGGTTCGGGGCCGCCGGGCTCCGTTCAGCTCCGGGTGAAGACCGCGTGAATCGTGATCGTGTTCTGGGTCGAGGCCATCCCCAGCTGATTCCAGGTCAGCCCGAAGTCGGTCCGGTTGACCTCGACCGTGGCGTCCAGCACCACCTCGCCGTCTCCGGCCACCGACGCGGTCGCCGGGAACGTCAGCCGCTGGCTTCGCTCGCGGACCGTCAGCGTCCCGGCCGCCGTCACGCCGTCACCCGTGACCGACAGCCGGTCCAGGTCGAACGTGATCACCGGGTACTTGTCGCTGAGGAAGAAGTCGACCGAGCGCAGGTGCTTGTCCCGCTTCGCGTTGCCCGTGTCGACCGATGCCGCGCTGATCTCGATCCGCCCGCTGACCTCGCCCGCCGCCGACACCGTCCCGCGACCGCTGACCTGGCGGAACGAGCCCTTGACCGGGGCCAGGCCCCACATGCTCTTGCTCCGCAGGCCGACGGTCGACCTGGATGGGTCCAGCGTCCAGTTGCCGGCCAGCGCACCGCTGCCCAGCTGGGCCTGGACCGCGGACGTCGCCTGTTGCGCGGGTGTGCTCATGGTGTGTCACTCCTCAGAATCTGACCGTCGGCCTGGTCTGGGTCTGGGCCTCGGCCTGGCCTGGGCCTCGGCTCCTGGCCGGGCTTGGCCCCCGGGTCGGCGAAAAATTGCTTGTGCGGTCAAAATAGTTTTGATGTAAGAACCATATATACTCGTGGGTACCAGGTCAACGGAGAGCTTGGTGACCGGCTAGCGAACGGCGGGGTGCGGTGACCGGGGAGTCAGCAGGCGGACATTCCGCGATGTGCCTGCGGCTGATGCGGCTGTTCCCGCGTGTGGCCCGCGGGATGCGGCGCCACCAGGACCAGACCACTCCCTCCACCCAGGTCCCCCTCGGCCCCCGGCACGTGGCGGCGCTCGAGCAACTGCGCGACGGGCCGCTGACCGTAGGCACGCTGGCGGCGCGGCTGGACCTCACCCTGTCCACCGTCAGCGGGGTGCTCGCGGGGCTGGACCAGGCCGGTTTCGTCGAGCGGGCCCCGGACGAGGCCGACCGCCGCCGGACCATCGTCCAGATCAGCCCGGCGGCGCGCACGGTGGTCGAAGAATGGCTCGACGGCGCCGCCGCCCCGCTGGCCCGGGTCCTCGACCGGCTGGCGGACGACGAACGGGCCGCGTTCCTCAAGGCCATGGACATGCTCGAGGCCGAGTTCCGGGCCGGCGAAGGCGGCTGCCCGGCCACCCTCCCGCCCGCCGACCCCAACCCTCAGTAACAGTCCGCCCACCCACCCACACCCGGCCCCGCCGTAGCACACCGCCAGACGCAGTAGCGACGCCAGCGCGGATCCCCGACCGACGGTAGCGCAGCGAACGCTTCTTGCTGTTATCAGCCGAGGCGCCGCGGCACTCATGGCGGCCTGGGCGGACATTGGACTTCTTGCTGTTATCAGACGGGCGCTAGTGGCCGTGCGGAGTGGCGCCCGCGGCGGCCCGGCCGGCGGGCGCGGCGGCCCGGCCGGCGGGCGCGAGCACGGCGGCGATGAGTGCGGCGGCCAGGGCGGCGACAGCGCAGGCGACAAACGCGCGGCTGAAGCCGGTGGGGCTGATGCCGCTCAGGCTGGTCCCCGTGAGGCTGGGGGCGGCCAGGCTGGACAGAACCGCGACGCCGAGGGCACTGCCTAGTTCGTGGAAGGTGTTAATGACGCCGGAGCGCAGGCCGGCCTCCTGGGGTGGGGTGCCGGCCAGTGCGGTGGTGGTGGTGGCGGCGGCGGCGACGAGCGCGGCGCCGGTGCCGATGGCGGCGACTTACGACGCGAGGTTAGCTTACTCGTACACCAGTGTTCACGTTGATTCAGGCAGCGGCCGATCCAGGCGATGGGTGTGGGGAGCGCCGATGTGGGCGCCCAGGAGACAGCCTCCTGCGCCCCGGCAGTCCGCCGCGTCTCGGCGATCCCACGCGTGTCGCCTGGGGCGGGCCAGATCCGGGCTAAACGGTCAGCCGAATGTGGCCGTCCATGATCACCCGGACTTTTCAGTCATTACGACCGAAAAGTCCGGGTGATCATGGACGGACAGGTTGTGCCGTGAGGGCGGACGCGGCTCGGGGGCGGTTGGGGGCGGCCGGCCGGGATGCGGGAGAGTACGTCGCGGCCTGGCTGAGCGGACGGGCCGAGTTAGGTGGGCGAGAGGGTGCCGGGCGGGGTGTAGGCGGCCAGGAGGGTGGCGGTGATCATGCGGGGCGCGTCGGCGGCGGGGAGGCGGCCGGCGGTGATCTCGGCGGCGGCGCCGTGCATGACGGTGTAGAACAGGGCGACCAGCCAGTCCAGGGGGAGGTCGGTCCGGAAGGCGCCGGCTTGCTGGCCCCGGGTGAGCAGGGCCTCGACGCGGTTCATGGGCTGGCCGTGGTGGGCGCGAATGCGCCCGGGGGGCAGCTCGCGCTGGGCGGCGGCGAGCGCGCCCCGGTAACGGTCGACGATCTGCCAGGACGAGGCGATGAGGCGGGCCAGTGCCTGGCGTGGTTCGCCGGACAGGTCGACGGCGGCCAGGACCTGGTCGGCCTGGTCCAGGGCATAGGCGAAGGTGGCGTCGATGAGCTCGGGCCGGGACGGGAAGTGGCCGTACAGGGTGATCCGGCCGACCCCGGCGGCGGCGGCGATGTCGGCGATGCTGGCCTGCGGGTCGCGGACCAGGCAGTCGAGGGCGGCGTCGAGGATGGCGGCGATGTTGCGACGGGCGTCGGCACGGCGCGGAGCGTCGGCACGGCGCGGAGCGTCGGCACCCCGTGCGGCGTCGGCACGCCGCGGCGGTGTCCGGGTCGAGGCTCGGGCCGGCGGGCCGTCTGGCATGTTGTCAGCCTATCTCGAACATCGGTGTATCAGTAAGCGGGCTCTACCTGACGGCCTGGATCTGGGTGGTCTGGGCGACGAGGCGGCCGGTCTCGTCGTGCAAGCTGGTCTGCACGGTGACGGTGGTCCGGCCGCGATGCAGGGGCACGGCGACGCCCTGCACGGAGCCGCTGGTCACGGGGCGGAACATCTGGGTCGTGGAGGTGATTGTGGCGGTCGACTTGCCTTCGGGCAGGCCGAGGTAGGCGACGAGCGCGCCGGCGCTGTCGGCCAGTGACATGAGCACGCCGCCGTGCATGATCCCGGCGCCGGTGCACAGTTCGGCGGCCCAGCCGAGGCGGGCGACGACGCGGTCGGGGCCGGCCTCCTCGAGGGTCATGCCGAGTCGGCGGGCGAACGGCATGATGGCGATCAGGGCGTCAAGATCAGCGGCGGCCATGGGCTCCAGTGTGCCCGCTGGCCGCTGCCGCCGTCCGCTGCTTCGCCCCGGCCCAGTCGCCGTCCGCTGCCCCGGCCCCGACCCGGCCCGGCCGCCGTCCGCTGCCCCGGCCCCGGCCCCGACCCGGCCCAGTCGCCGTCCGCTGGCCCGGCGCGGGCCGGCGCCGGCGGCCGGCGGCGGCGGCCGGCGGCGGCGTCAGGCTTAGCTGTCGACCCCGGGCGGGCTATCGCCGTCGGGCTGGTCGGCGTCGGCGGCCTGGCGGCGGGCTCTGGCCCGGCGCTTGCCTTCGTGCATGGCCTGGACGCGGGCGATCGGGATCTGCCGCCCCTCCTCGATCAGGTCAGCGGGGAGGGCCTGGGGCGCGGGCATGGCCGCCGCCCACGGGTCGCCGTCGCCGAGCTGGGCGGCGGCGTTGCGCACGGTGAAGTCGGCGGGCGCCACCCGGTCGAGATCATCCCAGGCGACCGGGAACGAGACGGGCGTCCCTGGGCGGACGCGCGGGCTGTAGGCGGCGACCACGGTGGCGCCGCCGGCCCTGGTCGAGTCGAGGAACACCCGGCCGCCGCGGTCCTCGCGGATGAACGCGGTGGTGGCCAGCTCCGGGTCCAGCCGCTCGGCCCTGGCGGCCACGGCGCGGGTGGCGGCGGCCACGTCCTCGATCGGCGCGGCGGCGTCGGAGGTGTCGATGGGCACGAACACGTGCACGCCCTTGGCCCCGCTGGTCTTGACCGCCCCGGCCAGGCCGGAGTCGGCCAGGGCCTGCCGGACGAGGAAGGCGGCCCGCACGGCCAGGCCGAAACCGGCGGCGCCGCCATCGTCGGCCTCGGGCGGGTCAAGGTCCATGATCATGTGGGTGGGCCGGTCCCAGCGCTCGGCGGTGACCAGGGTTGGGTGATACTCGACCGCGCGCTGGTTGGCGAACCAGAGCAGGGTGCGCCGGTCGTCGCACAGCGCGTAGGACACCTGCCGCCGGGAGGTCTCGGCCCACAGGCGCACGGTCGGCACCCAGTCCGGGGTGTACTTGGGCACGTTCTTCTGCATGAACGGGGCCTGGCCGCGCAGCACCCTGATCACCGACAGGGGCCGGCCGGCCAGGCCGGGGAGCAGCCGACCGCGCACGGCGTCGAGGTAGTCGACCAGGTCGCGCTTGACGGCCTGGGCGCCCTCGAACAGGGGCTGGTCGAGGTTGGTGAGCGTGACCCCGTCGCGTTCCTCGCCGCTGCTCACCCGCATCCCTCCCGCCACATCCGCCGCATTCGGCCGTGTCCTCCTACCCTGGCACCTGGCCGGGCCGGATGCGAGGAGCACCGGGGTGCGGCGCGGGGTGCGGCGCGGGGTGC
>Ga0134126_10013858_pt1 | contig 10177 bp, 8 predicted proteins | sample KB31752_FD_96881 | JGI IMG/M metagenome (GOLD analysis project Ga0134126, IMG submission 96881) | Terrestrial soil microbial communities with excess Nitrogen fertilizer from Kellogg Biological Station, Michigan, USA - KB3-175-2 | ecosystem: Environmental > Terrestrial > Soil > Unclassified ...
ATGCCGTAGCGGGCGATCTTCGCGCGGTCGGGCGTGATCGTCAGGCTGGGCTGGCCGAGCTCACGCACGACGGTGAGCTCTTCGAAGCCCGGCGTTTTATCGAGCGCCCGCTTGACCTCGACCGCTTTCGATTCGAGCACGTTGAGATCTTCGCCGAAGACCTTCACGGCGAGCGAGCTCTTCAGTCCGGTGAGCGCTTCGTCGACAGCGTCTTCGGCGGGCTGCGTGAAGTTGAAGATCACGCCGGGGAATGTATCGAGGTGTTTGCCGATGTCTTCGACGAGTTCCTGTTTGGTGTGGATCGAGCCGGAAGACCAGGTGCTGTCTTTGTAGGGTTTGAGGCCGACGTAGAATTCGTCGTTGAAGAAGCCGGTCGGGTCGGTGCCATCGTCGGGCCGTCCAAGTTCTGAGCCGACCACGGTGACCTGAGGATATTTCTTCAGGATCGCCATGACTTTTGGAGCGAAGGCAGCGGAGTCTTCGAACGAGATCGTGTAAGGCATTGTGGCGCGTACCCAGATCGCGCCTTCATCGAGATGCGGCAGGAACTCGCCGCCAATGGAGGGAATGAGGAGCAACGTAGCGCCAAAGATCAGAGCGGCGACAGATACCGTAAGCCACGGAAGACGGAGGCTGCCGCGCAGCAGAATCGCGTAGAAGTCGCGGATCCATTCGAACACAATGTTGCGGCGCTCTTTCACGCCCTTCGTGAACCAGAAGGACGCGACTACCGGGATTACGGTCAGCGTGAGGATGAGGGCGCCGATGAGCGCGAACGCCATCGTGTTCGCCATGGGCTTGAACAGCAGCCCGGCTGGCCCGTGTAGTGCGTAAATCGGAAGGTAGCCCGCAATGATAACGGCAACGGAATAGAAGATGGGCCGATCGACGTCGCGCGAGGCGTCAAGCAACACGTCTTTGAGTTTGTAGTCCTGCCCGTGACGCAGACCGAGCTCACGGTAGATGTTTTCGACCATCACGATGGTGCCGTCGATGATGATCCCGAAGTCAATCGCGCCTATAGAAAGGAGGTTGGCCGCTTCACCGCGCAGCTTGAGAAAGATGAACGCAAACAACAATGCCAGCGGAATTGTCAGAGCGGAAATCAGCGCTGCCCGCACACTGCCGAGGAAGAAGATCAGCACGATGATCACGAGCAGCATGCCGCGCAGCAGGTTGCCTTCGACAGTATCCGTGGTCACCTGTACGAGATCGCTGCGATCGTAATACGGCCGGATCTTCACATCCGGCGGAAGAATCGAATGGTTGAGCTCTTCGGTCTTCTTCTCGACGCCCTGCAGCACGTTTTGCGTCTGCTCGCCGCGCCGCATAAGAATGACGCCTTCGACCGCGTCCTGGTTGTTCTCGAAGCCGAAGATGCCGAGGCGCGGCGCGTGGCCAATGACGACCGAGCCAATATCTTTGATTCGCACCGGCGCACCGTTGTTGCTGCCCACCGGAACCTGCTCGATATCTTCGGTGGTCTTCAGCAGGCCGATGCCGCGAACGTAGTTGAACTGGCCGCCCTTCGAATAAAATCCGCCGCCTGTATTGGAGTTGTTGGTCGAGAGCGCGTTGACTACCTGGGTGACAGGAATGTGATAGTTGTACAGCTTCACCGGATCGAGCAGAACGTGATACTGCATCGTGGGGCCACCGAAACCGGAGTCATCGGCGACGCCAGGCACGCTGCGATAGGCGCGCTCGATGACCCAGTCTTCGAACGTGTGCAGCTCCATCGGCGTGCGGTCCGGACTCTCGATGACGTAACGGTAGACGAGGCCGCTTGGGCTGAACAGCGGCGACATACCGGGCGTCACGCCGCTCGGAAGTGTGGCATCGCCAACGCGCTGGAAGGCCACCTGGCGCGCGAAGTAATCGTCGGTGCCTTCGTTGAACGTCATGATGACGTCGGAGAGGCCGTAGAGCGAGATCGAACGCATCACCTTCATGTTGGGTGTGCCGTTCATGGCGAGTTCGAGTGGGAGGGTAGTGAGTCGCTCGACTTCTTCCGCCGCATGGCCCGGCCACTGCGTGATGAACTCGACCATGGGGGGCGAGAGATCGGGATAGGCATCGACGGGCAGCTGCACAAAGGCATAGCCGCCGCCAACGATCAGCAGCACCACCAGCATCATCACGAGGAAGCGTTGCTCGAGGGCGGATTTTACGATTCGATGGATCATGTTTGCCTGAGCGCCTTCCTACTGCTGCATCGAGTTTCTGAACTGCAGGAAGAGACTGCCATCGGCAGCAACGCTCTCCCCTTCGTTCAGGCCGGTCTTGATTTGCGTGTGTCCGTTGACCGAATCACCAATGGTGACGAGCCGCCTCGCGAACTGATTGTTGCCGGTGTCGACGTAGACGAACGGCTGATTCTCGGTGTCCCGCAGCACCGCGGAATCTGGAACGAGGATCGCATTCGGGATCGACCCGGCTTGCACAGTCGCGGTCACATACATGTCTTTCCTGAGCTTGTGATCGGGGTTCTCGGTTTCGATGCGCTCCTGCAGAGTGCGGGTATTCGGATCCATCGCCGGCGCCTGATAAGAGATCTTGCCGCGGAACGACTGCGGGTAGGCGTCGGTTGTGATTTCGGCTGTATCGCCGATATGAACCGCCCCCATGTCGCTTTGATAAACGTTGACGAGCACCCAGACTTTATCGGTGTTGGAAATCGTGAAGCACTGGGTCGAACCGGCCTGCAGCAACTGTCCGGGACCGCAGAGGCGCTCGAGGACTTCGCCGCCTACCGGTGCGAGAATGGGAATCTGCATTGTCGACGTTTGTTTCGCGTCGGGATCGGCGATGCCGAGTGCGCGGAGTGCATCGCTGCTCGATTCGACATCGGACGCTGCCTGCGCGCGATCGGACTCGGCCTGTTCCAGATCTTTCTGGGCGATGGCCTTATGATCGAGGAGGTCCTGAGCGCGCTTGTAGCTTTTATCCGCAAGCGCGTAAGCGTCTTTCGCCTTTGCGTAGACAGAGCGCGCCATCGAATAATCCGGGCTGTGGACGTGCATGAGAGGCTGCCCCTGTTTCACGATGTCGCCGGGCGCGACGAGAATGTCGCTAACCGGTCCGCCGACCGCGGAGAAGACAGGGGTGGTGTCGAGGGAGTCGTAAGCGACGGAGCCGGTGAAGCGAATGACGTGAGGCAGAGAAGCTTTGACGGCTTTCACCACCTGTACGTGGGACATCTGGTCGGCGGGAATGGTGAAGAGCGACGCAGTGTCAGCACTGGACTGGCTCGACGTGTACGACGTCATTTGCGATTCTTTCTTCTGCGTGCAGCCGGCGATTCCCAGCACGAGCAGCGGTATGGTCAGCGCTGCTTTGCTGAAGACGGGGCGGGATGGTGGTGCTGACGCCTTCGGGGATTGCGCGAAGCGGACGAACCGCTCTCTGACGTTCGCGGCTCTGTAACGTTGCGGTGCTGGTGCGGTCGGAGTTCGTTCGGGGCAGACTGTCTTCATTGCAGATTCCTCGATCCCACGGCCTCGCGAAGTTGTTCGACGGAGGTCATGTATGCGGCGAGCGCCTGGCGATAGGCGAGCTGGTTGGCGCGATAGCTTCGTTCCGCGTCCAGAAAATCGAGCAGGGCGGCGGCGCCGTGCTGGTACGCGTATTCGGAAATATCGCGCGATTGGGTCGTCTGGTCGAGATAGCCGGACTGGAAGAGCTTGACGATTTCGTCATTGGTGTGGAGGCCTTCCCAGGCGGTGACCACGTCAGAAGTGACTTGCTCGGTTGCTTCGTGAAATAGCTCATTGGACTGCGTCACGACCGCTTGGGTCCTTGCGATCTCGCCCTGATTACGGTCGAAGATCGGAAGATCCATATTGAAGAAGAAGGCGCCGGAGTTGACGCCGCCGACATGGCTGTAGTTGAAACTGACACCGAGATCGCGCTTTCCGTTGGCCTTCGCGAGCGACACCTGACTATCGGCGGCGATGATGCTTTGGCGCGCAGCGGTCAGATCGGGCCGGGAACTCATCGCGAGGGCTTTGGCGTCATCCTCGGTGGAATGTAGCGCCTGATAGTCGAGCGTGCCCTGCACGTCGTAGTTTTCGGGAACTGACTCGAAGCCGACCAGTTGCCGCAACGCGGCGAGAGCCTGAATTTTCGATAGCTTCGCGGCGGAGACATCCTGCTGGAACTGGAGAAGCTGAAGCTGGATTTTGATGAGATCGCCGACCGCCATGTCGCCCGCGTTGACGCGCGCCTTGCTGATGTCGATGGTTTGCCGATAGCTCGTGAGGTTCTGGTTTGCGAGGTCGAGTGTCGATTGGGCGAGCAGAACGTTGATGAACTGCTGCGCGACGTTGAAAGTCAGGGTGCGCTCGTTGTCGCCGACCTGAGAACGAGTCACTGCTGTCTGATCCTTCGCGGCCTGTAAGCGGTTCTGCCGCTTCTGGCCGCGCTCGACCGTGTAGCCGAGGCCGAGATCGAACTGGGCGACGTTGTTGAAGTACCCCGGGGTGCTGAACTGCCCCGGATCGAACAGCGGGATGAACTGCGAATCCCAGGAGATCGTCGGATTCGGACGGAGGTTAGCCGTCACTTCCTGCGCGAGGTTCTGGACGATGTTGGAGCGGTTCGCCTCCAGCGAATGGTTGTGGTGGAGCGCGAACTGGATCGCCTGGTCGAGCGTGATCCGCGTGGCGGGCGGCGCTGCCGGCGCGGTGGATGGCTGCTGCGCGAACGCCGATATGGCGCTTAGCGCAGCAATCGCCGCAAATCGCGGTAGTTGTAAAGCGGGATGGACTGCATTTTGTTGCACAATCTACCTCTTTCCTCAAAAACCCTGCAATCGTCATTGCGGGTGAGGAGGCGCATGCCGTGCGAACACGGCCGCATGCAGGCAGCATGAATGTTACTTCTCATGAATGGCTTTCTCCTTCAGACCCGCAAAACAACACGAAACAACGAGTGGTTATGCGAGGGAAGGGGGTCCGCGGGTGAGGCTGGAGAGAACGCTGCGAGATACGACACTCTGAACCGCATCCACCGGCGCCAGAAAACTCTGGAGCACCGGGGCATGGACGACCTGAATGACGGCCACTTCGCGGGCGGCCATATGCGCGGTGATGCAGACATCGCAATGGTCACCGGCGGTGTTCAGGTGGTTATGGGCAGGGGTCAGCGATGCGGCGGAGACCGACATCATGGCGCCAAGCGCCAGGACGACAGCCAGGATTCGGAGCACACGGGGCGCGCTTCGGAAGGATCGCAGCATCAGTATAGAAGATAACACTGAATCAGGCGGCGTCAAGCCGGGTTAGTACCAAGGTGCTACTTGCCGGATGAGGCTGGTTGCTCCTTTGTTTTGGCATCGGGGGCCGGCGTATCGTCAGCCGTATCGTACTTGATGTCCGATTGGGCTGAGTATTTGCTGTACATGCGCCACTTGATGTCATTGCGGGTCGCGATGTGGCCATCCCTCATGGTGACTGTGGAGGCTAAGGGCAGAAGGAACGTCAAAGTCCCGATTTTCTGGTAGTCATAGTCAACCTGCTGATTGACGTCCTGGAGCGGGAAACTGGGTGGAATCTCCGGAATTACGGTGATGCGCACGACCACGTTCGAGCAGCCGCCGTCCAGCACGCAGTCGGGTTCCGATGACGAGCCTCTTTCGACATGGATTTCTCCATGGAAGCCAGCGGTGATGCGCTGCGCATTCGGTGGATCGCCATAGCCGATCGTTTCCTGCGAATATTGCTGCGCGACGGAATACTGAAATACGTGCGTCAGATGGCCGCGAATATTGCCCCAGCGCTCCCAGTGAAAACTGGTGTGGCTTGCGGGGGAGAAAATCTCGCCGAGAAGGGTTGCCCATTCACCGCGTGAAATCGCGCCGCCGACGTTCTCCCACGTCTTGCCGTACATGGCGGTGTCATTGTGCATCTGCAGTTCGTAGTTTTCCTTGTGGTCGAAATACGTGAGCTTTTCGATGAGGCGGTCCGACTGACTCCACGAACCCTCCGAGCCGATTTCGAAGTGCATGTCGACGTAGCGATGGGTATCCTCCATGCAGATAAAGTCGGGCAGGGATTTCACGTAATTCAGCGCCCATTCACGGACGGCGTCAAGAGCCTTTTCTTTGGCGCCTTCGCTGGGTTCGGCGGGGCCGGTTGGCGCAGGCTTCGCGAATTCCATTTTCGTCGGCGCGGGATTCAGGCTGGCGGTTTTGGTGACCAGGTTGGTGAGCGCGGTGACGGTCAGGGGCCCGGCTCCGTCAGACCGGAGTTGTTCAACGACAGCAGGGCTGAGGCGCTCGGTCATTTTGGCGCTCGCAAGGAACTTAGCAACTTCTTTATCGGGATTTTTTTGCTTGATTGCCGATTTGATGAATTCCTGGAGGTCGGTGACGCTCAGAGATTGCTGCGCCTGCGCGCGTGAGATGAGGATGGGGCCGAGCAACAGAACGGCCGCGAGGCACACGTAGGCCGTGGCCCGCTGGAGGGAGAGCCGCATACATGTATTGTCGCATCGGAGGGGAGTTTGGTTTCGTGGGATTTGGGGCATTCAGACGTTCGCGCGCCGGTCAAGATCAGGTAAAGTGGGCTTGTTAGCGTCGATCGCCGATGAAGACCATGGTCCAGCTCCACGAGGAGGCCGAATTTCTGCGAGAATCCAGCGGATCCACCAAAATCAAGGTGACGCTTCTTAAGGCGTTACGAGTCCTGAAGCTGTTTGATATTCCACATTTGGTGTGTGGTGGATTCGCTGTTCAGGAGCATGGTTATCCACGATTTACGGTCGATGTCAACATCATCGTGCCTGATGTTGCGTTCGCGATTGAGAAGCTTTCACTGAACGGTTTCAAATCGAACGTGGGTTCGAAGATGACGGTTACCGATCGGGAGACCCAGTGGAAATCGATCTACTTCCGGGCGGGAAGAGGGTGGATCCGGGCCCGCTAACGTTTCCGATGCCGACTCACGTGTCGGACGAGCCGCAGATTCTGACACTTGAGAAGCTGATTTCCGCCAAGCTCTCGAACTATATGGGCGTGGGAATCCATCGCGTGCAGGACTATGCCGATGTTGCGAAGCTGATGGAGGCCAACCACCTGCCACGAGATTATGGCGTGGAACCGCAGGTTGCCGAATCCTACCGGAAGCTTTGGGATGAGCTTCAAGCTGCCGAAGAAGACGCAGTAGCCGGTCGTTACAGTAGTAACAGTGGCATCCACGCGGGAGTTTGGGTCCCGATTCTGGTCTTTAATCGGCGCGACGTTCCTGGGTTTTGTGGGGATGGGGACGGTGCTGCCAGCACTGGCTCCGCACGTTCGCAACGATCTGGGTGGGTCCGATCACACGATCGGGTTCGTGATCGGGATCTTTTCGGTAGTCGCACTGGGCGCTCGGTTCATTTCAGGGCCGCTCGCGGATGGACGCGGGCGGAAGATTGCGTTTCTTGCCGGGCTCGGAAGCTGCACATTCGCCGGTGTAATTTATCTGCTGCCGCTCGGGCTGACCGGAATCTGGATTGGGCGGTGTATTCAGGGGTTCGGTGAGGCCTGTCTTTACACAGGTGCAGCGACATGGGCAGTGGAGCTCGCGGGAACGGAACGCAGCGCGCAGGCGTTGGGGTATGTGAGCAGCGGCATCTGGGGCGGACTTTCGACAGGGCCGGTGCTCGGCGGATGGCTGGGCACGTTCGAGCGGGCCGCGCTTCTTCAGGCAGTGTGCGGCGCGTTTGGGTTTCTTTTGCTGATGCGGATTCCCGAACACTTCACTCCGCACCATGACGGCGTAAGATTTCGCTGGCCGTCGCGGTCGCTATTGCTGCCGGGGTTGGCGACCGGGTTTGTGAACGTGCATTATCCGGTGGTCACCGGGTTTCTGGTGCTGCATCTGGCGCGATATGGAAATTCCGGGATGAAGGCTTTCTCGGCTTATGCGGGCGCGATGCTTTGCTCACGGTTTTTCCTTGGCGGATTGCCGGATCGGGTGCATCCGCGGATTACGCTGTATTTCGGGCTGACGTCGATGGCGATTGGACTCTGGGTGCTGGCGTCGGGTCCGCGACCATTGGTTGCGATTGCGGCCGCGGCGCTGCTGGGGCTCGGGTTTTCATTTCCGTTTTCTTCGATTGCCTCGACGGTCATGCGGCGGTCGGGCGATCATGAGCGTGGTCTTGCGGTGAGTGTCCTGAGCGCCTTTTACGATCTGTTTGTTGGAATGGGTTCCTTCGCCGCAGGGGCGATCGCGACGCGGTTCGGATACTCGGCGACGTTTCGGATGGCCGCTTATTCCCTGGTTGCTTCGGCGATACTGGGATGGATTGTGTTGCCGGTGGATGAAGGACAGTCGGTATTGGCTACCAGCAGTGCGGCGTAGGTGCTAACACGCGTTGAGATCAACGTCTAAGGAGCATGCGAAAGAAAATGATGAGGCTTGTGGGGACGCCGATTGCTGCGCTTCTGCTTGCATTGATGCCGGGGCTCCGGCAGGGACTGGCGCAGGTTCCGGCGAAGACATTCGAAGTGGTATCGATCAAGGCTTATGCGCCGACCGGACCGCCCTATGAAGCCTGCAATCCGCATGGCGATGCTACGGTCCTTCGGCTTGTGGGCTGCACTGCGAAAAATCTGATCGGGTTGGCCTTCGACCTGAAGTCATTCCAGATGCCTGTCAGTATGCCCTCATGGGCCAGTGACGACCGGTTTATCGTGGAGGCGCGGCTGACTGCTCCGACGCCGAGAGGTGAACAATTCAGCATGCTCCAGGCGGTGCTTGCGGATCGATTTCATGTGACGTCGCACTGGGTCGATCGCAATGGGACTGTCTATCTGCTTGAGAAGGGTCGCGGAGAACCGAAGCTCGCGGCTGCATCCAGGGTGGATCATTGCGGGGAAATCGGGATTCAGCGGACAACAATCAAAGCGGACTGCATGACGATGGGGGATCTTGTGTGGACGCTCGAGCAGCTTCTTCGCGATCATCCAGTGGTGGACCAGACGGGGATCGATAAGGATCGGCGTTTCCGTCTCACCGTGGAGTATTCCACGACGGACGACCCGGCGGATGGGCCGTCCTTGTTTACTGCTCTGCCCGAGCAAGTGGGATTGTCGCTGAAGGCGGGGGATGGGCCGGTGCGTGTTCTCGTGGTCGATCACATTGAGAAGCCGCAGGCGAATTAGCGGGCCGCGTGAGCGGCGGTTTGGTTCGCGCTCGGTGGAACTCCGCGGGAAATAGCGGGCGGCGTAGACGTAGCGCCGCTCGGGGTTTATGGTGAGTGCTTCCCGCAGATAGATAGCGGGCTTCCATTGTTTACAGTCTTCACTTTAAATGGATACTTGGTCCAGAAATCCGGCGCGTTCGAATCGGCTTTCTCGCCGCGAGGAATAATACCATCGAACCAGATTTCGCCACGGTTTATCGTGAATCCACGCCAATTTCCCCAAATAGATTCAGGGGTTGCCATCAGGACGGCGCAACGAACCTCCGGATCGAAGATCTCATCGTAGTGTGCAAGTAGTTGAGCGCGCGCCGTAATGCGAATCTGCTTCCCACCGAGAGTGGTGATCACGGGATAGCTCATCATAATGGCGATCTTGTTTCGATCATTACCTCGAAAGGCGCCCTGAAATTCGGTGAAAAACGCGACCGCTCGCGGGCAGTCCGGTCTGGATACGGATAGGCAGACCGAGTCTGCCTGTAGATGGCTTCCGACGAGGGCCAACGTTGTAACCAACACCAGGCATGATCCGCCTCGCATGGCGACATGTTAGCAGAGCGACGCCTCAACCTAAGAGTTCGTTGTAGATTTTCAGGAAGTAGCCGTCGGTCATCCCTGCGATGTAGTCGCAAACGGCGCGGTGCAGCGGCTTGGTATCGGCTTCGTCTTCGCTTCGGGGGACCAGGTCCGGGTGGGCCATCAGATGGGCGAAGAGCCTCGAGAGGCGTTGCATCGAGAGAACTCGGTCTGCTGTGAGGGCTTCCGATGAATAGACGCGTTTGAAGAGAAATTGCTTGAGCTGACGGCTTGTCGCGGCGGAATCGGGAGTGAAGCGCACTATTCGATTCGGATATTTGCGAACCGATTCGACGTCCGTTACGCCGGATTCGCGGGCTGCTTCCCCGATATTCATGGCAATCCCCGTTTCCCCGTTGACAGATGGAAGCGTATACCTTCCCATCACGGGAAGGTATACGCTTCCATCCAT
>Ga0134126_10013859_pt1 | contig 10177 bp, 11 predicted proteins | sample KB31752_FD_96881 | JGI IMG/M metagenome (GOLD analysis project Ga0134126, IMG submission 96881) | Terrestrial soil microbial communities with excess Nitrogen fertilizer from Kellogg Biological Station, Michigan, USA - KB3-175-2 | ecosystem: Environmental > Terrestrial > Soil > Unclassified ...
GCTCGAGCAGCCGCGAGTGCAGGTAGAACACGTCGCCGGGGTAGGCCTCGCGGCCCGGCGGGCGGCGCAGCAGCAGGGAGATGGCCCGGTAGGCCTCGGCCTGCTTGGTCAGGTCGTCGAAGATGATCAGGACGTGCTTGCCCGCGTACATCCAGTGCTGGCCGATGGCCGAGCCGGTGTAGGGGGCGATGTACTTGTAGCCCGCCGGGTCGGAGGCCTGGGCCATCACGATGGTGGTGTACTCCAGCGCGCCCGCGTCCTCCAGGGACTGGCGGACCTGGGCCACGGTGGAGCCCTTCTGGCCGACCGCCACGTAGATGCAGCGCACCTGGCGGGTCGGGTCACCGGAGTCCCAGTTCTCCTTCTGGTTGATGATCGTGTCGATCGCGATCGCGGTCTTGCCCGTCTGCCGGTCACCGATGATCAGCTCGCGCTGGCCGCGGCCGATCGGGATCATCGCGTCGATGGCCTTGATGCCGGTCTGCAGCGGCTCGCTGACCTTGGACCGGTTGATCACCGACGGGGCCTGCAGTTCGAGCTGGCGGTCCTCGGTGCCCTCGATCGGGCCCAGGCCGTCCAGCGGCACGCCCAGCGGGCCGACCACGCGGCCCAGGAAGGCGTCGCCCACGGGCACCGACAGCACCTCGCCGGTGCGCCGGACCTGCTGGCCCTCCTCGATCTTGCTGAAGTCGCCCAGCACCACGACGCCGATCTCGGCCACGTCCAGGTTCTGGGCCAGGCCGCGGGTGCCGTCCTCGAACTCCAGCAGCTCGTTGGCCATGGCCGAGGGCAGCCCCGCGACCCTGGCGATGCCGTCGCCGCACTCGACGACAGTTCCGACCTCCTCAGCGGAGGCGGTTCCCGGGTCGTAGTCCTCGACGAAACGCGCGAGCGCGTCCCGGATCTCTTCCGGCCGGATTGTCAGCTCCGCCATCTTCCTCGCGTCTTCCTCGTCTGTGAATCTCGTCTGCGTCTGTGGTTATCCGGTTGTCCGTGGCTCAGGAGCTCACGTGACTCACGCGGTGAGCCTGCGCCGGATCTCCGCCAGGCGGGTCGCGACGCTGCCGTCAATCTGCTCACCCCGGATCCGGATGAGCATTCCGCCGATCACCCCTGTGTCGAGCACGATGTTCAGGTGGACCCGGTGCCCGTACGCCTGCGCCAGCGCGGCCGCCAGGCGGTCGCGCTGGGCGGCGCTGAGCTCGGACGCCACCCGGACCTCGGCGACCAGCCGCTCCCGGTACTCGGCAGCCAGCCGCGCGTACTCTTCCAGGCTCCTGTCCAGGCTACGTCCCCGCGGGTGCAGGGCGGCCTGGGTCACCAGCTGAATGGTCTGCGGGATCACCTTGCCCCCCAGCAAGGCGGTCACCAGGTCCTGCTTGGCGTTCGCCGGAGCGAACGGGTTGCTCAGCGCGGCCCGCAGCTCGGCCTGGCTGCCGACCAGCCGGCCGAACCGGAACAGGTCGTCCTCCAAGTCGTCCAGCTGCCCGGCCTGGTCCGCCTCGGCCACGATGGCCTGGACGGCGAGCTGCTCGATGGCGTCGGCCAGGTCGGCCGACCCCGCCCACTGAGAGCTGGCCACCGAGCTGACCAGCTCGAGGGTGTCCGCGCCGACCTTGCCGCCGAGCAGCGCCTGGGCCAGGCCGGTCCGGGCCGACCTGGCGCTGGCCGGGTCGGCCAGCGCCCGCCGCACGGCGGGCTGGCTGTCCAGCACGCCGGTCACCGCGAACAACTCGTCGGCCAGCTGGCTGGCCGACGACGTGCGGGTCAGCAGCGCGCCCAGCCGGTCCTTGGCGTCGGCCAGCGATGCCCTGCTCGAGCCCCTCATGAGGTGGCCTGCGCTCCACTGGCGCCGGCGGTCCTGGTTCCGGCGGGCTCGGCGCGGCCGGCCTCGAGCTCGTCGAGGAACCGGTCCACCAGCCGGCGCTGGCGGGCCTCGTCCGAGAGGGACTCGCCCACGATCTTGCTGGCCAGCTCGACCGAGATGGCGCCCACCTCGGTGCGCAGCGCGGCCAGCGCCTGCTGGCGGTCGGCCGCGAGCTGGGCCTGGGCCGCCTCGGTGACGCGCCGCGCCTCGGCCTGAGCCTGCTCGCGCATCTCGGCGATGATCTGCGCGCCCTGCTCCTTGGCCTCCTCGCGCAGCCGCGCGGCCTCATGCCGGGCCTCGCTCAGCTGCGCCCGGTACTGGTCCAGCGTGCGGTTGGCCTCGGCCTGGGCGGCCTCGGCCTTCTGGATCCCGCCCTCGATCGCGTCGGTGCGCTCGGCCAGGGTCTTCTGGATCCGCGGCAGCAGCACCTTGGCCAGGACCGCGAACACGATCAGGAACGCGATCGTGCCGATGATCAGCTCGGGCCAGGCCGGGAGGATCGGGCTAGAGCCAGGGACCACGGGTGAATCGGCGAGAAAGTGGTTCATCGTCCGGCGTCCTTCCTGTCGGACATCGCGGCGTCGCTGCTCGTGGTCCGCTTAGCCGGCGGCATGGAAGATGTACGGGACCACGATGCCGATCAGCGCGAGGGCCTCGGTCAGCGCGAATCCGATGTACATGTTCGACTGGATGAGTCCGCGCGCCTCGGGCTGCCGGGCCATCGCCTCGACGCCGTGACCGAAGATCAGGCCGATGCCGATGCCAGGGCCGATGGCGGCCAGGCCGTAGGCGACGGCGCCGAAGTTGATGATCAGCGTCGAGGTGGTGCCAGTGCTAGCCGCGAGGTGGTGCAGAGCTTCAAGCATGTACTGATTCCTTTGTGATCGTGCCAGCGGGGCTCGCTGGCGGTTGGGGATGGCGGGTCACGCCAGTGACCTCATGTCAGTGACCCGCTTCCAGCGAGCCGCCTATGTACTGGGCGGTCAAGATCGTGAAGATGTAGGCCTGCAGCGCCTGGATCAGCATCTCGAACCCCGTCAGCACGACGGTGATGATGAACGAGGTGGCGCTGTACAGCAGGCCGATGGTGGCGCTGAACATGTACCAGGTGGCCAGCGTGAACACCAGCAGCAGGATGTGGCCGGCGAACATGTTCGCGAACAGCCGGATGGCCAGGGTGAACGGCCGGACCAGGACGTACTGGAGGATCTCCACCGGCGCCAGCAAGATCAGGATGGGCCAGGGCACGCCCTTGGGGATCATGTTCTTGAAGTAGCCGCCCAGGCCCTGGTGCTTGATGCCGAGGTAGGTGTAGGTCCCGTAGACCATCAGCATCAAGACGGTCGGGAAGGCGATGAACGACATCGCCGGGAACTGCGCGATCGGGATGATCTCCATCAGGTTCATCAGCCAGATGAAGAAGAACAGCGAGACCAGGAAGGGCAGGAAGCTGTCGCCCCGCTTGCCCATCATCGGCCGCAGGATCTGATCGCGGACGAAGAACACGCCCAGCTCACCGAGGTTCTGCGCGCCCCTGGGGACCAGCTTGGGCTGGGCGAACGCGGCCCAGAAGAAGGCCACCACGACCACGGCGCAGACCAGCGCCAGCAGCATGGGCTTGGTGAAGTAGAAGCTGCCGATCCGGAAGAACGGGGTGAAGACAAAGGACGGGCCGGGGTACCCCGGCGCCGGGTAGCCGCAGTGCGACGAGGACATGAAGTGACTGTTTTCCTCGCTGCACTTGGCCGCCACATGGGCCACCTGCGCTACGTGTGCGACAAACTCACCGGCCAACGCGGTTTCCTCCACATCCGCGCCTGCCCGGCGCGGTTACGGGCGCGACGCACACGCGTGCGTCCGTTGCCCCGTGCCGGGCAAGTCCCGGCACACGGATGTTAACTGTCCGGCCGGCAGGCTTTACACCCGCGTAACCCGTTAGGGCCGGCCGTACCTGAAGATGATGAGCACGAGGGCCAGGACCAGCCCGACGATCATGCCGAGCGGGAACAAGATCCCGATGTGCGTAGCCCGGCCGACGAGCCAGCCGAGCACCCCGTAGAAGGCCATCCCGGAGATGAGGTAGCTGAAGACCGACCAGCCCGCGTTGTCCTCGACTGGAGTGCGCCGCCAGGCCTGCCGCCGGCTCAGCCGGGGCTCGATGTCCTCGGTGCTGTCGGTGGGGCCGGTGGTGGTGTCGGCCCGGTCGGTGGTGTCGGTGCGGTCGGTCGGATCGCTGTCGACCATCATGGTCACCTGCCTGGGAGGAACGCGGCCGAGGCCGCGGGACGCCGGCCGGGCACTGCGCGCGGGCAGCATTCACCGCGGGCCGCGAGTCGCCGTCCGGACGCCTGAGCACGATCACGGGTCACCCGTCCCCGCGCGGCTCGACGTAGAGAAACTTGAGCTTGAGCGACCAGTACACCTGCGCGGCGCACCAGGCCAGGATGCAGGCCAGGGCGCTCAGGCCGAAGAGCCGGGTACTGAACGCTGTCGTGTTGCTGTACCGCACCACGAAGAACAGCAAAACCAGGATCTTCACGATGTACGTCACCAGCGCGGTGACCATCATCGCCTGCGGGCTGATCCGGGCCGCGCGTCCGACCGCGACCACGCTGATCGAGAAGAACACGGCCACGAGGGCGATTCCGAGCGCCGAGCCGACCAGTCCCTTAGTCCCCCCGATGCCCAGGCTGACGGCAGCCATGATTAGCGCGACCACGGCCGTGGAGGCGGCCGAATGGCGTGCGATCCGGACATAAGTTGCCGGCATCTACGGAACTCCGGGGGTCTCGGCGACGGCCGGGGGCCACCGTCGGGCTGAGGAACTTAGTGCCACAGTGCCGATCGGGCACCGAGCCATCCGACAGCAAGGATTACGGTGTGCCGCCAGATGTGCGAAACGTATCACGGACCTCTCACTCGTCATTGAGTAGATGCTCGTGAAAGATATCACAAGCTCCCGGACACCCCCTCGCACGGGGTCACCTAACGTGACGAACCCCGCCCGTGATCAGGGGGTATGGCGACGGTGGGCGCCGCTGCGCGGCGGGCTGGGCGGCGGCGCCGGGTCGGCGGGCTGCTCCGGGGTGCGGTCCTCGTCGATCGCGGGCGGGACGAAGCCGACGACCGACCGCGGCCGGGGCTCGCGGGCGGCGGGCTGCTCCCAGCCCTCGGGGACGCCGTTACCGCCGGGGACGCCATTGCCGCTGGCGACGCCATTGCCACTGGCCCAGTGAGGCACCTCGGGCCGGTCGTTCTCCCAGGGCGGACGGCCGCGCTCCAGGGCGCTGTCTGCCTCGGCTCGTCCGTTTCCGCCGGCCGGGATCAGAACGCCGGCCGGGGCGGGCGATGCGGGGGCTGCCGTGGCGACCCGCCGCTGGCGGCGGCCCCACCAGCGCAGCCGGGGCATGGACAACACCAGGAGCAGCAGGATCGAGCCCACGGTGATGGCGGCGAACACCCAGGACGGCCGGCCAATGATCGACAGCGACACCACGGCGGCGGAGAACAGGGCCGCCCACAGGTACATGATGATCACGCTGGACCGGTGGGAGTGGCCGATGTCGAGCAGCCGGTGGTGCAGGTGCTTGCGGTCGGCCGCGAACGGGGACTTGCCCGCCCTGGTCCGCCGGAACACGGCCATCAGCATGTCGGCGTACGGGATGACCAGGATGGCCGAGGGCAGCAGCAGCGGCAGGATCTCGGGGAACCGGTTCACGGTGCCGACGTGGTAGGCGTGCCCGCTGACCAGCGTCCCCGGGTCGAGCGAGGTGGTGCTGGAGATGGGCGCGTAGGCCAGCAGCAGGCCGAGCAGCATGGCGCCGGTGTCGCCCATGAAGATGCGCGCGGGATAGAAGTTGTGCGGCAGGAAGCCCAGGCACATCCCGATCAGCAGCGCGGACACCAGCGCCGGGCCGGCCTCAGAGGACAGGCCGAGTTCCTTGGTCAGCGAGTAGTAGTAGAGGAAGAACGAGACCGCGGCGATGGCCACGATGCCGGCGGCCAGGCCGTCCAGGCCGTCGATGAAGTTGACCGCGTTGATGGTGGCCACCACGATCAGGATGGTCAGCAGGACGGCCTGGTTGCCGCTGGGATTGAAGACGCCGCTGCCGGGCAGCGGCAGCCAGGTGATCTCGCAGCCGCTGGCGACCAGGATGACGCCGGCCGCGACCTGGCCGGCCAGCTTGCTGATCGGGCTCATGCCCCACCGGTCGTCGACCACGCCGATGACGACAATCAGGGCGCCGGCCAGCAGCAGGCCGGTCTCGGTGCTGATCGTGGTGTTGCCGGAGAACACGCTGTTGAGCGGGGTGATCTGGCCCGCCACCAGGATGCCGGCGGCCAGCCCGGCGTACATGGCCAGGCCGCCGAACTCGGGGATCGGGATGACGTGCACATCCCGGTCACGCACCTGCTTGACCGCGCCCGCCTTGATGGCCACCCGCCGGACCAGCGGCGTCAGCATGTAGGTGACCGCGGCGGTCACCAGCAGGGTGAGCAGGTACTCCTTCACCGATCACCAGACTTGGGCGATGAGGCAGGCATCACAGCAACTCTAGAGCACGCACAGCCCGATCACGCCGCCCTCACCGAGTGAGGCGCGGCCCCGCCAGGGATGTGAACAGTGCTAGCCGGCCCGGACCCCGGCGACCTCGCGCAGCCGCCCCATCGAGATGGCGCCCTGGCGCAACAGCCGGGGCGCGGAGTCGGTCAGGTCCACGATGGTCGAGGCGGTGCCGCCCGTTGACGGGCCCCCGTCCAGGTACACGGCGACGGAATCGCCGAGCTGCTCGCGGGCCTGCTCGGCGGTGGTCGCGGCGTCGGACCCGGTCAGGTTGGCGCTGCTGACGGCCATGGGGCCGGTCTCGCGCAGCAACTCCAGGGTCAGCTCGTCCTGCGGCATCCGGATCGCCACGGTTCCCTTGGTGTCGCCCAGGTCCCAGCTCAGCGACCGGGCCGCCCGGCAGACCAGGGTCAGCCCGCCGGGCCAGAACTCGTCGATGAGCTGCTGCCCGTATTGCCCGAGATCCTCGACCAGGGCGGAGGCGGCCCGCACGGTGCCGACCAGCACCGGCGGCGGCATGTTGCGGCCCCGGCCCTTGGCCGCCAGCAGGCGGTTCACCGCCTCCGGGCTGAAGGCATCGGCGCCCAGGCCGTAGACGGTATCGGTCGGCAGCACGACCAGCTCGCCGCGGAGCACGGCGGCCGCCGCCGCGACCAGCCCTTCTTTCCGCTGAGTCTCGTCAGCGCAGTCAAACCAGTTGCTCCGCGAATCCATGGCGATCATCCTGCCACGTGCCAGGCGGCGGTGACGAACCTGTCGCGCCCGGCCAGGTCGGTGTGGTTGCGAGGCTGCTGCCAGCCGTTCTCCTCGGCGAAAATCCAGTACACGGCGGGCCCCTGCTGGGCGGCGTGCTCGACGGCGACCAGCCCGCCGGGCCGCAGCAGCCGCTCGGCCGTCCGCTCGACCACCCGGATCGCGCCCAGGCCGTCGGCGCCCGACCACAGGGCGGTGGCCGGGTCGTACTCGCCGACCTCGGGCGGCACCCAGGAGCCGACCGGGATGTAGGGCGGGTTGCTGACGACCAGGTCGACCGTGCCGTCGAGCTCGGTCAGCATGGCGGCGAAGTCGCCGGCGTGCAGCGTGACCCGGCCCGCGGTGTGCGGCGCGGCCTTCGCCACCCTGGCGATGTTGCGCTCGGTCCACTGCCGGGCCAGCGGGTCGGCCTCGACCGCGTGCACCTGGGCCCGCGGCACCTCCTGGGCGATGGCCAGCGCGATCGCGCCAGAACCGGCGCCCAGGTCGGTCACGACCGGCTCGGCCACGTCCATGGCGGCCAGCTGCTCGACCGCCCAGCCGGTCATGACCTCGGTCTCCATCCGGGGCACGAACACGCCGGGGCCGACCTCGAGCTCCAGGTAGCGGAAGTAGGCCAGCCCGGTGATGTGCTGGAGCGGCTCACGGGCCGCCCGGCGGGCGATGTCGTCCCAGAACCGGGGGTCGAAGTCGACGTCGGCGACCAGGTGCAGCTGACTGCGGGGCACTCCGTGCAGGTGGGCGGCGATCAGCTCGGCGTCGGTGCGGGGCGACTCCACCCCGGCCTGGGCCAGCCGGCTGGCCGCTACGGCGATCTCGTCGAGCAAGAGGGTCATTTTTTAGTCCTCCCGCTCTTAAAAGACTCAGTCGTCGTCCGAGCCGGCGATCTTGTCCGCCCGGTCGGCCTCGACCAGGGCGTTGATCACGGCGTCCAGGTCGCCGTCGATGACCTGGTCCAGGTTGTAGGCCTTGAACCCGACCCGGTGGTCGGAGATCCGGTTCTCAGGGAAGTTGTAGGTCCGCACCCGCTGGGACCGGTCCACGTCGGCTACCTGGCTGCGGCGGTTAGCCGCGGCCTCGGCCGCCGCTTCCTCCTGGGCCGCCGCCAGCAGGCGGGCCCGCAGGATGCGCATGGCCGATTCCTTATTCTGAAGCTGGCTTTTCTCATTCTGGCAGGAGACGACCAGCCCGGTGGGCATGTGCGTGATCCGCACCGCCGAGTCGGTGGTGTTGACGCTCTGGCCGCCGGGGCCCGACGAGCGGAACACGTCAACGCGCAGGTCGTTGGGGTCGACGGTGACGTCGACCGGGTCGGCCTCGGGCATGACCAGCACGCCCGCCGCCGAGGTGTGGATGCGGCCCTGGGACTCGGTCACCGGCACCCGCTGCACGCGGTGCACGCCGCCCTCGTACTTGAGCCGGGACCAGGCGCCGTCCGCGCCGCGGCCCTTGATGGCCACCGTGACGTCCTTGTAGCCGCCGAGGCCGGTCTGGGTCGAGTCGATGATCTCGGTCTTCCAGTGCTGTCGCTCGGCGAAACGCAGGTACATGCGCAGCAGGTCGCCCGCGAACAGGGCCGACTCGTCGCCGCCCTCGCCCGCCTTGACCTCGAGGATGACGTCCTTGCTGTCGTAGGGGTCCTTGGGCACCAGCAGCTGCCCGAGCCGGTGCTCCAGCTCCGCGCGGTGCTTGGCCAGTTCCTCGGCCTCGGCCGCGAACGATGCGTCCTGGGCGCCCAGTTCCCTGGCCGCTTCCTCGTCGGCGGTGGTCTGGAGCCACTGCCCGTAGGCCGTGACGATGGGGGTCAGCTCGCCGTAGCGGCGGCCCACCGTCCGGGCCTTGTCCTGATCGGCGTGTATGGCCGGGTCGGCAAGATCGCGCTCCAGCTGCGCGTGCTCGCTGGCCAGGTCGGCCAGCCGTTCAAACACTCCTGCCTCCTGTAATTAGGACATACTCAGTCCGGACCACGCCAGGGCTCGGCGTCGCGATGCGGCGCCGAGCCCTGGCCCCATACCAAAAATCAGCCGGGCGGCCCGGACTGCTGACGAACGTGGCCCGTGTATACCTGGTGGCCGTTACTTCCCGGACTTCTGCTTGCCGAAGCGGCGCTCGAACCTCGCGACGCGCCCGCCGGTGTCCAGGATCTTCTGCTTGCCCGTGTAGAACGGGTGGCAGTTGGAGCAGATGTCGGCGTGAATGACGCCGTTCTTGGCCGTGCTCCGCGTGGTGAAGGTGTTCCCGCAGGTGCAGGTCACCGTGGTCTCCACGTACTCGGGGTGAATACCCGACTTCATCTCTTGACTCCTGTTCCCGCAGTCGCCGGGTCGCCGGGCCCGAAGGCTCTCAGCGTGAACCGGTACCGCATGATATGGGCTTCCAGTCTGCCAGACGCGAGAACGCCGGCCGCCACCCGCAAATTCCCCGGGTGGTCAGCCGGCGTCACGCTACGAGCCGACCGTGGTCTTCTGCACCTTGAGCAGGAACTCAGCGTTGCTCTTGGTGTCCTTCATCCGGTCCATGAGCACCTCGAGCGCCTGCTGCGGCTCCAGGGCGTGCAGGACCCGGCGCAGCTGCCAGATGATCTTGAGCTCCTCGGGCGACATCAGCAGCTCTTCCTTGCGGGTGCCCGACGCATCGACGTCGATCGCCGGGAAGATCCGCTTGTCGGCCAGGTCGCGGCGCAGCCGCAGCTCCATGTTGCCGGTGCCCTTGAACTCCTCGAAGATGACCTCCTCCATCCGCGACCCGGTCTCGATCAGTGCCGTGGCGAGGATGGTCAGCGAGCCGCCGTTCTCGATGTTGCGCGCCGCGCCGAAGAACCGCTTGGGCGGGTACAGCGCCGCCGAGTCGACACCACCGGACAGGATCCGGCCGCTGGCCGGGGCGGCCAGGTTGTAGGCCCGGCCCAGCCGGGTGATCGAGTCGAGCAGCACGACCACGTCGTGGCCCATCTCGACCAGCCGCTTGGCCCGCTCGATGGCCAGCTCGGCCAC
>Ga0134126_10013860_pt1 | contig 10176 bp, 7 predicted proteins | sample KB31752_FD_96881 | JGI IMG/M metagenome (GOLD analysis project Ga0134126, IMG submission 96881) | Terrestrial soil microbial communities with excess Nitrogen fertilizer from Kellogg Biological Station, Michigan, USA - KB3-175-2 | ecosystem: Environmental > Terrestrial > Soil > Unclassified ...
CTTGAAGCCTTCCACAATCAAGGCAGCATTGTTTTCAGGCACCAGCCGGCTGGCAATCAAATAATAGTTGCCCGGCTCAAGTCCGTACTGTCGAACGAACTCGGGATTGGATGATGTCTCAATGTTGCCGCCGTAGGCAATGCAGGCTGATGGCGTCTTGAATTCGTCCAGATAAAGCTTTCGCATGGCGTATGCGTCCGTGATGATGCCCTTGGGAAGTATCTTTCCTGAGAGCCGTGCATTCCAGTAAAAATATGCCTTACCCAGACGACCCCATTTACCTCGCTTCCACTCAATTCCATCCACATTCAGAGCGCATTTCTCGCCCAATATTCTGGGGATCGCGCAGTGAAAAGCGTTGGCCACATTGGTAATCAGCATTGCATCCACGTTGCGCCGCTGCACGTCTATCATGCAGGCCAGAGTGTGGGTGAACGTCCCAAAATTTTTTGTTTCGAAGCTGGGCGTGTAAATCAGGCGGACGCCCTTGTAAACCGGTGGACGCTCCTTGAAAAGCGCCTTCCGGCAATAGACGATCACTTCATGGCCGCGTTCCACCAGCCGTGGCGCAAGCTCGATGAAAAATGTCTCGGTGCCGCTATAGGTAGAAGGGATGCCTCTCCCGCCAAAGATCGCGATCCGCAGCTTGCGTCCGTAAATGGGATTCGATTGCGCCGCGCCTTTCATCAATGGTGTCTCGGCTGTGGCGACATGGAACTCGGCAATTGTCTCATTATTGCTGATTCTCCTGAATCACAAGGCCGGCTGAAATCGAACTTATTGCGATCATAGAATTTGCGCCACCGGAACAAACGACGCAAGCGGCCGGTAAAGGACGCCCAGTAATTATTTCAGATATTACAGCGTATTGCCTGATTGCCAATCCTACTCCGAATTAACCCGAGGCGGTTCGGCTAATTCGTTTCTCAGATTCGGGGTTCGAAGCGAAAAATAGGGAGATGGCGCAACCGATGAGTCCAAGATGTACCCACGAAAAGGCCAGCAGCGTACCTTCAGTGGCTTGAAATGAAATACAGTAAACCAAAGCTGAAGCCAATAGCGCAACCAGCTCTGGATTGGATTCTGCTTTAAGGACCTTCCTGGACCGGCGGTACAAAGAAACCAGGAATGCACCGAAGATCACAAGGCCTACGATGCCGGTATCGTGAAGAACGCGCATCTCCGTATTGCCGATCCACCCTTGATCTTCCCATTCCTCTCCCAGCGACTGCCAATCGAAAGCCAGTTGAAAACTGGAGGTCCCTCCACCCAGGAAAGGATGCTTAAGCACTTCCTCAAAAGCTGAGGTCACCTGCACAATGCGCGTAAGCGTGTTGGGATCAACCGCGGGTTCGCCAATATCCAGGGTATTAAAGCGTTCAGCATATTGCGGCACAACTGCTGGAAGCACGACAAGAAGCGCGCATAAGGTGGCCTTTATGAGACGGGAGCGCACTTCTGGAGTCAAAAGTCGTTTTTTGAAGCCGAAAAGCGCAGCCGCTGATAAGCCGACAAATGTGGCGCCCAGGGCGCCTCGGGAAAGACTTATCGCCATGCCCGACAGTGCAAGCACAAACCCCACCAAAAACCTGCGGCGATGGTCATAAAGATAAATCACCAGCATCATTACCGCCAAGGCGCCGCTATAAGAACCAAGAAGATTGGCTTCATATTGCAGACCATAAGGAGCGGAAGTGTCTCCATATTGTCCTATGGTCATACCGAATTCAGTCCCAAAAAGAAGGTTGGAATAGAAACAAATAATCCCGTATGTCACAGTGGCAGCACCAACCGCCAACAATGCCATGACTGCCTTATGCAAACCAGCCCGGTCTTGTATTAGGACACGCAGAAAAAAGTACGCAAGAATAACCAAAACTTGCTGGAGGGCCCATTTGATGGTTTGCCGAGGTTCAATCGACATGAACAGAGAACTAAAAAGGTTGAGCGCTGCATAGGCCATGAGCAGATAGTCCGGCCAAATCCATCGGATCGGCTGGCTGCGTTTCTTCCAGAGAAACAGGATGCTGATGCATAGGATCCCGCAGACAAAGTGTTCCGGTCTCGCTTTGAGGCCGCCAATTTCGACGAACAAGCGCGGAGTTGCCGACGCAACTATCAAAGCAATAATGGCGCCCACTGCACTGTATGACAACCAGAATGCGGCTATGGGAACTGCAATTGCCGCCCCCACCAGGAGAGCAGTTACGCCAGATGCATCCGGCCAGAGCAGGACCGCAGTAGCCGTTATGAGAAATAAAAGAGGCGTCGGATTAGGAATGGACGCGCTAGAAGAACCAATTTTCATTCAAATAAATAGTCGCGATGAATGCCTTAACATTACCACAATTTCACTGTGGGCCGCGATTACCAGATGGTTAGCACCGCCCGGGCTGCCGACCAGATTTGACGGGCTTCGCCTATGTTCAACAGGCGCGCCAACAAGAGGTAGGTAGCGCCGCCGATGGCCATCAGCATCATAGTTAGCATCAGTCGAAACGCACTGCCGCTCAAATCAAATATTCCAATCAACAAGCGCAGACTGAGCCAGCTCAGCACTCCCATTCCAATAGAAGCGATTGCTGCTCGAAATAAAAACTTCAGCAAGTCCCAATCGAGCTTGAGTAATGCTTTCCGGCGCGCAAGAACATAGATGAGAACACACGTGACAAGAAAAAAAGCGGCTGCACGGGCCCCCACGAGTCCTCCAAGCCCGAAATGCCGGGAGAGAACAGGCGCGGCCGCCACGAACAATATCAAAGCGAGGACTTCCGCGAATAGTGGCGTTATTGTATCTTCCACCGCAAAAAAGCAGCGCAGCAGCACCATGGCAATCGCGTTAGGCAGGATTCCCACACTGTATACAGCAAGTACATGCGCTGTGATCACGGAATCGGCTCGCAAGAACCGGCCGTGCTCGTAAAGCAAGCGCGTTACCACCAGAGAGTTGATGACAGTCCAGATAGTCACCGGTAAAAACAAGAAGACGACCAGTCGAAATATTTTTGAAAGCTGAGAGCCTAGTTCCCCGCGGCTGGCCCGGGCGGCTTCACGGGCGAAGCCTGGATAGGCCACAATTGCAAGGGGTGCCGCCATAAAGTTTGATGGTACTGTGAACAGACGCAGAGCATAACTCAGAGTGGAAACTGCCCCGGCGGAAAGCCGCGAGGCCAGATTGCGTTCCATTACTGAGGATGCGCTGGCCACCGCCAGATACAAAAATAGCGGAATGCCCAGGCGCAACAGCCTTTCAATGGCGGGATGACGAAAATTGAAGTCTGGATGGTAACGAATACCCAGCGACGCCACAGCCGGAACAAGCACCAGGAATTGCAACAGGAAGCCTCCAGCAGTGGCGATGGCCACCACGTAAATAGCCTGCTCACCCCGGGCGAAAAGAACAGCGGCGATTACCGCTGTGCTGGCAATGGCGGGAGCAAATGAGGCCAGCGCGAACTTGTGGCATCCGTTTAGAACTGCGGTGAGGATGCCTGCGCCCGCCAGGAAAATGACCGCGGGAAAAATGATGTAGACCAGATGCACGGCCTCGCGCAAAGTGGCGGGGCTGAAGCCGGGAAAAAGCCATCCGAGCCACAAGTGAGCTGCCGGCACAGAAAAGGAGATGATGAGGACCAGAACCAGCAGAGAAAATGTCGCCACAACACTGAATGCTTGTGAGCTCTTGCTTTCGCCCGCAGTCGCTTCTTCTTGCATCAGAAGTGGAATCAGAATCGGCGATACCGTGCCTGCAATGAGGATCGAATAGAGAATATTGGGGATGAAGATCGCCCCGAAGTATGCATCCATAGTCGCAGTCACGCCAAATCGGGACGCCAGCGCTGCTTCTCTCAGGTAGCCGACCACGGATACAAGCACCATAAGGGCACCCACAATCCCAGCGGTGCGTCCCGTTCGCAGTCCTGAGTTGAGCGGCGCGGTTTCAACAGATTCTGCCAAATGGATTTTTCCTGCCTGGATTTCGGATTGCCCGGATCGCTCACCAATGATATACGCCGCCTGCCAACAGAATAGCTGAGGCATATTTTATCTCGGTGGCGGAGAAAATCGCGCAAGGCCGAAACATTACTTCCCTTTTTTCCACAGGGCGGCCTTTAATATAGTGCCAAATGCTCATGGCACTCTTTCTGCGACGCTGTATTATGTTGGCAGCAAATCGACTCTAACAAGGACTTTTCCGGCAACGCGAATATGATGCAGCTCTTAACGTCTGCTCCCGGCTCAGGTGTGTCACGCCAGGTAAAAAATCACTTGGTGGTGTTCCACGGAATGAGCATCTTGGTGCAATGAATACCCTAAAGGTAGCCTGGGACAATTGTTTTGCGCGAAACGATCCCGGGGGCTCGGGCGTGTATGCCGCCTGCTTACTGGAACAGTTCAGCGTTCGAAGCGACCTCTCAACCACAATCTTCAATGGATTGTCCGTGGCCCTGGCGAGCAAGAACTCCGCTTGTCGCGCTTGCCGGACTCTTGGCAACATGCTGTGGATGCATGCGGGATTGCCGGGCATTTTGTGGAAGCGCGGATTTGATCTGCTTCACGCTCCAGCATTTCTTGCCCCCATGGCATCTCCCTGCCCGGTCGTCATCACAATTCATGACATTACCTATCGGTTGTATCCAGAGCATTTTGCCGGCTGGTGGGTACACTATATGAATGTAGTGATGCCAAAAGCAAGCAAATCCGCCGCTGGAATTATCTGCGGTTCCGAGCACTCCAAGCGGGACATCATGAAGGCCTACGGCGTCTGCGGCAAGAAAGTCCATGTAATCCCTTACGGAGTTAATCACGAGCGATTTCAGCCCGGCACGCCTCTGGATCAGGAATGGGCGCGCTCACTTGGCATACGCGACGGATATCTGCTGCACGTCGGTCTCTTTCTGCACCGCAAGAATATCCCTTTTCTGTTGCGAGTAATTGCACATTTGCGACAAAAGGGCAAGAGCAATATTCAATTGGTTCTGGCTGGGTTGGAGTTTGAAAAGGTTGGAGGTGCGGCCGAAATCCACCAAACGATTCGCGACCTCGCGCTGCAAAACAACGTGCTGATAATAGGTTATGTTCCTGATCGCCACATGCCGGGTCTTTACTCCCAGGCCAAATTGCTGTTGATGCCATCGTTGTATGAAGGCTTTGGATTTCCTGTTTTGGAGAGTATGGCCTCAGGAACTCCTGTAGTGGCCAGCAACACGTCCAGTCTTCCTGAGATAGCGGGCGACGCGGCCATTTTGACATCGCCTACTGATGAAGATGCGCTTGCTGAGGCAATAGAAATCATTCTTGCCAAACCGAAAATCGCAACGGAACTTCGGGCGAAAGGGCTAGCCAGGGCCCAGCAGTTTAACTGGGAACGGACTGCCGCGGAAACCATAAATGTCTATCGAAGCATCGTGTGATCTGACGATTCCGCTTAAATGTACTAGATTTTCATCGCAGCACTTCTTTGCAGGCGTCCTCAATTTGTCTGGCAAATTGCTCCCAGGTAAATTCTGTGCGCACCAGACTCATGCCTTGCTGCGCAATTCTGTCGCGCAACGTTGGCTGGGCAATAAGTTCCTGAACTCTCATCGCTAGCTCATCTGGATTTCGCGGAGGAAACAAAAGTGCGTTCTCACCATCGGTAAGAACTTCATGCACGGCAGCGCCGCGTGAAACCAACACGGGACGGCCACAAGCCATTGCTTCCAGCACGGCCAAGCCCCATGTCTGGTTCTCGTTGGGAAACACAAAAGCATCGCATGCACAATAAAAGTCGCCAATCTCTTCATCGGCAACTTTTCCCGCGAAGGTCACTTCCTCGCAGACGTCCAGTTGGACTACCAGCGCTTTGAGAGAATCGACATATTCCGGAAAGCTATGATCGGAACCAGACAGCAGCAGCCTGACGGGAAGGCCTTGAGCCTTGAGCCGGCTTATAGCCTCAATTGCATCCTGAAGGCGGCGATGCGGCATGAAAATGCCGAGCCAGAGCAAAACGAAGTCATGGGGGGAAAACCCGAACCGCTCTCGAATCTTTTGGCGGTTTGCTCCCTGACTGAAAACGGAAGGGTCAGCGCCGCTTCGCACCACACGAGTTGGCCCAGAGTAGATAGCTTTGAATTCCCTTTCCGCCCAGTTTGAGAGGAATAGTGTCAGGTCAACGTTGCGGTCCTGTAGACGATCGAAGAGATAGTAAAGCTGATGCACGGCGGCTCGAGCCATCCCCAGAGATCGCCGCTGCTGGGCCTTCTCGTGCAAGTTCGGTACATCATTGCACATCCAAACCGCTGCTCCGCCGAGCCTGCGTTTGAGCCAAACCGCGCCCCACTGCGCCGGCCAGTGGTGGGGGTTCCATACTTCATGCCGGCGGTCCACCGTCTCGGCCAGTCGCTTCATGTCGAGATATCCGCGAAGGAATTTAATCTTGCCCAGCCGGGGAAAACGCCCACGCCCAATCTCAACAATCTTGAGGCTCTTGCATATCTCAGGGAAACAATTAGAACGATCATAGGCTGACGTATAGAGCGTTACTTGGTGACCTCGTAGCGCGAGGGCTCGAGCCAGGGAAACGCATTGCCTTTCTCCGCCCCCTTCCACCAGCAATTCATGCATGATTAAAGCAATGTCCATGAGAAGGCTGCCCGCTCAGAAAAATTAACCGTAAAGAATTTCGGTTGCCGGTGGTTTTCCGGTGGTGTGAAAACGAAAACCCAGCCACTGACAGGCAATAAGGAACAAATATGTCGGGCTGAGCAAAAGGTATCTGCGCCACAGCCGCCGGGGCTCAGTGCTTAACCGGAACAACCATTCCAATCCACGGTCTTGCATCCATTTGGGCGCCTGTCGCAAGGTTCCCGCCAGAAATGGAAAAGCAGCGCCGACCGCGAGAATGGGCACTTTTAGGCGGTCTCTGAATTCATATGCCCAGACCTCTTGGCGCGGGCATCCCAGGCCGACAAAAACGATTTGCGCGCCTGACTGCCTGATCTTCTCCCCAATACGATCTGCGGCTTCAGCGGTGATTCGCCCAAAGGTGGAGGGACTTGTACCGGCAACGATAAGTGCGGGAAATCTCCGTTGCAGGTTGCCAGTCAGAAGAGAAAGGACATCCGGTGAGCTTCCGTAAAGGTAAACGGAAAGCTTTTCCTCCTCCGCGCGGGCAAGGACTGACAACATCAGGTTGGGACCATAAACGCGTACGCGCAGGCCGGCCGAGTGCAGGTGGTTTAGGGCCCAGCGCACGGGTTGACCATCCGCCACTACCAGGTTCAGACTGTTGAGGCGATAAAGATGTGAGGGATCGAGCACCCCTTCCATGACTCCATGTACGGCAATGGCGGAAACGCTGAAAGGGCCGCCACGATGCGCTGCGCCAATCACCATCTCAGTAGCGGTTTGCGCATCTGCGTCGTCAATCAGGACCCCGAGAATATTTCTCTTTTCCACCGCACTCATGCGTGGACAACTCTAGAAGAATCCTTCCACCGCTCGTGGTTCCGGTCATGAATCTCGCGAAGTATGGCGAGACTGTCAAACTGCAATGCGTACCCGGGATAGTGCGATTGAAATTTCCTGATATCGCTGACCCACCAGATGTGGTCTCCCTTGCGATTCTCATCGCCATATTGCCAGTTCATTTCCCGCCCCGAGATTTGCTGGGCCATAGCGATCGCTTCCAGCATGGAACAGTTGGAAAAACGGCTGCCGCCAATGTTATACACCACCCCTGATCGGGGCGACTGAAAGAACCTGTCGAAGGCCCGCACCAGGTCAGCGCTATGCAGGTTGTCGCGGACCTGTTTGCCCTTGTAGCCAAAAACGGTGTAGCGGGTCCTGGTAACGTTGCACTTCATCAAATAAGCCAGAAAACCGTGCAGTTGCGCGCCTGAATGGTTTGGGCCGGTGAGACATCCGGCGCGAAAGCACGCAGTCTTCAGCCCAAAATACTGGCCGTATTCCTGCACCATCACGTCGGCAGCGACCTTGGACGCCCCGAAAATGCTATGCAATGAATCATCAATAGACTGCTCTTCCGTGATTCCATGCTCGGCAAATTTGTGGGTCTTATCCAGTTCCCAGCGCGATTCCTGTTCCACCAGCGGAAGCTCATTCGGGGAATCACCGTAAACTTTGTTCGTTGAAGTAAAAATGAAAGGCGCTTCCGGACAGAGTTGCCGCGTGGCTTCCAGCACGTTCAGCGTGCCTGTGGCATTCACGGAAAAATCGGTAAGTGGCTCGCGGGCCGCCCAGTCATGAGAGGGCTGCGCCGCTGTATGGATCACCAAAGAAATTTCTTTCCTGAAACGCTTAAACAATTCCAGAATGGCCGCATGGTCGCGAATATCGATGCTGAAATGCTGGTAGTCAGGGATCGTCGCTTCAAGGTGCTTACGCATCCACTCCGTGGATGCTTCCGGACCGAAAAAATACTTCCGCATGTCATTATCAATGCCTACGACATGCATGCCTTTAGCGGCAAAATAGCGGGTAGCTTCCGAGCCAATCAGCCCTGCCGATCCGGTGATCACGGCAACGCTCATGCGTACCTCATTGGAGCGGCCGGCGCAACCTGACTTGCCGCAAAATTTGCGGCTGAATTCTTCAGCGGTTTGTCAGCGCGGTAAGAACTTGCTTGGGTCATTGTCTGAGATAGTGACCGGATACCCTGGGTTATGTTGCTGGAGACGATTGCTGGGTCGAGAATAGCATAGACATACAGGGGGTCGGCAACATTGATTCCAATCTGTGATGATCCAGGGAGCGGGCACGGATCGCCGCAAATCGCGCGCAACCGCTGTCATCGCACCAGGTCTGGACGCGACCAGGGCGGCCACCCGCTCCATGCAATGGCTACACGTCCAACGCCGCCATCGCGCGCTCTGGATACCGGGCTCCAGCAGCAACGCCCTTCGGCGCTACTTCATCGATGCGCGCCGGGGCTTTAGGCGTGAGCTTGATGTTGATGGCTTCAAGGTTCTGTTCCAGAAATTTGCGGCGCTTGGTGCCGGGAATGGGAACAATGTCTTCACCTTGGGCCAGTACCCAAGCCAGCGCAAGTTGCGCAGAGGTACAATGCTTCTCGCGCGCAATCTCTTCGATTTTCGTCACCAGGTCAAGGTTCTTCTGGAAGTTTTCTCCCTGGAAGCGAGGAGACATACGGCGGAAGTCGCTTGGCGCAAGATCTTCAAAGCGCTTGAATTGGCCGGTGAGAAAGCCGCGTCCCAGCGGGCTATATGGGACAAAACCGATGCCGAGTTCGCGCACCGTGGCGAGGATTTCGTCTTCAGGATCGCGCTCCCACAGCGAATACTCAGTCTGCAGCGCGGAAATAGGATGAACTTTGTGCGCGCGGCGAATGGTTTTGGGCGACGCTTCTGAGAGGCCGAGAAAACGCACCTTGCCGGCTTTCACCAACTCGGCCATAGCGCCCACAGTGTCTTCAATCGGAACAGTTTTGTCGACGCGATGCTGGTAGTAAAGGTCGATTACCTCGGTGCCCAGCCGCTTAAGGCTGGCGTCGCAGGCTTGCTTCACGTATTCCGGCGTGCCCTTTACGCCCAGGAATTCGCCGTTGGGTCCGCGGACGTTGCCGAACTTGGTGGCCAGCACAACTTTCTGGCGGCGGTCTTTGATGGCGCGGCCCACTAGTTCTTCATTCTTGCCGGAGCCGTACATATCGGCGGTATCAAGAAACGTGCAGCCGAGTTCTATGGCGCGATGGATGGTTGCAATGGATTCCTGCTCGTCGCCCGCGCCGTAAAACTCTGACATGCCCATGCAGCCAAGCCCGAGCGCGGAGACCTTCAATCCTTGTGTGCCAAGTTTTCTTTGAGGAAACATGAATAATGTGATGTCCTTTCAAGCAGTGAAGACACGGAAAAAAATTACAACTGATGAACACTGATGACACTAATCTAATAAAAAATGCATGCCGCAGGTCAACACGGATTCTAGCGGATCAGGAAAAGGGAATGTCGAATTACCTATGAAAATAGACCATCGTGAAATAGATCGTGCCTAGGCCAGTTCAATGATTGCAAATAGCACAAAAGCAAACATCAGTCTGTTCCCGGATCCGTGAAAATCAGTGTCATCTGTGTTATCAGCGGTAAGGTTTTTCGGTTCCGTGTAGATCAGTGTCTATACGTGCTCATCAGTGGTAAGAATTTGCTGGCGTCA
>Ga0134126_10013863_pt1 | contig 10175 bp, 6 predicted proteins | sample KB31752_FD_96881 | JGI IMG/M metagenome (GOLD analysis project Ga0134126, IMG submission 96881) | Terrestrial soil microbial communities with excess Nitrogen fertilizer from Kellogg Biological Station, Michigan, USA - KB3-175-2 | ecosystem: Environmental > Terrestrial > Soil > Unclassified ...
GCCGTACTTCTTCGACAGCACCGACGTGATCGCCGCCGTCAACGTCGTCTTGCCGTGATCCACGTGCCCAATCGTCCCCACGTTCACGTGCGGCTTCGTCCGCTCAAATTTGCCCTTGGCCATGATCGCGATTCCTCAGCGCTAACCCTTCTTGTTGATGACCGCCTCGGCGACGTTCTTCGGCGCCTCGGTGTAATGCTTGAATTCCATCGTGTAGGTCGCACGCCCCTGCGACAGTGAACGCAGCGTCGTCGAGTAGCCGAACATCTCGGCGAGCGGCACCTCGGCCTTGATCACCTTGCCCGTCGGGTTGTCTTCCATCCCCTGGATCATGCCGCGCCGTGACGACAGGTCGCCGACCACGTTGCCCATGAAGTCCTCGGGGGTCTCGACCTCGACCGCCATCATCGGCTCGAGCAGCACCGGGCTCGCCTTCCTCATGCCGTCCTTGAATGCGATCGACGCGGCCATCTTGAACGCGTTCTCGTTCGAATCGACGTCGTGCGACGAGCCGTCGAACAGCGTCACCTTGACGTCGACCACCGGAAAGCCCGCGAGCACGCCGTTGGGCAGCGATTCCTTCAGCCCCTTGTCGACCGCGGGGATGTACTCGCGCGGCACAGTGCCGCCCTTGATCGCGTCGACGAATTCGTAGCCCTTGCCCTGCTCGTTGGGCTCCATCTTCAGCCATACGTGCCCGTACTGGCCACGGCCGCCGGACTGCTTGATGAACTTGCCCTCGACCTCGATCGGCTTCCTGATCGCCTCGCGGTACGCGACCTGCGGGGCGCCGACGTTCGCCTCGACGCCGAACTCGCGCTTCATGCGGTCAACGAGAATCTCGAGGTGGAGCTCGCCCATCCCCGAGATGATCGTCTGGCCCGACTCCTCGTCGGTGCGCACGCGAAACGACGGATCCTCCTGCGCGAGGCGGTTGAGCGCAACGCCCATCTTCTCCTGGTCGACCTTGGTCTTCGGCTCGACGGCGACGTGGATCACCGGCTCGGGGAACACCATCTTCTCCAGCGTGATGATCTTCGCCGGATCGCACAGCGTGTCGCCGGTGGTGGCCTCGCGCAGCCCGACGGCAGCCGCGATGTCGCCCGCGCGGACCTCCTTGATGTCGTGGCGCTCGTTGGCGTGCATCTGCAGGATGCGCCCGAGGCGCTCCTTGCGGCCCTTCACCGGGTTGTAGACGCCGTCGCCCGAATTGACGACACCCGAGTAGACGCGGAAGAACACGAGCTGGCCGACGAAAGGATCGGTCATGATCTTGAACGCGAGACCGGCGAACGGCTCGTCGTCAGACGCCTTGCGCTCACCCTCACTGCCGTTCTCGAGCTCGCCGGTGACCGGCGGAATGTCGGTCGGCGCAGGCATGTAGTCGATCACCGCGTCGAGCATCGCCTGGACGCCCTTGTTCTTGAACGCCGAGCCGCACAGCATCGGGACGATCTCGCCGGCGATCGCGCGCGCGCGGAGGCCCTTCCTGATCTCCTCGACCGAGAGCGAGCCGGTTTCGAGGTACTTGTTCATCACCTCTTCGTTCGCCTCGGCGGCGCTTTCGACCATCTTCTCGCGCCACTCGTGCGCAAGCTCCGCGAGCTCGGCCGGAACTTCACGCATCTCGTAGCGCATGCCCTGCGTCGAATCGTCCCAGTAGACGGCCTTCATCCTCACGAGGTCGACGACGCCCTCGAACTTGTCCTCGGCGCCGATCGGCACCTGGATCGGCACCGGGTTGGCCTTGAGACGCGACTTCATCTGGTCGTAGACCTTGAAGAAGTTCGCGCCGACGCGGTCCATCTTGTTGACGAACGCGAGCCGCGGCACCTTGTACTTGTTCGCCTGGCGCCACACCGTCTCCGACTGCGGCTGCACGCCGCCGACCGAGTCGTAGACCATGCATGCGCCGTCGAGCACGCGCATCGAGCGCTCGACCTCGATCGTGAAGTCGACGTGCCCGGGCGTGTCGATGATGTTGATCCGGTGCTCCGGGTACGTGCCGTCCATGCCCTTCCAGAAACAGGTCGTCGCAGCCGACGTGATCGTGATGCCGCGCTCGCGCTCCTGCTCCATCCAGTCCATGACGGCGGCACCGTCGTGCACCTCGCCCATCTTGTGCGAGACGCCGGTGTAGAAAAGGATCCGCTCGGTGGTCGTCGTCTTGCCGGCATCGATGTGCGCGCTGATGCCGATGTTGCGATACCGCTCGATGGGCGTGACTCGTGGCATGACTGCTTCAGAAGCGGAAGTGCGAGAACGCACGGTTGGCCTCGGCCATCCGGTGCACTTCTTCGCGCTTCTTGACCGCACCGCCGCGGCCTTCGGACGCTTCGAGGAGTTCGGCGGCGAGCCGCTGACCCATCGACTTCTCGCTGCGCTTGCGCGCAGCCTCGCGCAGCCAGCGCATCGCGAGCGCCATCCGGCGCACGGGCCGTACCTCGACCGGGACCTGGAAGTTCGCGCCGCCGACACGGCGGCTCTTCACCTCGACCATCGGCCGCGAGTTGGCGAGCGCCTGGTTGAACACTTCGAGCGGGTCCTTGCCACCGCGCTTCGCGATCTGGTCGAACGCGCCGTAGATGATCCGCTCGGCGACCGACTTCTTGCCGCTCGTCATCAGCACATTGATGAACTTGGCGACGTCGACGTTCGCGAACTTCGGATCGGGGAGGATCTCGCGCTTCGGGATTTCTCTGCGTCTCGGCATCGAGGACTCCGTCAGGACTTGGGCTTCTTGGCGCCGTACTTCGACCGCGCCTGCTTGCGGTCCTTGACGCCGGCCGTGTCGAGCGCGCCGCGCACCATGTGGTAGCGGACGCCGGGGAGGTCCTTCACGCGGCCGCCACGAATCAGCACGACCGAGTGCTCCTGCAGGTTGTGCCCTTCGCCGCCGATGTAGCTGATCACCTCGAAGCCGTTGGTGAGCCGCACCTTCGCGACCTTGCGCAGAGCGGAATTGGGCTTCTTCGGCGTCGTGGTGTAGACGCGCGTGCAGACGCCGCGCTTCTGTGGGCTCTGCTGCAGCGCAGGAACCTTGCTCTTCGATATCGCCGGAGCGCGTCCCTTCCGCACGAGTTGATTGATGGTTGGCATCTCGATCGTTCCGCTCTGATTGTCCTGAGTGTGCGGCGCGCTGTCCGCCCGCCGCATGGCTCATCACCCGCGCCGGACCGTCCCGGCGATTGCCTATTCCGCCCGGTGGAACAAAAGTGGCCCAAGCAATCCCGCCCCGCGGATTACGCCGGGGCGCCGGCTCGGGCCACCTGGTGCGCCGCAGGGGTCCGCTCACGCGGACTCCCCTGCACCGCGTCCCGCGCCCTCGGCTCGACTTCCGGGGCGACCGGGCGAAAAGGGCGCTATTTTAGCGGGATTCGCGAGTCCCGGTCAACCCGCGTGCCAATCGAGCCGACGGCGCGATCGGCCGGGCGCCCTCAAAACTGGTAGCCGAAGGCGTCGATGTCGCGGCGAAAGCGCCCGGCGACGACATCGCGCGTCATCTCGTCGTAGTAGCCGCGGTAGTCGCCGCGGCGCGAAGCATTGGCGCGGGGAAGCGGACCGGCAATGCCGATCCGCTCACAGACCTGGGCGAAGTCGGCGTCGAGCGACTCGTAGCGGCCGACGAAGTCGACGATCGCCTGGCCGCCGGCGTCGGTCAGGTAGTCGATCTGGTTCACGATCGTCTTCGCGCCGGGGCCGGTCGTCGCACCGGCGACGAACGATGCGAAGGTCGGGAAACCGTTGCGTACGTAGCGCGAGAACGCATTGGGTGCGGTGTCCTGCTGGCACATCTGGTACCACGACACCAGGCGGTCCCACGGATTGCGCACGAAGGCGAACTTGAAGTAGCCGTCCCAGACCGTCGCGTCGAGGCTGTCGCGAAGCTCGCGGGCGTGGGCGTGGCGGCGCCCCTGGTGGAAGTGCGATCCGATCGACGGATCGTTCTGCCTCAGGACCGTCTCGACCGAGCTTCCCGCGGTCTTCTGCACGTGCACAAAGATGCAGCGCAGTGCGTGCGAGACGATCACGCCGGCACGCCGTCGCCGGGCGGCGGCCCCACCCGCAGTCCCTCCGTTCCCGGCGCCCGAGGCGCGTCGCGGCCGTCGATCGCGGGAAGGCTCCCGCGAATCAGCCCGAGACAGCGCGCGAGGTAGCTCGCGAACGCCGGGTTGCGCGGATCGAGCGCTTCGCGGTGCGTCGCGCCGACGTCGAAGCGGCGCACCCGCCCGGAGAACGCGCGGCGCAGCGTCGCCGACTGCGCGCTGCCGATCCGCTGCCTGCTCGACAGCATGTAGACGGGGCCGGTCCAGGGTTGCGGCTGATGCGCGGCGAGCGCCGCGTCGAACGCCTGCGCGACGTTCCACACCGACCGCTCGAATGCCGGATCGGCCGCGGCACCCGCGTTGCGGCCCATGGCGCGGCGTGCCGCCATCTTCGCCGCGAAGCGCTCCTCGCCGAGCCCGGCGTAGCCGCTCGCGCCGAGCTCGTCGGGCGGATCGAGAAGCAGCAGGGGCAGCACCGCCTCGCCCGCGCGATCGAGGAGCCGCGCCATCACCGCCGCGATGTAGGCGCCGGCGCAAAGCGCGCCAATGAAGTACGGTCCCCGCGGACGGACGGCGCGAAGCGCGTCGACGTAATCGTCAGCCATCGCTTCCACGCTCGCATGCGGCGGCGCGACGCCATCGAGACCGCGCGCCTGGAACGCGTACACCGGCTGGTCGTCGCCGAGGAGGCGCATGAAATGCGGGCTCACGAACGCCTGCCCGTGCCGTCCGTGGACGAGAAAGAGCGGCACCTGCCGCCCGTCGCGCCACAGCGGCACAAGTATCGGGAGCGCTGCTTCCGGGCGTCCCGGGTCGCGCGCTTCGCGCAGAACCTTGGCGATTCCGGCGACCGTCGCGTCTTCGTGAAGCACCGCCACGTGCGCGCCCGCGCGCTCGCGCAGGGCGATCTGCAGCTCGGTCGCGAGCAGCGAATCTCCGCCCAGCAGATAGAAGTCGTCGTCGCGTCCGACCGCTTCGAGCCCCAGCAGCTTCTCGAACACCTGCGCGACGGCGATTTCGAGCTCGTCGCGCGGCGCATCGACGGCGCGCGCGGGCGCCGTGACGCGGGGCAGCGATGCCGCCAGCGCCCGGCGATCGACCTTGCCACTCGGCGTCACGGGCAGTGTGTCGACGAAGGCGATCGACGCCGGCAGCATGTAGGCGGGAAGACTGCGCGCAAGGTCGCGGCGCAAATGCTGCGGATCGCGCGGGGCACCGTCGCGCATCGAGATGCAGGCAATCACCGTCGCCGAATCGGACCCCTCGTGCGAGTCGGCGACCACGGCGACACCGCGCACGACGTCCGCGCACATCGTCAGTGCCGCGTCGATCTCGGCAAGGTCGACCGAGTGGCCGCGGACCTTGACGCGGTTGCCTTTGCGGCCGAGAAAGGTGAGGTTCCCGGCGGCATCGATACAGCCGAGATCGCCCGAGCGATATCGGCGAGCGCCCGGCGTTGCCGGATCGGCCCAGAAGGCCTCGGCGTCGAGTTCGGGTCGGCGCCAGTAGCCCGGGCAGACGTGACGGCTCGAAACGACGATCTCACCCGCCTCGCCGGCGGGGGCCGGCGAGCCGTCTGCGCGCACGATCTCGATGCGAACGCCTTCGGGTGGGCGCCCGACCGTCACCGTCGGTCCCGTCGTCGCGCGGTCGCCGTGGGCGATCCGATGCTGCGCGATCAGCCCCACTTCCGTCGACGCGAGCTGATTGACGAGTGTGCAGGATTCGAGCGTGTGCGCGCGAAACAGGTCGACGTCCGAAGCGAACACCGCCTCGCCACCGAGGTCGACGATGCGCAAGTGTGGAAACACCCGCGCGTGCGGAATCTGTGCACACAGGCTCCTGAACACCGTCGGCACCGTGTGCAGAATCGTGATGCGCTCGCGGTCGAGCCAGTCCGCCGCTCCGTCGAATCCTTCGCGCCGCAGGTCGCGCACCACCAGCGTCGCGCCGGCGAGGAGCCCGCCGTGGATGTCCATGTTCGCGGCGTTGAACGACAGCGAATAGACGAGCGAATGGCGGTCCTGCGCGGTGATCGCAAGACCGCGCGCATACGCATCGGCGAAGAACAGCAGGTTGCGATGCGTCTGCATCGCGCCTTTCGGCACCCCGGTCGATCCCGACGTGTAGTAGAGGTAGAGCGGATCGCCCGCGTCGACGGCCGCGGACGTCCATGGCGTGGTGTCGCCGATCGCGCGTGCCGCGTCGATGACCGCGCAGCCCGGCGGGGCGATCGCACGGGCTCGCTCGGCGAGCCCCGCCTCGGTGACGATCGCAGCCGGCTCGCAGTCGCCGATGATGCTGCGCAGCCGGTCCCCGGGGTCACCGGCGTCGAGCGGAACGTAGACGCAGCCTGCGCGCGCGGCGCCGAAGATCGACTGGATCGCCGGGATGCGGCTCGTGAACAGCAGCGCGACGCGGGTGCCCCGGCGAGCGCCCGTCGCTGCGAGCGACGCGGCGATCGCGCTCGCCGAAACGTCGAGGCCGTCGAACGAGAGACGCTGGCAGTCCTCGATCAGTGCCGTCCGCGAGGGCTGTCTGCGCGCCAGCAGCGCGAGGCGGCCGCCGACCGTTACCGCATCCGTGCCATCCATGCGCGCCATCGCCTCCCCCGTTCTGCCGGGCGCATTTTTTCGTGCTTCGGCCGATGGTATCACCGCGTTCCCGCAGAAACCGTCGCGTATCATGCGCCGGCCTCTTCCCGTTTCGCGCCATGCGCTGCGCCGCCCGGCTCCTGTTCGTCACCTTCGCGCTCGCCCTCGCCTCGTTCGCAGCGCTGACGGCGCCCGCCGCGCTCGCCGCTGCCGGCGAATTGCGGATCGCGCGCCAGTACGGCATCGGCTACCTGCAGATCATGGTGATGGAGCACGACAAGCTCATCGAGAAGCACGCTCGCGCCACCGGAGCCGGCAGCGTCGCGATCACCTGGCGGACTTTCGGCGACGGCAGCTTCGCGAACGATGCGATGATCGCTGGCGATCTCGACATCACTGCCGGCGGGCTCGGCTCGTTTCTGACGCTTTGGGATCGCACGCGCGACACGCTCGACGTGCGCGGCATTGCCGCGCTCGACTCGATGCCGATGCTGCTCAATACGCGCAACCCCGCAATCCGCGACATCGGCGATTTCACCGCGGCCGATCGCATCGCGATCGCCGGCGTGAAGGTCTCGTCCCAGGCGGTGACGCTGCAGCGCGCCGCAGCCGGGCGCTGGGGTGATCCGAGCTTCGCGCGACTCGATCCGCTCACCGTGAACATGCCGCACCCGGTGGCACTGCAGGCGCTCGTCTCGGGGCACGGCGGCATCAGCGCGCACTTCACTTCGCCGCCGTTCCAGTACGAGGAACTCGCAAGGCCCGGAATCAGGACGATCCTCGACTCGTATCGGGTCTGGGGGGGCCCGCAGACGTTCATCCTCGCCTGGACGACGGCGCGCTTCCGCGCAGAGAATCCGAAGCTGTACGCGGCCTTTCTCGCCGCGCTCGACGAGGCCACGGCCATCGTCCGGCGGAATCCGCGCCGTGCCGCCGCGATCTATCGCGAGATGAGCGGGAACAAGGGCTTGACCGAGCACGATCTCGTGCGGATGCTCGCCGATCCGCGCATCGAGTTCACGCTGACGCCACAGCGCGTGGTGCCGTTCGCCGCGTTCCGCGCAAGGATCGGAACGCTCGAACACATGCCGCGATCGTGGAAGGCGCTGTTCTTCCCCGAGATCCACGACCGCGACGGCAGCTGACGTGGGTGCGTCGCCCGAATCGGTCAGCCTGCTGCGAGCGGGAGCCGCGCACCGAGCCAGTGCAGCGCTTCGGACGCGACGCCGAGGCGCGCGAGAAGCTCCCGCGCGATCTCGTGCCAGCCGGCGTCGAACATCCAGTGGTAGTGGACGTGGGCCGGCGGTGCCGCGAGCCAGCGCGGGTCGATGTCGCCGCCTGCCGCAATCAGGTGCAGTGGAACGTTGTAGCGGTCGCTGTGGTGGAGTACGCGCGCGGTCGAAGCCCAGATCGCGAGTGCCAGCGCCGTCTGCGACGAGCCCCAGAACTCGCTCCCTTCGCGCCCGACGTCCCCGGTCGATGCATGGATCGCGATGCCGGCGCCCGCGTACGGTCGCCTTCCCTCGTCGAGCGATGCTGCGAAGACCTCCGCGCAACGCTGCAGAATCCCCGCGCTGCGGCGCACGATGGCAAAGCCGGCGTTGTACGACGCCCGGATCGTCTCGCCGGTGATCGTCGCACACACGCGGGGAAGCCGGTCGAGCCCAATCCCGGCGAGCTCCGCCATCCGCGCCCAGTAGGACTCGAACGGATCACCCGGCCCGCGGGTGGCGCTCCCCTTGTCGTCGACGACGCGCACCGCGGCGTCGCAGTCGCCGGGCAGCTCGATCTCGTCCAGCACCAGCGTGTCGCTGTCGAACACCGCGATCCATTCCGTGTCGAGATGCGCCTCCGCCCACGCTCCCGCGAACACGCGATTGGCCGGCCCGTACTCGAGGCATCTCGTGTTGAGCGGCAGGTCGACGTAGTCGACCGCGAGATCGGCGAGGCGAGCGCGGGTTTCCCGGTCGAGCCCAAGCCCCGGGCGCGGCGCGAACGCGACAACGCGCGCGTGCCGCTGCCGCCCTCCGTAGCGGCGCAGGCTCTCGCACAGGAGCAGCGCCTGCTCGCGCACGCGATTGTTCTCGATACAGAGTGCGAACGACACGTCGGCCACCTGCCTTGCAGAGGCGACCACGCCGACATCGTCGCGCGCGTCGTCGGCGCAGCGAATGACGCACTCGCGATACGATGCGCGCACCTCCTCGACCAGCGTCTCGCCCGGAAGCGACGCAAGGGCCTCTTCGTCGGCCACCTGGTGTCGCAGATCGAGATCGAGGAAGCGGTCGACCTCGGCCGCACGTAACGAAGGGTCCAGCGCGACGCCGAGCCTCTTTGCGATGCGCGCGACGACCGTCCGCCAGTCGGTCAGCAGATCGTCGTAGGTGAACCAGACCACGTCGCCGCGGCCGTCGCCGAAGTCGCGGATGCGGCGGATGTAGGCGAGCCATAGCGCCAGCCCCTCGCGAACCCCCATGTCGCCGCGCGCGTGCAGCGAGCGCGCGACCTCGAGCGGGTTCCTGACCGGCACCACCCACACGGTCCGGTAGCCTGCGCTCTCGAGTACACGTTGCCACAGCGGCGCGATCACGGCGATCCGCGGATCCTTGATCAGGATCGTCGGCGCCGCCGCATACTCGGTTGCGACGACTTTGCTCGCGTCGTCGACGAACTCGCGGACCGCGCTACCCGATTCGGGCAGCACGAAATCGACGCGATCCCAGTCGCCGCCGAGCTGGCGCAGCAGGCGCGAGTCGAGATCGAGGACCGCTTCGCTCTCCCAGAACCCCTTCGCGTTGACGCCGAGCCGCGCCGGCTTCACGTCGGTGGGAAGGAACGCACCGCAGAGATTCAGCACGCGCGCGACCGCCGACGTGCCGCTGCGGTGCATGCCGAGAACGATCACCGCGGTCCGCTCGACCGCGTCGGTCGCTGCGGTGGCGCGATCCTTCTTCTCGACCTCCGCATGGCGGGGCGCGCGCGCCTGCGCGGCGAGCGCGAGTGCGCGAAGCTCGCTCGCGGGAATCAGCGCGCCGAGGTTTGCACGGAACACGATCCGCAGCAGCGCCGCGCGATTCATCGGGTGCGAAGGAGCGAGAGGATTGACTGCGTCGCGTGCCGCCAGCGCCGCGGCGAGGAAGTCACCCACCACGCGCGATTCGATCCCGGCGTCCGCGTCGGTGCCGCCGGGCAGCGCCGCATCGATCGACGCCGAAGCCGCGACGTAGAGCGGGCGATGCACGACGGCAGGCTCCGAGACCGATGTCGCGCGCAGGCAGAAATCACGGTCCCAGTGATGGCGAAGCTCGCGAAAGCCGCCGAGCTCGTCGAACAGCGCGCGCTCGACGAAGAGATTGCCCGGAACCATCGCGACGTTGGACTCGACGAAAGCGAGGCTCGCCGGAGGCGTGCCGAGCGCGATCCGTTGCCGAGTCGTCACGTCGACCGCGCGCGGCGCGAGCGCCCCCTCGTGGATCGGTGCACGGTCGGCGTCGGTGACGAGCGAGAACCCCCAGCGCGCGCGGCGGCGCGCGAC
>Ga0134126_10013864_pt1 | contig 10175 bp, 8 predicted proteins | sample KB31752_FD_96881 | JGI IMG/M metagenome (GOLD analysis project Ga0134126, IMG submission 96881) | Terrestrial soil microbial communities with excess Nitrogen fertilizer from Kellogg Biological Station, Michigan, USA - KB3-175-2 | ecosystem: Environmental > Terrestrial > Soil > Unclassified ...
CACAATCATTGGGACGCGGAAGCCGCTCAGGGTGAAGTCGCCTGAAATATCGTCAGGTGTGAGGAATGGCTGTACGCCATCCGGATTAACCACCTGAATAGGAGGCACGTGATCAAAGAATCCTCCGCCTTCATCGTATGTTTGGATCAAGACCGAGTCTTTCCACGAAGGACTATTCATCAGCGCCTTTGCCAGCTTTTCTGCGAACGCCGCACCGGTCTGAACGTTGTTGTCGGGATGCTCATCCAGGGCCGTGGCCGTACCGAGACCGTTGCCTGGAATTACGCCGGTCTCGATATACGAGACCTGAGGCAAGGTGCCGTTGGCTACGTCTGTGAAGTATTGTGAGAGCGGCACGACATTGGTCTTGTGCGTATTCGAATACGTGAAAAACGAGTAATAAGTATTCTTCCCCGCCAGATAAATTTTCCAGGTGATACCTGCGGTATCCATAGCTTGAAAAATCGTCTTGGCATTGAACTGGGCTTTGGGAGGAATGATGTTTCCCTGAGATGTGGCTGCCATCCAGTAGAAGCGGTTGGGATGGGTGCGGGCCGGCACCGGAGAAAACCAGCGATCAGACGTCGCAAAATTTGACGCCATGAAATAGTAGTACGGAAGATCTGTATGGTCGTAATAGCCCATGGCGCGTTTCCCGGTCAAATCCTGAAAAACGCCAAAGCCGAAGGAGGTTGAATCGGCTGCGAAATGCCCTTCAACAAAGGCGAAGCCATCCATGGGGAAAATGCCGGGGTGTGTGTGGTCTTGAAAGTTGAACTCGCGGTGGCTCTCGTTCCAGGATGAACTCAGGTTCTCCGAGCATGCGCTTTGCATGTGAAACTCCTGAATCGGTGGACCCTGCTGGCCCGTGACAGGGTCATATCCTTTGGTGGAGATGTTGTCTGGAGTCTTGCTCGGTCCCCACGTGTCCACATCCTGAGGCAAGCCTACAGAAGCGCGATATACGTTCAATTGACCAAAGTAGTGATCGAAAGAACGGTTTTCCTGCATGAAGAGAATAATGTGATTAATTGAATTCAAGCTTGCTGGAGGCGCAGCAGGAGTGGGTGTAGGTGTAGGCGCAGAGCCTGAGCCCGTAATTCCCTGGCAGCCCGCGAAGAGCATGATGGCAACGCACGAGCAAATCAGAGGCAGTGCTGTTTTGATCGGTGAGGCGGTAGTTTTCATCCTTACAATCCCCGGCGCGAAAATCGGTCTGTTCGTGGGATGAAGCAAACTGAATTGCTGTTGGCGAGGTGCTCACAAAAAATGTTTACTTAGCCAGCTAATTAAAGGATTTTTCGCGCAAAGCAGAGTTGCTGGATGTGAGTAGCCGGACAACCCGACCGGCTTTACCTGCTTCACCGCGCACGATTCGCTAAACCGTGTTTCATTCCGGAAGAGAGTGAAAATCTTTGCGGCAGCTATAATTCTCCCACCATGAACCTGGAACAGAAGCTCACAGAACTAAAGCGTCGTGACAAGCTTGCCGAAGCCGGGGGTGGCGAGGAGCGGCGTGCCCGCCAGCACAAAGAAGGCAAGATGTCGGCACGGGAACGGATCGAATTCCTTCTGGATGAAGGCACCTTCGAGGAATTCGACAAGATGATTACCCACCGTTGTACCGACTTTGGCATGGACGCCCAAAAGATTTACGGTGATGGTTTTGTCACCGGCTATGGCCGCATTGAGGGCCGGCTGGTATTTGTTTTTGCCCAGGATTTCACTGTCTTCGGCGGGTCCCTTTCCGAGTCCAACGCCGCTAAGATCGTCAAAATCATGGACATGGCGGTGAAAATGGGCGCGCCGGTTATAGGACTGAATGATTCTGGCGGCGCTCGCATCCAGGAAGGGGTTATGTCCCTGGCCGGGTACGCGGATATCTTTTTGCGCAACACCTTGGCCAGCGGAGTAATCCCTCAGATCTCGGCGATCATGGGCCCCTGCGCCGGCGGAGCCGTGTATTCGCCTGCCATCACCGACTTCATTCTGATGGTGGACAAAACCTCTTACATGTTCGTGACCGGCCCAGACGTCATTAAGACCGTGACTCATGAAGAGGTCACCAAGGACGAACTCGGCGGCGCGGCCACCCATAACGAGACTTCCGGCGTGGCTCATTTCATGGCGCATGATGACGCAGAGTGCCTCTCCATGATCCGCGAGCTGTTTAGTTTCATTCCTTCCAATAACCTTGACGATCCGCCGCGGCGAGAATGCAACGATCCCATCGATCGCGCCGACGCAGAACTTGACACCACGGTACCCGCCGAATCCAACCAACCTTATGACATTAAGGACGTGATTACGCGTGTTGTGGACGACGGCTACTTCTTTGAGGTGCACGAGCACTACGCGAAAAATCTGGTGATCGGCTTTGCCCGGCTCAATGGCCGTCCCGTGGGTATTGTGGCAAATCAGCCGAACTTTCTGGCGGGCGTTCTTGATATCAATGCCTCGACCAAGGGCGCGCGCTTTGTGCGCTTTTGCGATGCTTTTAACATTCCGCTGATTACGTTTGAAGATGTTCCCGGCTTTCTGCCCGGGACGCAGCAGGAGTACGGCGGAATCATTCGCCATGGCGCCAAACTGCTGTTTGCCTTCGCCGAAGCCACGGTGCCGAAGATCACGGTGATTACCCGCAAAGCTTATGGCGGAGCGTATTGCGTCATGTCGTCCAAGCACATTCGGACCGACGTGAACTTTGCCTGGCCAACAGCGGAGATTGCTGTGATGGGCCCTGAAGGCGCTGTAAATATTGTTTATAAGCGCGAACTGGAGAAGGCAGGGGCAGCCATGGAGCAGGTGCGCAGGGAGAAGATTGAAGAGTTCCGCGAACGCTTTGCCAATCCCTACATTGCCGCCGAACGCGGGTATATCGACTCTGTCATCCAGCCGCATGAAACCCGCAAACGCGTGATCGACGCGCTGGAGATGCTGCAAACCAAGCGTGATAAGAATCCGCCTAAGAAGCACGGGAATATACCGTTGTAGCCTTTGTTGTCCCGAGCGGAGCGAGGGAACCCTATCATTGGAATCCTGTGCCGCAGACTGAATTCTCTTCTGATCAGCGGTCATCTGTGTTAATCAGCGGCTAAAGGGTCTGCGACGCCCGTGCGAATCGCTTTCCCTGAATCTCGATATACACATTGATGAGTGAAACCGCAGCCGGCGTCACCCCCGGAATCCGTGAAGCATGCCCCAGCGTCCGCGGACGCACGCGCTGGAGCTTTTCATTCATTTCGCGACAGGCCACTGACTTTTCCGTAGTCGAACCACTCGGGGATTACGCGCTGCTCGGCTTTCTTGAGGCGCTCAATCGACTTGCGCTGCTGGTCAAGATAGCCCGCATATTTGATTTCCGTTTCCACGGTCTTCATCTCGTTGCGCGCGGCAGCGGATGTTACATAAGGACCGTCATTCCGAGGGCCGTTGAGCGAGCACGCGTTTTCATCAGCGTGCAAGTAGGCCTGAGGGACCTTGTGCTGTTCGCCCGTTGAATCTTCATTTGTCGAAACATAAGGTCCCTCGCTCCTATTCGGACGCTGAAGACTGCGCGTCCTCATTGACGGAACTCGGGATGACGATTCTGAAGAGAGACCATCCGATACTCCTGCTGGCAGTTCGTCAGAGATCGCCGCAATCTCGGCGAAGAACTCCGGATACTTTTCCCGCACCACCGGCGCAAGGTCCTCGATCACAATTTCCGGTCGCCGCAACAGTTGCGCCAAAGACGTGCCAAGCGCGCTTGCGAAGCTGTTGCTGATTTCGATTTCGGCCGGGACAGACGTTGCAGCCGCTTCAGCGTCATCTGCAGCTGGTTCTCGCGCACTCTCCATCGCAAGCCGGTCTTTCTGTACCCGCGCAATCTTCTCCAGCATCTCACTGCTTACGCGAGTCTTTTCCAGCAGCGCGGCAAGCTTCTTTGCCCGCTCCTGCTTTGCCTGGAAATCCGCCCATGCGGCATCGCCAATCAGTCCTACGCGATGCCCATACGGAGTGAGTCGACAGTCCGCGTTGTCAATGCGCAAGTGCAGCCTGAACTCCGCTCGCGAAGTAAACATTCGATACGGTTCGTTGGTTCCTTTGCTGATCAGGTCGTCGATGAGGATAGCCGTATAAGCTTCGGTGCGATCCAGCACCAGCGGCGGCTGGCCTTTCACTTTTAATGCCGCGTTGATTCCCGCCATCAAGCCCTGGCACGCCGCTTCTTCATAGCCTGAGGTCCCGTTGATCTGTCCGGCCAGGAACAGCCGGTCAATTTTCTTTACTTCCAGCGTGCGCTCCAGCTCCGTGGGATCAATGGAGTCATACTCAATCGCATAACCTGGCCGCAGCATTTCCGCTGTCTCAAGCCCCGGGACAGATTTGATCACCGCAAGCTGCACGTCGATCGGCATGGACGTGCTCATGCCGTTCACGTAAATCTCATGCGTGTTCAGGCCTTCGGGTTCGAGAAAGAGCTGGTGCGTAAGCTTGTCCGGAAACTTGACAATCTTGTCTTCAATGCTCGGGCAGTAACGCGGACCAATGCTCTTGATCTGCCCGGAATACATGGGCGACCGATGCACATTTTCGCGGATGATCCGGTGGGTCTCCTCTGTCGTGAACGCGATATAACACGGCACCTGCTTCTGACTGATCTTTTTTGTCCGAAAGCTGAAGGGCGTGGGATCGGCGTCTCCGGGCTGGACCTCAAAGCGGTTCCAGTCGATGCTGCGGCCATCCAGCCGCGGAGGAGTGCCGGTCTTCAGACGGCAACCGCGCAGGCCCATCATCTTGAGTGATTCCCCCAGAAGCTGCGATGGGGGTTCGCCGCTGCGCCCGGCGGGATAGGTCTGTTCGCCGCAATGAATCAGACCATTTAGAAACGTGCCTGTCGTGATGATCACCGCCTGCGCGCCAACAGTGCGGCCATCGCGAAGTTTGATGCCTGTCGCCCGCTTGCGCGTCGCTCCCAACCGCCTGTCAGTGTCGTCGCCCTCAACTTCTTCAGCGCTCGTTGCTGGCAGCTCGGAGCGCAACTCGGCCTCGCTGTCGAATCCAGAATTCTTGAAGTCCTGGTTCTTCTCCGCGTCTCCGCGCCTCCGTGGTGGCAGTTCTTCCACGATCAGCTCGGCCACCTCTGCCTGCTTGATGTGCAGATTCGGCTGGCTCTCCAGAACCTCGCGCATCTTGAGCCGGTATTGCTGCTTGTCGCATTGAGCGCGCGGTGACCACACTGCCGGGCCGCGAGAGGTATTGAGCAGCCGGAACTGGATTCCCACCGCATCCGTGACCTCAGCCATGATTCCGCCCAGAGCATCCACTTCGCGGACGAGGTGGCCTTTGGCGATTCCGCCCACTGCCGGGTTGCATGACATCTGCGCAATCAGGTCAACATTCAGCGTAAAAAGAGCGGTCTTCAGGCCCATTTTGGCCGCAGCCATGGCCGCTTCGCAGCCGGCATGTCCCGCCCCGACAACCACAACATCGTATTGTTCAGTGAATTTCTGCATTTGCCGATCTATCTATTTTGAAGGGTTGAAGCGGAAAGCGGCAAGTCCAGTGCTGACGCAATGCTTGATTAGAGTGGATCCGAACCGAAGCGCAGTACATTGCCGTCCGGATCTTCTACGTGGAATTCGAGCGCCCACGAGTGGTTGGTCGGAGGCATACGTATGGGCACGCCGCTCGCTTTGAATTCCTGGTGCAGTTTTTCCGCATCTTCCACGCCCACCCACACCCAGGCGCCGCCTCGCCCTTGCTCTCCGCGGCACAGATAAATACCGGCTCCATCCCGATTCACGCTGGTGAAATTTTCATCTCCCCACGCGGCATTCTTGAAGCCGAGTTGGTCCACGTAAAACCGGAGGCTGTTTTCCATGTTCTCCACGCGCAGGATTGGCTGCGCGTTTTCGAAACGGACAGTGACAGGGAGGCTCATATTTGGCAGCCCTTCTGAAAAAGATTTAGCCCGAGATGCGAACAAAGCGGCGTCAGGCCCTTGCTTTCCTCGCGCTCGGTCGTGTCCCTCGGCTTCCATCCAGCCCCAGAGTCTCCCCCGCGCTATGGGCATAAAAGATGATGAACATCAGCAGCAGAGGGATGTGCTCCAGCTCATTGCTCAGATACCGCCATGCCGGAGTGCCGGAGGGAAGATTCCAGGTAGCAAGTACGAGCTGGATCATAAAGAACACGCCGATAATTGAGAAAAGCCGCACGCGAAAGCCCACAACCATTGACAGCCCAATCAGCAGCTCGATAATGGCCACCGCGTAAGCGAACAGCATGGCGTGATGCAGCGTGAACTGCAGGAAGGGTTTGTAGAAGCTCACGGCGGTTTCCTGGACGAAGCCCGTGACCCATTTGCTGTAGCCTTCGCGGGCGAACTGCGTACTCACCAGCTTGTATTCCGCGAAGAACAAAAACATGATGCCTACGCCGATGCGCGCGATTGCCATCGCACCGGACGAACTGCCTGCTCCCTTTGCCATTCCCTTCGAACCCTCAGTACTCGAATTTGCCTGCCTGCTTGTACACCTTACCGTCTTTCATCACAAAGTTCACCTGCTTCAATGCCTCAATGTTGCTGACTGGATCGCCTGAGACGGCAACAATGTCGGCGAAAGCGCCCGGCGCAATCACGCCCAGTTCTCCCTGCATCTCCAGCAGATCGGCCGCACGTGAAGTGGCCGACTTTATGGCATCCATCGGGCGCATACCGAACTTAACCATGTAGCCGAATTCGTTGGCGATTGGGTCCGTCCACGGAATGCCGCCCATGTCGGTGCCGAAAGCAATCTTCACGCCCGCTTTCAGGGCTTTCTTGAATGACACTTCATGCTCCGCGGCCCGCTCGCGGTCCCGCTGGCCATCCGCCGTGTTCTCAGGCGCCCAATCAAGGTAATAGGGAGTAAGCGTCGCCACGTACCAGGTCCCCTGCCTGAGCATCTGCGCGATCATGCCATCTGTGAGAGCGAGCCCGTGTTCAATGGAATCGCAGCCGCCGTCCAGCGCGCGTTGCAGGCCGATTCCGCTATAGGCGTGGCACGCCACCTTGTGCTGCTGGCCGTGGGCTTCGTCCGTTACCGCTTTCAGCTCTTCCGTCGTGAGCGTTGGTTGCGAAACCAGGTGTCCCTGTTTGTCCACCCAGGAGCGGTGAGTCATGTACACCTTGATCCAGTCAGCGCCGTTCTCCAGTTGCTCGCGCGTAATCTTGCGTAGCTCTACCGGACCATCGCCCAGTTGCGCTCCCTTCGGTACCACGATGTCAGGGTTGTAGCCCTCGAGTGGATAGCCGCCTGTGACCGAGATCGCCCGTGTGACGACAAACATGCGTGGCCCGGGAATGTATCCGGCATTGATGGCTTCTTTGATCCCTACGTCACCGTAGCCCGCGCCTTCTGTCTCCAGGTCGCGCAGCGTGGTAAAGCCCTGTTCCAGTGCTCGCCGTGCGGAAACAGTCGCGCGTGCGGCCCGGAACGATGAAGGATGCTTCAGAAGCTGAATGTCATATCCGCCTTCCGCCGGGTCCTCGCCCTGCAGAAAAATATGCGTGTGCGTGTCGATCATTCCCGGCAGGACGGTTGCATTCGCGCCGAAGTTGATGACCTCGGCTCCCGCCGGCGCGGTTCCACCATCGCGCACGCTTTCAATCTTGTTGCCACGAACCACAATCATCACGTTGTGGCGCGGCTCTCCCGATGTGCCATCAATCAGCGTTGCCGCGTGGATCGCGATTACTTTTTCCGGCGTGGGTTTCGGCTTCTGGGCAAACAGCGCCGAGCTTAAAAGGGCTGATAGTAAGAGGACCGCGGATGAACGTGACAAGAAATTCCTCCCGTGAGAATGTGCGCCCTATGAATACGCCAGCAACTCCGAATATGCAATGCCCGCGCAGAACACCGCTTTGGATTGACAGTCGAAGCTATAACAAAGTGCCATCCTGAACCCGCGCACAGTGAGCAATCGCCTTTCCCAATCGCTGAACGCGCGGGTGAAGGATCTGCTCCGCCGGAGCACCGCGTGAGCCAACTTGAAACAACGCGGTCTTTTGAAGTTCCGATCACGCGCGATGACGTGCGATGTCGGCGATCACGGCGATCCCGAAGGGGGGCGGCCCCCTTTTTTCGACATTTCGATGCAAACACAGCTACTTCAAGAAAATCGACCCTCGGGTCACCCAACCTTTTCCACTGGGTCACCCAGCAAATCGCGCTGGATCACCCAGCCATTTCTTTGGGTCACGCAAGGGCCATGATCTCGTTTGGAAACAAAAAAACCATTAACCCGCATTCTCCCGGAATGTAGCTGCCGCGCCATCTGCAGATATGAATGTCCGTCATAAGGCAAACTGCGCCCAAGCTCTCGCCGGGATTTATCATAGCAAACAAATTACGAAAGTCAATCCCTTAGATAACTTCTGCCGATTCTTAGACAGCTTCGCTTCACGCTCATTGAAAACAAAGGCCCATCTCGCCGAATCGTTTGTAGCTACAAAAGTTGTAACCGAAGTACAATAAGGAGGATCAAAAGCTAGGAAACCAATGTCATCTCTGCCCCTTCCAATTGCCGCCTTTTTAGCCGGCATCATTTCATTCCTATCGCCCTGCGTCCTGCCGCTGGTGCCCGGATACGTATCTCTTGTCTCCGGAGCCAGCGTGGAAGAGCTCCAGTCCCAGTCCAAAGACCGTAAGCTGCTGAATACAGTGCTGTTGCACTCCATCATGTTCATCCTGGGCTTCACCGTGGTCTTTGTAACTCTTGGGGCGGCAGCCACCAGCCTGGGCCATCTGATGAAGATGTACAAGAAGGAGCTGACCTGGATTGCCGGAATAGTGATCATCATCTTTGGTCTGCACCTGACCGGGCTTCTGAAAATTAAGCAACTGTATGCCGATAAGCGTCTTCACTCCGCCGGCAGCGGTAAATCTCCCCTTGGCGCTTTTGTGATCGGTTTTGCCTTCGCGTTTGGCTGGACTCCCTGTATTGGTCCCATCCTGGCTGGAATTCTTACACTGGCAGGCAGCGCCGACACCGTCACGCGAGGAATCTTCCTGCTGTTTGTCTATTCACTCGGCCTGGCGATCCCTTTCCTATTAACGTCATTAGTCATGGACCGTTTCCTGGCTTTCTCGCGACGGTTTATGCGTTACGTGCACGCTGTGGAAGTCGGCAGCGGCGTTCTTTTAATTGTTTTCGGCGTATTGATTTTTACCCGGCACTTTACCGTGCTCTCCAGTTATCTGGGGTTTCTGAATCGATTTGCCTGGTGAGGTATTAGCGTGAAGCTCAATCTTGTTCTCGTTCTCTTAGCTATCGTATTGATCACTGGCGGCCTGTTCCTCGGCAAGCGCTTGTCCCATGAAAAGGCCGGATCGGCTTCCGCTGATGCCTCAGCAGCCTCCCATCCCACTCAGGGCGCTCCAGACAAAGGCAGCTTGGCCCCCGACTTTGATCTGAAGGTGCTCGACGGCAACGGCAAGACCATGAAGCTTTCTTCGCTTCGCGGCAAGGCCGTCATCGTTGATTTCTGGGCCACCTATTGCGGCCCCTGCAAGATTGAGATGCCCTGGTTTGTTGAGCTGCAGAAACAGTACGGCCCTCAAGGACTGCAGATTGTCGGCGTAGCGGTGGATGACGCCGGCGAAAAAACCATCTCTGACTTCACTCACAAAATGGGCATCAATTACCCGATCCTCATCGGCAACGAAAAGGTCGCGGACCTTTATGGCGGACTGGATGGTCTGCCGACCACGTTCTTCCTCGACCGTTCCGGCAAGATCATTGATCGCCAGCTTGGTTTGATCAGCGAGTCGGTGATCGTGGACAACATCAAAAAGGGTCTCGCAAGTGGTGGGAATTCCAATACGGCGACGGCTTCTCTTCAATGAAAAAAAACTTCTGCTTGCTTGTATTTCTACTGGCGCTAGGCGGCTCTTCGTTGCTCGCGCAACAGCTTGGTGTGCCGCCTGAAAAAGTCACCTTTGAACCGCACAGCACGGTTGTCGTCAGCTCCGGACATCCTGCTCCCGTAAAGCTTGTCTTCCGCATCAAGCCGGGCTTTCACATCAATTCCAACAAGCCATCGTTGCCTGAGCTCATCCCCACTGTGGTTCACTTCTCCCTGCCTCCGGATGTGGTGATCGGACGCGTGGAGTATCCAGCCGGCGAGTTGATGGCTTTTCCGTTCA